>OLSQ01002534.1_pt1 | contig 13120 bp, 9 predicted proteins | sample 1672561 | NCBI WGS metagenome assembly OLSQ01 (sample SAMEA3136699, study PRJEB25190) | human gut metagenome | biome: human gut; feature: human-associated habitat; material: faeces | place: Austria | collected 2013 | reverse complement strand
CTTTGCCGCCGCTGGTGGGGCCTGAGCGCCATCATGGGCGTGACGGTGGTGCTGCGCACGTACCTGGCCGGGATCGGTCAGGACGGCGCGGCGGCGCTGATGGAATGGCTGCTGGCGGCATGGCTGGTGCTGCTGTTCGTCAGCGTGGTGGTGGAGTACGGCACGCCCCGCGCGCTGGCCTTCCGGGATGTGTGCACCATCCTGATGGCGGGTATCGCCATCCCGCTGGCCTTCCAGTGCCTGATGCAGCTGCGGCTGATGGAGCACGGCGGCGGTCTGGTGATGATCCCGCTGGTGGCGGCCTTTTCCTCCGACTCGGCGGCGCTGTTCGCCGGGATGGCGCTGGGCAGGCACAAGCTGGCTCCGGCCGTCAGCCCCAAGAAAACCGTGGAGGGCTCCATCGGCGGTCTGGCCGGCGGCATGCTGGGCATTGTCATCTTCCGCATCGTGTTCTTTCTGGTGACGGAGGTGCAGCTGAACATCGCGTGGTGCGTGCTGCTGGGACTGGTGGGCGCTGTGCTGGGCCAGTTGGGCGACCTGAGCTTTTCCGCCATCAAGCGGGAGTGCGGCGTCAAGGACTATGGCCGTCTGCTGCCGGGGCACGGCGGCGTGCTGGATCGGTTTGACAGCGTGATCTTCGCGTCGCCGGTGGTGTGGCTGCTGATCAAGAGCATCACCCTGTATTGAGGAAAGCTATCATGACGAAAACCATTGCCCTGCTGGGCAGCACCGGGTCTATCGGGCGGCAGACGCTGCAGGTGGCCCGGGAATTGAAGCTGCGGGTGGCCGCGTTGGCCGCCGGCAGCAGCGTGGAGCTACTGGAAGCGCAGGCGCGGGAATTCTCCCCGCGCCTTGCGGTGCTTTATGACAAGGACGCGGCGGCAGAGCTGCGGCAGCGTCTGCGGGACACGGATATCGAGGTGCTGGCGGGGCCGGAGGGCCTTCTGGCGGCGGCACAGGCGGAGGAAGCCGACACCGTGGTCACCGCCGTGGTGGGCAGCGTGGGACTGGAACCCACGCTGGCGGCCATCCGTCTGGGACGGCGCATCGCCCTTGCCAACAAGGAGACGCTGGTGTGCGCCGGTGAGCTGGTGATGGCGGCGGCGCGGGAGTACGGCGCGGACATCGTGCCGGTGGACAGCGAGCATTCCGCCATCTTCCAGTGCTTGCAGGGCTGCGCCGACCGCCGGGAGATCAAACGCCTGATCCTGACCTGCTCCGGCGGGCCGTTCTTCGGCAAGCACTACGAGGAGCTGGAACACATGACACCGGCGGACGCCCTGAAGCACCCCAACTGGAGCATGGGCGCCAAAATCACCGTCGACTCCGCCACCCTGATGAACAAGGGGCTGGAGGTCATCGAGGCCATGCGGCTGTACGGCCTGCCGCTGGAGCAGGTGAACGCGGTGATCCACCGGCAGAGCGTTATCCACTCGCTGGTGGAGTTCCGGGACGGGGCGCTGCTGGCTCAGCTGGGCACGCCGGACATGAAGCTGCCCATCCGCTACGCCATGACGTGGCCGGAGCGGGCGGCCTCGCCGGAGGAACCCCTCGATCTGCTGAAGTGCGGGGCGCTGACCTTTGACGCCATCGACGAAACGGCCTTCCGCTGCTTCGCGCTGGCTCGGCAGTGCGCCAAAGAGGGCGGCACCGCCTGCGCCACCCTGAACGCCGCCAACGAGGAGGCGGTCTGGGCCTTTCTGCGGGGCGAGACCGGCTTCAACGGCATCCACCGGACGGTGGAAACGGCATTGGATCGGGTAACGGTGAAATACCGGCCAAGCCTTGCGGATATACTGGAAGCAGACCGTCTTGCCCGGGAAACGGCGCGGGCGGTACTGTCACGATAAAGGAACGGTAAGCTATGACGACCATTGTGTATATTCTGGTGGCCATCCTCATTTTCGGCATTCTCATTGCCGTCCATGAGCTGGGCCACTTTCTGGCGGCCAAGGCCTGCGGCGTGACCGTCAACGAATTCTCCATCGGCATGGGGCCCGCGTTGTGGAAAAAGCAGAAGGGCGAGACGCTGTACGCCCTGCGGGCCATCCCCTGCGGCGGCTTCTGTGCCATGGAGGGGGAGGACGAGGACTCCGACGATCCCCACGCCCTGTACCGGCAGGGCTTCTGGGCCAAGCTGGTGATCTTCGCCGCCGGGGCCTTTATGAACTTCGTCACGGGACTGCTGATTCTGGTGATCCTGTACAGCGGCGCGAAAGCCTTCTACGACCCCACCATCACCGCCTTTGCCGACGGCTGCCCGTTACAGGGCGAGAACGGCTTGCAGGTGGGCGACAAGCTGCTGTCCATCGACGGCGAGCGGGTGTATATGTACTCCGACGTGGGGCTGCTGCTGGGGCTGAACAAGGACGGCACCTTCGACCTTGTGGTGCGGCGTGACGGCGAAAAGGTGACGCTGAAGGATTTCTCCATGGAAAAGCGGCAGTACACCGACCAGAACGGCAAGCCCTACACCGGCTACGGCATGTTCTTCGGCGTGAAGGAGGCCACATGGGGCGACCGGCTGGCCAACAGCTGGAACGGGGCCATGGACTTTGTGCGGCTGGTGCGGCTGAGCCTGAAAATGCTGGTGACGGGGCAGGCGGGCGTCCGTGACCTCAGCGGCCCGGTGGGCATCGTGTCCACCATGACCACCGTGGGAGAATCCGCCGCCACCGTGGGCGACGCCATCGCCGATATTGCCTATCTGGCGGCGCTGATCGCCGTGAATCTGGCGGTGATGAACCTGCTGCCGCTTCCAGCGCTGGACGGCGGCAAGATTTTCTTTCTTGTGGTGAACGCCGTCTCCATGGCGGTCATCAAGAAGCAAATTCCCCTGAAATACGAGAACTATATCCACTTTGCGGGGCTGGTGCTGCTGCTGGCGCTGATGGCGCTGGTGACGTTCAGCGACGTGTGGAAGCTGTTTAGCTGAAAGAGGGGCTGACTGTGAGCAGACAAATGAACATCGGCGGCGTGGTCATCGGCGGCGGCGCGCCCGTGGCCATCCAGTCCATGTGCAGCACCGCCACCGAGGATGTGGCCGCCACCGTGGCGCAGATTCTGCGTCTGGAGCAGGCGGGGTGCCAGATCATCCGGGTGGCCGTGCCCACCATGGAGGCCGCCGCCGCCATCGGTGCTATCAAAAAGGCCATCCATATCCCGCTGGTGGCGGATATCCACTTTGACTACCGGCTGGCGCTGCGGTGCGCCGCCGAGGGCGTGGACAAAATCCGCATCAACCCCGGCAACATCGGCTCTCATGAGCGGGTGCGGGCGGTGGCGGAGACCTGCCGGGAGCACCGCATCCCCATCCGCATCGGCGTCAACGGCGGCTCGCTGGAAAAGCCGCTGCTGGCGAAGTACGGCGGCGTGACGGCGCAGGCGCTGGTGGACAGCGCCATGGGGCACGTGCAGCTGCTGAACGACTGCGGCTTTGACGATATCTGCCTGTCGGTGAAGTGCTCCCATGTGCCCACCAACATGGCGGCGTACAGCCTGCTGTCCCGCGAGACGGACTATCCTCTGCACCTTGGCGTTACCGAGGCGGGCACGCCGGAAATGGGCGTGCTGAAATCCGCCATCGGCATCGGCGGGCTGCTGTGTCAGGGGGTGGGCGACACCATCCGGGTCAGCCTCACCGCCGACCCGGTGGAGGAGGTCATCGCCGCCAAAAAGATCTTGCAGGCGGCGGGCATCCGGAAGTCCGGGCCTGACCTGATCTCCTGCCCCACCTGCGGCAGGACGAAGTATGACATGATCCCCATTGCCCGGGAGGTGGAGCGGCGGCTTCAGGGCTGCACCAAACCCATCACCGTGGCGGTGATGGGCTGCGCCGTCAACGGCCCTGGCGAGGCGCGAAGCGCCGATGTGGGCATCGCCGGCGGCGACGGCGAGGGCCTGCTGTTCCGCAAGGGCGAGATTTTGTACAAGGTGCCCCAGGACAAGCTGGTGGACGCCCTGATGGCGGAGATTGAAAGGTTGTAAAAGAGCCGGCGGTAGAATGTGCGTAGGGGCGGGGTGACCACACCCCGCCGCGACGTGTGAATACCACCCCAACCCCATCACCTACCACACAGAGAAAAGGATGACACTATGACGGACAGAATACCGTTTTTTGATTTTTTTGACCGGTTTGTGCCGCCCCGTGAGCTGCGGCTGATGCTGCATGACGCGGCGGTGACAGGCGGCGTGCTGAACCGGGCCGAGCGCACCATGGAGCTGGAGGTCGAGACCGGCGAAGCGCTGCCGGACGCGGCGGTGGAGGCCGTGCGGCAGCTGCTGATGGAGGAGTACCGCCTGCGGCAGCTGCGGATGATGGTGCGCACCGTCCAGCCCGGCAAGAAAACGAAGGATATCCTGATGGGCAAGCCCATCAAGGGCAAGCCCATCCCCATGGTGGAGCTGAACCCCAAGATGGGCGCCATCGTGCTGGAGGGCAAGGTCTTTGCCGCCGAGCTGTACGAGACGCGGCGTCGTGGCCTGTGGTGCCTGACCTTCGATATGACCGACTACAAGGGCAGCGTCACCGTCCGCAAATACATGGAGGAGGCCGAGGCCAAGCCGCTGGACGGCGCGGTGAAGGCCGGCATGTGGCTGCGGGTGCAGGGCATCGTGGAGCTGAGTCGCGACGGCAAGGATATCCAGCTGCGGCCCCTGAACATTACCAAGGTGGGCCACCAGGGCCGCAAGGACACCAACCCGGAAAAGCGGGTGGAGCTGCATCTCCACACCCGCATGTCCAACATGGACGCCCTGACCGACACCGAGTCGGTCATCAAGCAGGCCATCGAATGGGGCCACCCCGCCATTGCCATCACCGACCACGGCGTGGCGCAGGCCTTCCCCGACGCGTGGCACACCGCCAAGGGGAAGATCAAAATTCTCTACGGCATCGAGGGGTACTTCGTTAACAATCTGGACGACCGCGTGGCTGTTCACGGCGGGCAGGATCAGCCCTTTGACGACGAGATCGTCTGCTTCGATATCGAGACTACCGGATTGAAGGTCACCACCGAGGCCATCACCGAGATCGGCGCGGTGGTGCTGAAAAACGGCCAGATCACCGACACGTTCCAGACCTTCGTGAACCCCCAGCGCCGCCTGACACCGGAGATCATCGGCCTGACGGGCATCACCGACGCCATGCTGGCGGACGCGCCGTCCCTGAAGGAGGCGCTGACGGCCTTTCTGAAATTCGTCAACGGCCGTCCGCTGGCGGCGCACAACGCGCCCTTCGATATCAGCTTCATCCGGGCGGGCTGCGAAAAGGTGGGCCTGCCCTTTGACCCCACCTATGTGGACTCGCTGATTTTGGCCCAGAACCTGCTACCGGAGCTGCACAAGTACAAGCTGGACATCGTGGCGGACTATCTCGACCTGCCCGCCTTCAACCACCACCGCGCCAGCGACGACGCGGGCATGGTGGCCTATATGCTGGTGCCGTTCTTCCAGAAGATGCGGGACGAGCTGCACATCCACCGTATCCAGCAGATCAACAACGAAATGGCGAAGCTGCGGCCCAAGAGCGCTAAGTCCAACCGCTTCCCCAAGCACATCATCATTCTGGCGAAGAACAAGCTGGGGCTGAAGCACCTGTACCAGCTCATCACCGCCTCCAACCTGCAATACTTCCACCGGGTGCCCACCATCCCCAAGACGGAGCTGGCGGCTCACCGGGAGGGGCTTATCATCGGCTCGGCCTGCGAGGCGGGCGAGCTGTTCCGGGCGGTGGCGGATCACCGGGAGTGGGCGGAGCTGAAGCGCATCGCCAGCTTTTACGACTATCTGGAGATCCAGCCGGTGTGCAACAACATGTTCATGCTGCGCAACGGCGACGTGCAGTCGGTGAAGGAATTGCAGGATTTCAACCGCACCATCGTGAAGCTGGGCGAGGAGCTGGGCAAGCCCGTCTGCGCCACCGGAGACGTGCATTTTCAGGAGCCGGAGGACGAGGTGTACCGCCATATCCTGCTGGCCAGCAAGAAATTCTCCGACGCTGACGCGCCGCTGCCCATCTACTTCAAGACCACCGACGAGATGCTGAAGGAATTCTCCTATCTGGGCGCGGAAAAGGCCCGCGAGGTGGTCATCGTCAACCCCCGGAAGATCGCCGATCTGGTGGAGGAGATCGAGCTGCTGCCGCCGGGACAGCTGTTCCCGCCCCGGCTGGAGAACTCCGAGCAGGAGCTGAACGACATGGTGTGGGCCAAGTGCCACGCCATGTACGGCGAGAATCCGCCCCAGCTGATCGTGGACCGGCTGAACGTGGAGCTAGCCAGCATTCTGGGCAAGTACGACGTGGTGTACATGTCCGCCCAGAAGCTGGTGCAGCGGAGTCTGGAAAACGGCTATCTGGTGGGCTCACGAGGCTCCGTAGGCTCGTCGCTGGTGGCCTATATGTCCGGCATCACCGAGGTGAACTCTCTGCCGCCCCACTACTACTGCCCCAACTGCCAGTACGTGGAGTTCCAGACCGATCCCCAGTACGGCTGCGGCGCGGACATGCCCGACAAGGACTGTCCCCAATGCGGCACGCGGCTGAAAAAGGACGGCTTTGACATCCCCTTTGAGACGTTTCTGGGCTACGGCGGCGGCAAGGTGCCGGATATCGACCTGAACTTCTCCGGCGAGTATCAGTCCCGCGCCCACCGCCACGCCATCGAAATGTTCGGCAAGACCCAGGTGTTCCGGGCGGGCACCATCGGTACGCTGGCGGAAAAGACCGCCTTCGGCATGGTGAAGAAGTATCTGGAGGAGAAGGGCGAGACCGCCTCCAATGCCGAGATGAACCGTCTGACACAGGGCTGTGTGGGTGTGCGCCGCACCACCGGCCAGCACCCCGGCGGTCTGGTGGTGGTGCCCGACGACATGGACGTGGAGGACTTCACCGCCGTGCAGCACCCCGCCGACGACGCCAACAGCGACACCGTTACCACCCATTTTGAATACCACTGCATGGAGGACAACCTGCTGAAGCTGGACATGCTGGGTCACGATGACCCCACCATGATCAAGTACATGGAGGATCTCACCGGCGTCAACGCCCGGCAAATTCCGCTGGACGACCCGGACACCATGTCCATTTTCACCTCCTCCAAGGTGCTGGGGTACGAGAATGACGAGATACTGGGCGCCACCGGCGCCGTGGCTATCCCGGAGTTCAACACCCGGTTCACCCGCCAGATGCTGGTGGACACCCAGCCGGACAACTTTAATACGCTGGTGCGTCTGTCGGGCTTCTCCCACGGCACCGACGTGTGGCTGGGCAACGCCCGAGACCTGATCGTCAGCGGTACGGCCACGGTTCTGGAAACGGTGGGCTGCCGCGACGATATCATGCTGTACCTGATCTCCATGGGGCTGGACCCCAAGATGAGCTTCAAGATCATGGAGGCTGTCCGTAAGGGCAAGGTGAAGAAGGGCGGCTTCTCCGAGGGCTGGGAGGAGGCCATGCGGGAGCACAAGGTGCCCGACTGGTACATTGAGTCTCTTGCCAAGATCGGCTATCTGTTCCCCAAGGCTCACGCCGTGGCCTATGTGATGATGGCCTTCCGCATCGCGTGGTTCAAGGTGCACAAGCCGCTGGCCTTCTACGCCACATTCTTCTCCATCCGTGCCAAGGCCTTTGACGCGGAGTACTGCTGCGCCGGTCTGGACGCCGTGAAGCGGAAGATCAGGGAGATCGAGAACAACAAGGACGCCACCAACGTGGAGCAGGATCTGATGGTGACGCTGGAGGTGTGCTACGAGTTCTATCTCCGGGGCTTCCACTTTGACACCATCAATATCTACGAGTCCGACGCCACCCACTTCCGCATCATCGGGGATGACGCGCTGCTGCCGCCCTTTGTGTCAGTGCACGGTCTGGGCGAGGCGGCGGCGCTGGCCACCGTGGAGCAGCGCAAGGGCAAGGAGTTCATCTCCATCGAGGAGTTCGCCATGACCTGCAACAAGCTCAGTAAGACCCACATCGAGCAGCTGAAGGCGCTGGGCGCCTTCGCCGGCATGGCGGAGACCAGTCAGGTGAGTTTGTTTTAAGGAAAAGAACCGGCCAAAGGCCGGTTCTTTTTGGCGGTTGGGGCGGTGCGGCGCAGCGAACCTCCGGGAAAGATTCGTAGGGGCGGACAGAGTCGTCCGCCCCTACAACCGACCACCGTACCCATCCGTATAACGGCGGCGGCCTGAGGGCAGGCCGCCCTACGGAGCAATGCCGTACCCCTCCGTTTACCCCGCCGCCGCAACAAAAGAACCGCCTTTTGAAAAAAGGCGGTTCTTTTTATCAATGGAATCAATAACACGGAAAAGCCCTCAGTCGTCTTCCCGGCGGAGCTTGCGCTCCAGCTCGCGCAGCTTGGCGCGGCGCTCCTTCATGGCGGCGGAAGCGGCCTCCAGACGGGCGGCAAGCTCCTCCATGGCCTCGCCGTTCTTGCGGCGGCGGGCTTTCAGCCGTTCCAGCAGCTCCTTCGTGCGGCGCTGGGCGTCCTTGAAGTCCCGGCGGGCCTGCTTCAGCCGCTCCATCATGGCGCGGGGATGGGCCTGCAATTCGGGATACGCCTGATGGATACGGCGCAGGAACAGGTTCCGGTCACGCAGCAGCTCGTGGACGCGGCGGCTGATCTCCTCGGTGCTGTCGCCCTCCTGGGCGTCGATCTCTCTGCGGACAATGTCCATCATCACGTGGGACACCACGCAGTCCGACACCAGCAGCGTCACGATGGCGATGGCGGCAAAGTGCAGCCAGAACAGCGGCAGCTTTTCGATCAGCCGGAAGTACACCGGGTCGATCCACACCACGATCACCACGCTGGCCAGACCGAACAGCATCAGATTGCCGATCCACACCCGGCCGTTCAGGTTCATGGGCTTCTGGCTGTAGTCCCACCAGCGGGCATGGAACGCCTTCTCCATGTACCAGCTGATGAAGTACTCCAGTCCGCCGCAGATGAAAAAGCCCGCCAGAAAGATTTCGCCCGGCGTGCCGCCGCGGATGCCCACCAGGCCGCCCACCAGCACCGTCACCAGCACCACGCCGCTGCCGTAAATGGGGCAGTAGGGGCCGATGAGGAAGCCACGGTTGATGAACCGGTGGTACTGGATGTATTTCAGCGTGACCTCCATCATCCAGCCCAGCACGGAGAACACAAAGTACAGCACGATCAGTTGGCACAGCAGCGTCCAGTTCATAAGGGGCACCTCACGCGTCAGCAGTAGTGACATTATTATAGAGATACTGGGATATTTTGTCAAGAAATACAAAAAGGTGTTGCTTTTTTGTTAAAAGATGATATGATAGTTGGACTGATTGGGGGTGTTTCGCGCCCCACAGAGTTCTGCCGCACCTTTTTTGTGCGGCGGGGTGAGGGCACCCCACCCTACGGAGCAACACCGTACCCTTGCCTCTCCCAAAGGGAGAGGTGGCCGAGCGCAGCGAGGACGGAGAGGGTCGACACGTTAAGAAGACATGCCGGTGTCGACACTAAAAATATGCCAGTGGCATATTTTTAGTGTCGATCTCAGCGGATATGCCGCTGTAGCATCCTTCTTGGTTTGCACCGCATCATCTTTTAGCCCCGATCTCGGCAGCTATGCTGCCGTAGCATCTATCCGGACTTACACCGCACTATCTTGGATTCCCTCTCAGTCACCTTCGGTGACAGCTCTCCCAAAGGGAGAGCCAAGGGTCTGTACCCCGCCGCTGCCCCACACGATAAACAAAAGGAGGATCACCCCCATGGCTCGTACCGGCCGCTATGAGATCGACATGTGCAGCGGCAAGCTGCTGCCGAAAATACTGACCTTCGCCCTGCCGCTGATGTGCTCCAGCGTTTTGCAGCTGCTGTTCAATGCGGCGGACATCGTGGTGGTGGGCAAATTCGCCGGGGATAACTCGCTGGCCGCCGTGGGCTCCAACGCCGCCCTCATCAACCTGATGGTGAACCTGTTCGTGGGATTGTCGGTGGGCGCCAACATTCTGGCCGCCCGCTACACCGGCGCGGGAAACCGGGAGAGCCTGCGCCAGACGGTGCACACCTCCATGCTGCTGGCCCTCCTCAGCGGCATTCTGCTGGCGGTGGTGGGCGTTATCACCGCCCGGCCATTGCTGCACCTGATGCAGGTGCCGGACTCGATCTTGCCGCTGGCGGCGCTGTATCTGCGCATCTACTTTCTGGGCATGCCCGCCGCCATGCTGTATAACTTCGGCGCGGCGCTGCTGCGCTCAGTGGGCGACACAAGGCGTCCCCTGTACTACCTGATCGCCGCCGGCATTGTCAACGTGACGCTGAACCTGCTGCTGGTGATCGTGTTCCAGCTGGATGTGGCGGGCGTGGCTATCGCTACCGTCATCAGCCAGTGCCTGTCGGCCCTTCTGGTGGTGCGCTGCCTGATGCACGAGGAGGGCGATATCCGCCTTGAGCTGCGTGAGCTGCGCATCACTCTGCCCCGGCTGGGACAGATTCTGGAGATCGGCATTCCCTCCGGCATTCAGGGCGTGGCCTTCTCTCTGTCCAACGTCATCATTCAGGCGTCCATCAACGGCTTCGGCGAGACGGTGATCTCCGGCAACACCGCCGCCAGCAATATCGAGGGCTTTATCTACGTGGCCTGCAACGCCTTCTGTCAGGCCAACATGGCCTTCACCAGCCAGAACTACGGCGCGGGTAAGCTGGAACGGCTGAAGCCCATCGCCCTGTGCTCCGCCGCCTGCTCGGCGTCGGTGGCAGTCATCGGCGGTATGCTGTGCTGGGTCTTCGGGCCTCAGCTGCTGCATATCTACTCCAACAGCGACACGGTGGTGGCCGCCGGTATGGCGCGCATCGCCATCATGTTCCCCCTGTACATCCTGTGCGGCCTGATGGACGTGATCGTTGGCTCCATCCGGGGCATCGGCTATTCCATCACTCCCATGATCGTCACGCTGCTGGGCGCCTGCGCCTTCCGGGTGGTGTGGATCGCCACCATTTTCCGCGTGCCCCAGTTCCACACGCCGGAGACCATCTACTGGTCGTACCCCATCTCGTGGGCGCTGACGTTCCTGACCCATCTGGTGTGTCTGGTCATCATGATGCGCCGGCTGTACCGCAGAGAGGGCGTGATGGCCAAGCATCACCACCTGACCCACCGCCACACGGCGTAAAAAAGTTTTGAAAAAAGCGGGAACCTTTCCTTTCTGTGCTGCGTCTAAAGGGACGTAATCAGCAAGAAAGAAAGGGTTTTTCCCATGAAAACGATGAAAAAGGTAACGGCGCTGCTGCTGGCGCTGATGATGGTGCTGTCTCTGGCCGCCTGCGGCGGCAAGACCGACAACGGCGGTAACAGCGACAACAACGGCAGCGGCGGCAAGGATCAGCCCGCTGCGGTGGACATGACGGCGCAGGAGGTGCTGGACGCCCTGAAGGAAAAGCTGGGCGACAGCTACGGCTGCGATCTGGCCGAGGACGAGAGCCGCATGACCGGCTACTATCAGCTGGACATGAGCAAGATCGACAGCTGGGCCGCCGAGAGCAGCGAGAACAGCGCCCTCGACCCCAGCACCGCCGTTGTGCTGAAGGTGAAGGACGGCTACGCCCAGGACGCCGCCGCGCTGCTGCAAACCGGCTATCAGCAGGTGCTGGATTACTGCCGCATGTACAGCATGAACGTGGCGCAGGTGGAGCAGGCCCGTCTGTTCGTCAGCGGCGACTATGTGGCGCTGCTGATCCTGGGGCAGGGGCCTGACGACAGCACCGCCGACGAGGCGAAGCTGGCGCAGGACGAGGTCGCCAAGGTGGACGCCGCGTGGCAGGACATCTTCGGCTCCGCCGCCAACCAGCTGGTGGTGAAGTAAGCGCTGACCGTGGGGCAGGGGAGAGCCTCTGCCCCACGGCACATGAAAAAAACTGCCACCGGGCAAATTCACTCTTGCAATTTGCCGCGACATGTCGTACAATAGAAGAGAACTGAATAACAGGACGGCGCGCCGGTCTTGCGGGACTGGCGGCGGAATGGGGTGAGAGTCCCCGCGAGAAGGTCACTGTGATGCCCGCCCGGACGGGATAAGTCAGGTACGCAATGCGCTGCTCCTGGGCTTTCGCCATTCCCGAAGCCGAAGCACGAAGTGTTATCTGCGCACGACCTGCTTTGGCCGTGCGTTTCTCTTTTGCGCACGGCTGGGTATGGCTGTGCGCCTTTTTTCTTCCCGCAGCCGAACGCGGCGCAGAGCCGCAGCTTTCCATAGACAGGTGGGCGGGGTTTGCCGACCCCGCCCACCGCACCTCAATATGTGCGGCATAACCCAAGAAGGATGCTACAGCGGCATAGCCGCTGAGATCGACACTAAAAATATGCCACTGGCATATTTTCTTAACGTGTCGACACCGGCATGTTTTCTTAACGCCCCGACCCCGTTCGCCGCACCTCATTCATAACGTTCGGAGTGCTCCACGACCCTTCTCCACACCTGTGGGGCGGCTCCGCGGCGTTGTCATACAACATGATACTTCCCCCCTATACCAAAAGCGGAGACGCAGCGCGTCTCCGCTTTTGGTATAGGGACTTCCCGTGGCCGCATAGCCTGACAGGGAGAGGAGGGGTGGTTATGTTGAACGCGGCGCTGCTGCTGTTGTGCCAGAGCATGTTCTGGTCGCTGCATCTGGCAGGCGGCAGCGGTTCGTTTCCCCGGCCGCTGACAGCGGAGGAGGAGCGGCAGTATCTGGAGCTGTGCGCCAAGGGCGATCTGGACGCCCGCAACGTGCTGGTAGAGCGCAACCTGCGCCTTGTGGCGCATATTATCAAAAAGATGTAGTCCAAAATGCCAATCGGAAAGCTGGAACGCGGAAAAATACAAGGCGGAAGAGCCCCCAGCGGAAGATTGGTGGCGTACATCTTCCCTAAGTGTTGCGCCGCCAAATGCGGGACAACTGCTGTCCGGCAGCCTGAGAGTAGACAGCTATAACCGGCACGTGGACATTGTGTATCAGACGTATCTTCTATTGGCATAGGGGACAAGCAGAGTAGTACATAACAGGAATACAGCGAAGCCCGGAAAGCCAAAGCGATGGCTTGTCCGGGCTTTAAATGGTAAGTGCACAATAATCACCCGCCTAGAATCCCGGCCAAGGATGTGAGATAATATCCCAAA
>OLSQ01002524.1_pt1 | contig 13173 bp, 7 predicted proteins | sample 1672561 | NCBI WGS metagenome assembly OLSQ01 (sample SAMEA3136699, study PRJEB25190) | human gut metagenome | biome: human gut; feature: human-associated habitat; material: faeces | place: Austria | collected 2013 | reverse complement strand
TGTCGATGCGCTGCTTTTCGTCTTCGATGCCCATGCACTCGATGGCGAGCTTCACAACCATTCCACAAATCAAGGGCAACGAAAAAGAAATGAAAGGGAAATGGCAAATCTACCAAACGAAACACGACTAAAAATTAAAATTTTTTATTTGCAAAAAAAATCATCCGATTTTGTTTTTTAATAAAATAAGTTTAATTTTGAAATGTATTCGAAACACAATCGAAACACAAACAAGTTATATTTGAAAAGTTTTTCAGACAGAAGCGACACGGTAAACAGATGGTTACCATATATATAACGGAAGATGCGAAGGCCGGCAGGGCCGCAAACGGAGACTTCGGGACGGAGTCCCCGACCGGGTCTTTCCGGGCCTTCGAGGTGTCCAAACAACCGGATTTACAAAACGCGGACAAATAAAAAAATTATAATCGAAGAACTTAAAATGAAAAACGTATTAAAGTATCTGTTACTGGCACTCATCGCCGTCTCGCAACTCTTCGCCTGCGGCGGCAGCGATGACGAAAAGGCCCCCGCGGATAATTTCGACGTGCAATTCACGGTTCCGGGGTCGGTAGACGTCACCGAAGGCGGCGAGTGCACTTTCGCCGTAAGTGGGGGGGGGAAATCGCCCCTAACCACAGACACATTCATTCTTGAGTCGGACGCAGGCATCTCCTACGTCTGCCCCATCGTCAACACCTCTTCCGACAGTTTCACCGTACGCCTGGCCGACGGGTGTGAAACGGGTTACTACAAAGTCTTCGTCAAAAGAGACGCGCGCAAAAAATCGTTCGGAAGAATCTACATCAACATCGTCGAAGACATAGATTTCAAACCGGATGCAGGCACCACGGTCTACGGGATCGTGTCGTCGGCCGGCGTCGGCGTGGAGAACGTCGTGGTCTCCGACGGCGCGGAGGTGACCGTCACGAACGAGAAGGGCATCTACCAGCTCAAATCGGCCAAAAAGTGGGGATATGTCTTCATCTCCGTCCCGAGCGGCTACGAAGTTCCGTCCGTCGGGGTGCTCCCGCAGTTCCACCGCGCGCTCAAAAACAGCGCCGACGTCGTCGAACGGGCCGACTTCAAGCTCGAAAAGGTCGACGGACAGGACTCCTACAAGATCTTCATGCTGGGCGACATGCACCTCGCCAACCGAACGGGCGACCTGGGACAGTTCGCCCAGTTCACCTCCGACCTTACGGACTACATGACCCGCCACAAGGGCGAGAAGATGTATGCGCTCACCCTCGGGGACATGACCTGGGACCTCTACTGGTATTTGAACAGCTACTATTTCCCCCAGTACCTGAACACCGTCAACAGCCAGATCAAGAATCTGCAGATCTTCCACACCATGGGCAACCATGACAACGACTTCCAGACCAGGTCGGACTACGATGCGGCGGTCAAATATGTGGATCAGATCTGCCCGACCTACTATTCGTTCAACATCGGCAAGGTCCATTACGTCGTCATGGACGACATTGATTGCAGCAGCTACGACGGGAGCACTTCCCGCAACTATGTCAAGAGCCTCTCCGCCGAGCAGCTGGACTGGCTGGCGAAAGACCTGTCGCACGTGGACAAGACGACCCCCGTCGTCGTTGCCATGCATGCGCAGGTATTCTATCCGACCACATCGGGATTCAAGATCGACCATGATCCGGTCAACACCCAGCGGCTTTTCGACATCCTCGACGGATATACGGTCCGCTTCGTGACGGGGCATACCCACAAACTTTTCAACGTAACGCCCGACGCCCCGATCGTGGACGGGCATAACTTCCGGGAGTATAACTCCGGCTCGGTATGCGCTTCGTGGTGGTGGTCCGGCAACCTCACACCCGGAATCCACATCGGAACCGACGGAACTCCGGGCGGCTACGGCATCTGGGATGTCACGGGAACCGATTTCCAATGTCTCTACAAATCGACCGGATGGCCCGAAGAGTACCAGTTCCGCAGCTACGACCTGAACAACGTGCATTTTTCGATGGCCGACGTTCCGCTGATGCCTTCCGACATCTCCGCTTCGGTCAAGAACGCCTATATGCAATATGTCAACGCCTATCCGCAGAACAACGACAACGAGGTGCTGATCAACATCTGGAACTGGAATTCGGACTGGACGTTGAGCGTCGTCGACGAAAACCGCAAGACGCTGCCCTACACCGAAGTCTGGGCCTACGACCCGCTCCATATCGCGGCGCTCTCGGTCAAGCGGTTCAACAACGCGGGACTCAAGTCGACCCCGTCGTTCATCACCGACAAGTTCACGCACTTCTTCAAGGTGAAGGCGGACGATGCGGACACCGACCTTGTGATCACCGTCAAGGACGAATTCGGAAACGAGTGGACCGAAAACATGCAGCGGCCGAAAGCATTCTCCACGGATGCCTACCGACGCAAGTGATTTTCGCTACATACCCAACCACAATCATCATTTACTAACCAACAAACACAGATCTTATGAGAGTATTAAGACCACTGGTTCTATCTCTTCTTCTGGTATTGGGAGGGGGAATAACAGCCCTTTCGGCCCAGAACAGGGAGGTGTCGGGAAAAGTCCTCGACGCCAATCAACAGCCGCTCGTGGGTGTAGCCGTTCTGGTCGATGGTACGACCAAAGGCGTCACAACCTCTGAAAACGGCACCTTCAAAATCCAGGTTCCGTCGGGAGAAGCCGTTCTCCAGGTCACCTGCCTGGGTTACCTGCCCCAGAAAGTGACAGTTCCCTCAAGCCGGAACAGCATCACGATCTACCTGCAGGAGGACGCCATCATGCTCGATGCAACCGTCGTAATCGGCTACGGTACGCAGAAAAAAGTCAACCTGACCGGCGCCGTTGCGACCGTAGGGAGCAAGGAGCTCGAAAACCGCGTCACCCATTCGCTGGGCAGCATGTTGCAGGGTTCCGTAGCGGGTCTCAACATCACCACCTCCTCGGGTAAACCCGGCAGCACGCCGGCGATCAACATCCGCGGCGTCAACTCGATCAACTCGGCCGACCCGCTCGTGCTGATCGACGGCGTGGTGGGCGACCTGAACCGCGTCAACCCCAACGACGTGGAGTCGATCTCGGTCATCAAGGACGCTTCGGCGGCAGCCGTCTACGGCGCCCGCGCAGCCTTCGGCGTCATCCTGGTCACCACCAAGAACGGCTCGGCCCAGGACGGCAAGGCGACGGTGCGTTACAGCGGCCGTTTCGGCTGGGAGGAGGCCACGACCTCGACCGACTACGAGAACCGCGGTTACTGGTCGGTCTATACGGTCAACAAGTTCTGGCAGGCCGACTCCGGAACGAACTATGTCAAATACAACGATCACGACATGCAGCAGCTGCTGGCGCGCGTGAACGACAGGACCGAGCATCCCGACCGTCCGTGGGTCGTCGAAGAGATCCGCAACGGCCGCAAACAGTGGGTCTACTACGGCAACTACGACTGGTGGGACATGCTCTTCCAGCAGCGTCGGCCCGTGCAGCAGCACAACATCTCGCTCAGCGGCGGCACGAAGGACATCAAATACCTCGTCTCGGGCGCCTATGACCGCCAGGAAGGTATTCAGCGCGCACATCCCGACGTGTATAACAAGTACAACCTGCGTGCGAAACTCGATTTTCGGATCAACCGGTGGGCAACGCTCTCGAACAACACGTCGTTCTTCTCGTCGAATTACAAGTCTCTGGGAGACGGCAGCGTAGACAACACCATCGCTTACAGCGCCCGCCACGCACTGGCCAACTTCCCCATGAAGAACCCCGACGGATCGTGGCTTTACAGCACGCCGTATCTCGATTACAAGATCGCCAACGGACGCCACATCCTGCTCAACGAGGGCACGCACCGCAACGTCGACCGCTCGAACGACTTCTCGAACACGACACGCCTGGTCATCACGCCGTTCAAGACGTTGAGCATCACGGGTGACTTCACCTACCGCCTCTACCAGAACCGCAATACGAGCCGCAGTTCCGCAATGAACTACCGCGAATACCCCGACGGGCCGCTGCTCGCCTACGACACGGGCGCCGGCATGAACCAGCTCGACGAAGTGGTTCAGACGCGCAACTACTATTCGGCCAACGTCTACGCCAACTACGACGAAACGTTCGGCGAGGCGCACCACGTGTCGGCAACCGCCGGATTCAACTACGAAACGTGGTCCAGCAAGAACGTCTCGGTGGCAGGCATCAACCTCTCCTCCATAAACCTCGACGACCTGAATCTGGCAACGGGTTCTCCCACGGAGGGCGCTTACGGCGGCGGCCAGAACGAATACGCCCTGGCAGGTTTCTTCGCCCGTATCAACTACGACTACAAAGGACGCTACCTCTTCGAGGTGAGCGGACGCTACGACGGATCGTCGCGTTTCGCACCGGGCAACCGCTGGGGCCTGTTCCCCTCGGCATCGGCCGGATGGCGCATCTCCGAGGAGCCGTTCTTCGGCAACGCCAAAGACCTGGTGGACAACCTCAAGCTGCGCGCTTCGTTCGGCAGCCTGGGCAACCAGAACGTGTCGTCCTACTACACCTACATGCGCCTGATCACGAACAAGGATTTCAGCAACTACACCTTCGACGGCAGCATAAAGGGCAAGTACTCCTCGCTGGGCGCCCCCGTAGCCTCCGACCTGACCTGGGAAACCGCCCAGCAGTGGGACCTGGGTCTGGATCTCACCATGCTGAACAACCGGCTCAACTTCACCGGCGACGTCTACATCCGCGACACGAAGGACATGCTGACCGACGGAATGGCGCTGCCCGGCGTATACGGGGCCGATTCGCCCAGCATGAACTCCGCCGAACTGCGTACGAAGGGTTATGAGCTCTCCGTCAGCTGGCGCGACCAGTTCAAACTCGCCGGCAAACCGTTCGAATACAGCGTCGGTTTCAACCTCAGCGACTACAAGAGCGTCATCACCAAATACGACAACAACCCGAACAAGTCATTGACCAACCTGACAAAGGGAGATTATTACGTCGGCATGGAGATCGGCGAAATCTGGGGCTTCAAGACCGACGGGTTCTTCAAGACCACCGAAGAGGCGCAGGCCTATGCCAAAGAGGTCGACCTGAGTTACAGCACGGGCCGTCTGACCGGCGGCTGGCAGGCCGGCGACCTGAAGTTCGTCGACCTCGACGGCAACGGCGTCTGGGGAGTCGGCAACGACACCGTCGACAAGCCGGGCGACCGGACGATCCTGGGCAACTCGCTCCCGACGCTCTCCTACGGCATCAACGCCTCGATCCGCTGGATGGGCTTCGACGCTTCGGTCTTCTTCCAGGGAACCGGCAACCACTACTGGTATCCCCACGGAGAAATGATGCCTTTCTGGGGCTGCTATTCCTATCCCTACCTCTCCTACCTCCCGACGGATTTCCTCGGCAAGGTATGGGCTGAGGACAATCCCAACTCCTATTTCCCGCGCGCAAGAGCCTATTCTTCATCGGGAGGTTATCTGAGCAAGGTCAACGACCGTTACCTGCAGAATATCCGCTACCTGCGCCTGAAAAACCTGACCGTCGGCTACACGATCCCCGCGACCCTCACCAAGAAGGCCGGCATCGACCAGATCCGCATCTATTTCTCGGGCGAGAACCTTTGCTACTGGTCGCCGCTCAAAAAGAACTCCAAGTACGTCGATCCCGAAGCGGCTATCAACCGTTCCGGCGTGAACAACAACGCCTACTATCCGTGGGCCAAGACGTTCATGTTCGGCATCGACATCACCTTCTAATAATTTCAAAATCCGAATACCATGAAGCGATTAATCATACTGGCAGCAACGCTGATTGCAGGATTATCGGCCTGCGACTCCCTGCTGGACAAAGAACCGTTGGATCGGGTGACGCAGTTCGACTACTTCAAGACAAGAAGCGACCTGGAACTCTTCTCCAATCCCTTTTACGACAACCTGCTGGACAAGACGCCCTACGATGAGCAGAACGACCTGCTCGTTCAGATGACCCTCTCCGATGTTCTCTACGGAGGCGACAAGCGCACCGTTCCGAACACCGGCGGCGGCTGGTCGTGGGGCAACCTGCGCCGCATAAACACCCTGCTGGAATATGTCGATCAATGCGAGGACAAGAAGGCCGTGACCGAATATACGGCCCTGGCCAAATTCTTCCGCGCCGCCTTCTATTTCGACAAGGTGAAACGCTTCGGCGACGTACCCTGGTACGAGGTGCAGCTCGGCTCGGCAGACGAAGCGCTCTACAAACCGCGCGATTCACGCGAACTGATCATGACCAATATGATCAAGGATATCGACGAAGCCATCAACAGCGGCGGTCTTACGGAGGATATATCGACCTACCGCGTCAACAAATGGGCGGCGCTGGCGCTGAAAGCGCGGTTCTGCCTCTTCGAGGGAACCTACCGCAAATACCACGGCATCAACCTCGAAGGACATGACTACACCTATTATCTGGAGGAAGCCGCCAAGGCCGCCAAAACGATCATCGACGAAGGTCCCTACAAGCTCTACTCCACCAAAAATCCGGACAAGGACTACATGATGCTCTTCGCACAGGAGAATGCCAGCACCGAAGAGTATATCCTCGCCATCCGGAACAGCTACGAGGCCCAGGTCTACCACAATGCGACGGCCTACACGCTGCTGCCGACACAGGGCCGCCCGGGCTACACCCGCAAATTCATCAACATGTACCTGATGAAGGACGGCAGGGCATTCACCGACAAATTTAAGACAGAGTGGCAAACAATGCCTTTCACCGAGGAGGTGAAGGACCGCGACCCGCGCCTGGCGCAGTCGATCCGCACCCCGGGTTACAAGCGCATCGGCGCCAAGCGGGTACAGGGACCCGATCTCGGCGTCACGATCACCGGCTACCAACCCATCAAATTCGTTCAGGACACGACGGCCTCGGGAGGACAGATCGACCGCAACGACCGTTCGACCTGCGACATGCCGGTTTTCCGCTATGCCGAAGTGCTGCTCAACTATGCCGAAGCCAAGGCCGAACTGGGAACGCTCTCGGATGATGATCTGAATATCACCGTCAACGAAATCCGAAGCCGGGTGGGGATGCCAGCCCTCACCATGAAGTATCTCCACGACAAACAACCCGACTGGTATCTTTCGTCCGAGGAGTACGGCTATCCCAACGTGACCGGCCCCAACCAAATCGTAAACGCCATTCTGGAAATCCGCCGCGAACGAACCGTCGAGCTGATCCAGGAGGGTTTCCGCCTTCAGGATCTGTATCGCTGGAAAGCCGGCTATTGCATCGACCAGGCCATTTCCGGCATGTATTTCCCGGGCCCCGGCGAATACAAGCTTGCGGGCAAAGAAACGGCCGATCTGATTCTCTATAAGGCAGGAGAGACCAAACCCCAAGCCGGCGAAGGAGTTTCGGTATACGAACTCGGTTCGGACATCATTCTCTCCGAGGGGGACAAAGGCTATGTCTACTATCACAAAACCGTAGAGAATCTGCGCACTCCGTTCAACGAGGAACGCGATTACCTCTACCCGATTCCCAGCGGCGAGCGTTCGCTCAACCCGAACCTCACGCAGAATCCGGGATGGAGCGACGGACTCGATTTTTAAGTCGGAAATAACCTAAAAAACAAGATTATGAGATTTGTAAAATATATGACAGCCCCGATCCTCATGGCGGCCCTATGTTCCTTCTGGGGCTGCGACAAGGATGAGGACCACCTTTCCGAAGCTGTTCTGGCGAGCGCCAACACCTTGAATTTCGAAGCGGAAAGAGCGGCGGAAAAGATCATCACCATCTATGCCGACGCCGACTGGGTGACGGAAGTCCCCGACTGGGTGACGGTCACGCCCAACTCGGGAACCGGCGTCATGGACGTGACGGTTTCGGTGACCGACAACATGCGCGACGGCGCGGAGGACAACCCCCGCAAGGCCACCCTCGTCTTCAAGGGACGGACTCTTGCAAGCCGCGCACAGGTGCTCATCACGCAGAACGGAGACAAATACCGCGATGTGAAGGAGTACACGGCAGGTGAACTCGCCGCCCTGGCGGACGAAACGGTCATTTCCGTACCGTCGGCGATCGTCGTGGCCGTGACGACCAAAGGCTTCGTCATCAGCGACGACAAAAACACGGACAATATCTTCGTCTCGGACGCCACGACGGTTGCCGTCGGCGACAAGATTTCGCTCTTGGGCACCAAGTCATCCGACTCGCAGAAACTCGCTACGGTAATCGACTGCGACGAGGTGACGGTTCTGTCCGGCGGAGCGGTGAACTACCCCGAACCGGAGGACATCAGCGCAAAGATCGACGACTACACCTCCTCCAAACGGGGCTACGTCACCGTCAAGGGCGTTTTCAACGGCAGCACCCTCACCGTTTCGGAGGATGCCAAGTACTCGGTCAGCGTCGTGGACGCCCCGTCGAGTCTGGGCCTTTCCGCCCTGACCGGCCATATCGTAACCGTCACCGGCTACTACGCCGGTTTGGCCGAGCCTGTACAGCGCATCATGGCTACCGATGTCGAGGACAACGGCCTGAACGAGATCGTCTATTTCCTGGAGAACTTCGAATGGCTCGAACCGTGGTCCGTAGCAAGCGGTGTCGGCCAAACGGTCGAGACGGATAACCTCGATGCAAAAGCGACAGCGCTTACCTCCATAACTGTCGATGGAGTGACTGCATTCGACGCTGTCGAAAAACTCGGTTACAAGTTTATCTACGACAAGAACGACAACAAACGCATCTACCTCCAGCAGAACTACCTCAAATTCGGCAAGACCGGCAATCACGCAGGTATCATTCTTCCTCCGATAGACGGGGTTCCCGAAGCAAAGGACAATGTGACACTCTCGTTCGACTGGTGCGGAATGCGCCAGGGGTCCGGCAAGATCGACCCCGTCAATCTGATCGTCATCTTCGAGAACGGCAGCGACAAAGTGCAGATCGACATACCCGAACTGGGATGGGAGGATGGTCACAAGCTCGAATGGGTTCGCGCCGAAGTCAGCCTGAAGGGCATTACGGTCAACAAGGATACGAAGATCACCATTACGCAGACGCAGTGGGAAGTCGGGACAGCCAACCGCTGGTTCCTCGACAATATCAAAATATCCGAACCGATCAAACTCTGATAACAGAAACCTTGTAAAACGAAATCAGCCGTTGACCCGTGAGTCAACGGCTGATTTTTTTCAGCGGAGGCGCAAAAAAACCGAAGTTTTCGCTCCGTTCCTCCGGCTACCGGCCCGCTCGCCGCAGAAAACACTCGATCGTGTTCTCCATCAGGCAGCAGATCGTCATAGGCCCGACGCCGCCCGGCACGGGCGTGATCACCGAGGCCTTGGGTTCGATGGCCGCGAAATCGACGTCACCGCACAGTTTGCCCGTCTCCGGGTCGCGGTTCACCCCCACGTCGATCACCACGGCGCCCGGCGACACCATCTCCGCCGTGACGAACTTCGGCCGACCGATGGCCACCACCAGAATCTCCGCCCCGCGCGTCACTTCGGCGAGGTTGCGCGTACGACTGTGGGCCATCGTCACCGTAGCGTTCGCGTCCAAGAGCAGTTTAGACACGGGAAGCCCCACGATATTGCTGCGGCCGATCACCACGGCGCGCTTGCCGGCGATCTCCACGCCTGCGGCCCGCAGCATCTTGAGAATGCCTTTCGGGGTGCAGGGGAGCGTGCAGGGCTGTTTCTGCCACAGCGCCGCAACGTTCAGGGGATGGAAGCCGTCGACATCCTTCTGTTTGTCGATGGCGGCGATCACCTTGTCCTCGTCGATATGTTTCGGAAGGGGCAGCTGGACCAGAATGCCGTCCACCTCGTCGTCGAGGTTCAGGGCCGTGATGATGTCCAGCAGTTCGGCCTCGGAAACGGACTCGGGCTTTCGGATCGTGGTATTGCGGATGCCCACCTCGGCCGAAGCCTTGGCCTTGCCCGTCACATAGCTCACGCTGCCGGGGTCCTCGCCCACGAGGATGACAACCAGATGGGGCACACGGCCATATTTCGCGGGGAAGGTCTTCACCTCGTCCGCCATTTCAAGTTTCAGTTTCGCTGAAAGTTCTTTTCCGCTGATTATTTTTGCCATATATCGCTCGTATTATCTTTCCAAATCGTCGAAAGCCCGGTGGCCGATGTCGGTGCGGTGGAACAGATTGTCGCAGTCGATGCGGGCCACGTCGGCCAGCGCATTCCTCCGCGCTTCGGCCAGGTCCCTGCCCTTGCCCACCACGAACAGCACGCGGCCTCCGTTGGTGAGAATCCGCCCGCCGTCGGCCCGGGTTCCCATGTGATAAACAGCCCCTTCGACGCGGTCCAGGCCCTTGATCTCGTGTCCTTTTTCGTAGTCGCCCGGATAGCCCTTCGAGGCCAGCACGATGCCCAGCGCGGCGAAATCGTGCCACTCCAACTGCGTATCGCGTCCCTCGGCCACGGCACAGAAGATGTCGACGATGTCGCTCTTCAGGCGCGGCAGCACCACCTCGGTCTCGGGATCGCCGAAACGGGCGTTGAACTCGATGACCTCGACACCCCGCGCAGTCTTCATCAGTCCGCCGTAGAGCACGCCCTCGAAGGGACACCCCTCGGCGATCATCGCGTCGGCCACGGGCTGCATGATCTTCTCCAGCGCATAGCGTTCGTCCTCCGCCGTCACGAACGGCAGGGGCGAATAGGCGCCCATACCGCCCGTATTGGGACCCTCGTCGCCGTCGTAGGCCCGTTTGTGGTCCTGCGCCAGCGCCATCGGCCACACCTTGTGTCCCGAAACGAAGCACATGAACGAAAACTCGGGACCTTCGAGGTAATCCTCGACGACCACCTTGCCCTCGCCGAACTTGTCGTCGAGCAACATATCCCGCAACGCCGCTTCGGCCTCGGCCATCGTCCGGGCGATCACCACGCCTTTTCCGGCGGCCAGTCCGTCGTATTTCAGCACTGCGGGCAGAGGACGCTCCTGCACATAGGCCAGCGCCCCGGCATAGTCGGTGAATGCGCGGAATCCGGCTGTCGGGATGGCATATTTAGCCATCAGCCGTTTGGCGAACTCCTTCGACGACTCGATGCGCGCCGCAGCCTTCGTCGGACCGAAGATGCGCAGCCCCGCGGCCCTGAAGCAGTCGACGACACCCGCCGCCAGCGCCACTTCGGGACCCACGACCGTGAGGCCGATGCCCCGCTCCGCGGCAAAGTCACGCAGGCGTTCCACCTCGGTTTCACGAATGGCCACGCACTCGGCCTGCCGGGCGATGCCCGCATTCCCGGGTGCGCAGTAAATTTTTTCAACCTGCGGCGAACGCGACAGCGCGTCGACAATGGCGTGTTCGCGGCCTCCGCCGCCGATAACCAGTACCTTCATAAACAAAATTCCTTTTTATCGCAGAATAAACTCCGCAGATTCCGGCACTTTTTTCCGCAAAAAGTGCCACAAAAACTCTCCGACGATACCTCCGCCTGCCCGGAACGGTCTAACGCTGGCTTCGGGCGACTATTCGCGGGTTTGTAAACAAACCGTCCCCTCCGCTCGCGCTTTTAGCCCGTCCCTTGCCAACGGCTCCGGTATCCGGTCGGATTTCTGTACTACCCAAAAATAGTAACGCCGGTGATACTAATGCTTGAAGTGCCTCTCACCGGTGAATACCATGGCGATGCCCTTCTCGTCGGCCTTCCGGATCGAATCCTCGTCGCGGACCGAACCGCCGGGCTGCACGATCGCCGTCACGCCGTATTCGGCGGCCAGCGTCACACAGTCGTCGAAAGGGAAGAAACCGTCCGACGCCAGCACGAGACCCTCGGTGACGCCTGCGGCATGCGCCTGCTTCAGGGCGATCTCCGCCGAGCCGATGCGGTTCATCTGTCCGGCGCCGACGCCCAGCGTCCGGCCGTCCTTCACCGCCACGATGGCGTTCGACTTCACGTGTTTGACGATATGCCAGCCGAAATTGAGATCCTCCATCTGCTCCGCAGCGGGCTTCGCCTTCGTGACGCACATATCGGCCGTAACGGCCTTCGTCGCCACGTCGAGGTCCTGCACCAGCAGGCCGCCGTTGACGCTCACATACTGTTTCGGGTCCACGTCGCCCTTGTCCATGCTGACCTCGAGCAGGCGCAGGTTCTTCTTCGCCGAGAGCACTTCGAGCGCCCCCTCGTCGAATTTCGGGGCCATGATGATTTCGAGGAAGATCGGCTTCATCAGCTCGGCCGCTTCGCGCGTCACCGTGCAGTTCGTCGCCACGATGCCGCCAAAGATCGACACCTTGTCGGCCTCGTAGGCCTTCGTCCACGCCTCGACGACATCCTTGCCCGTCGCGGCGCCGCAGGGATTCATGTGTTTGAGGCCCACGCAGAACGGCTTGTCGAACTCGCGCACGATGCACAGCGCGGCGTTGGCGTCCTGGATATTGTTGTACGACAACTCCTTGCCGTTGAGCTGTCTGGCGAATGCCAGCGAATAGGGCACCTCCTTCCCCTCGCGGTAGAATTTGGCCGACTGGTGGGGGTTTTCGCCGTAGCGCAGCGACTGCACGAGGTCGAACTCGAGGAAAAGCTTCTCGTTCAGACCCGCCTGCGCGCGCATATAGGCGGCGATCATCGCGTCGTACTCGGCGGTATGCGTATAGGCTTTGGCCGAGAGCTTCAGGCGCGTGGCCTTTTCGGTATTGCCGCCGGCGCGAATCTCGTCCAGAATCGCGTCATAGTCCGCGGGGTCGCACACCACCGTCACGTCGGCCCAGTTCTTGGCCGCCGAGCGAAGCATCGAAGGTCCGCCGATGTCGATGTTCTCGATGGCGTCCTCCATCTTCACGCCGGGTTTCGAAATCGTCTCCCGGAACGGATAAAGGTTCACACAGACCATGTCGATGAACTCGATATGATTATCCTTCAGGGCTTTCAGGTGCTCCGGATCGTCGCGGCGGGCCAGCAGTCCGCCGTGCACGTTGGGATGCAGGGTCTTCACGCGGCCGTCGCAGATCTCGGGGAATCCCGTCACGTCGCTGATGTTGATTACCTCCACGCCGCTGTCGGCCAGGAGCTTCATCGTACCGCCCGTGGCGATCACCTCCCAGCCCAGAGTCCGCAGCCCTTTGGCAAACTCCACGACACCGGTCTTGTCACTTACACTAATTAATGCGCGCATTATTCGATCAGTTTTTTAATAGTTTCAATGTATAACGGATATTCCACGGC
>OLSQ01002523.1_pt1 | contig 13177 bp, 8 predicted proteins | sample 1672561 | NCBI WGS metagenome assembly OLSQ01 (sample SAMEA3136699, study PRJEB25190) | human gut metagenome | biome: human gut; feature: human-associated habitat; material: faeces | place: Austria | collected 2013 | reverse complement strand
CCATTATCTTTATTATACTGGAACAGTAGGAAAATTGCACGAAAAATTTTTGAACAATTTAAGAATTCTCTGTTTCCAAAAGATATATTGAAAGAAAAATTCTGCGCGTCACTGTTACCTTGCAAAATAAGGCTTTCAATGATAAAATGATACACAAGCAATATCAGGAGGAAATACATTATGAGATTACGCCATATCAAAGGCGCGGAAGAAGAGATTGCTGAGAGCCCATATGTGGTCCAGGATCCGCAGTCACTGAAAGGAAGGTGGCATGAATTTTTTGGAAACGATAATCCGATCCGCATTGAGGTCGGAATGGGAAAAGGAAAATTCATCATGGAGCTTGCCCAGATGAATCCGGATATCAATTACGTGGGAATCGAGCGTTACTCCAGCGTTCTGCTTCGCGGACTTCAGAAGCGCGCGGAGCTGGAGCTTTCTAATATTTATTTTATGAGAATCGATGCGTTAGAGCTTGCGGACGTGTTCGCGGAGGACGAGGTGGAGCGGATCTACTTAAACTTTTCCGATCCGTGGCCGAAGGACAGACACGCCAAGCGCCGTCTCACCTCCCGTCAGTTCTTCGCGCGCTACGATGAAGTTCTCGCACCGGAGGGACGTCTGGAGTTCAAGACCGACAATCAGGATCTTTTTACCTTTTCCCTGGAGGAGATCCCGGAAGCCGGCTGGCATCTGGACGCCTCCACCAGAGATCTGCATCACGATCCGGTGCTCAATGAAGGCAATATCATGACGGAGTACGAGGAGAAGTTCTCCTCCCTCGGCAATCCGATCTGCAAGCTGATCGCTTCCAGATAAAAAACACCCGCAGTCTGGATTTTTCTCGATCCGCCTGCGGGTGTTTTTTGTGTTCTGTTTTCTTTTATTCTTTGATCCGGAACTGGTTGACATTGTCTCTTAAATTTTCTGCAATATCCACGAGGTTTTTCGTCTGCGCATTGCAGTCCGTGACGATGCCGCTTAACTCCGTCATAGAAGCTGAAGTCTCCTCGGTACTTGCCGCATTCTCCTGTGCAATCGCTGCCAGACTCTCCATGCTGCTCATAACATCATTCTTCGCCGTGTTGACTGTCTCGATCTCACGCCGGATATTGTCAATCGCAACTACCACATTGCCGACCTCCGTATTCAGTCCGTCGAATGCCTCTCTGGTGGTCGAAAGCTTCTCGTTCTGCTCATTGATCTCATCCAGCACACCGTTCATCGTCTCGACGCTCTTGTTAGAGTTCTTAATCAGTTCTTCCACAATATCACCGATCTTCTTCGCGGAGTCACTGGACTGATCCGCAAGCTGACGGATCTCATCCGCCACCACAGCAAATCCTTTTCCATGCTCTCCCGCACGCGCAGCCTCGATGCTCGCATTCAGGGACAACAGATTGGTCTGGCTTGCAATATCTGTGATCATCTGGATCGCGCTGCCGATCTCCATGACAGACTGGTTCGTCCTGTCTGTCTGACGGTTGACCTCATCCACCGATTCTCTGGTGCGGTCGCTGATCTCCACCAGATCTTTGATCGTGCCGTCGAGCTTATGATTCTGCTCTTTCATCTCCTCCGTGCTGCCCGTGAGATTTTCCACGTTCTTTGTCGTCTCGGCAATGGCTTCGTTCATGTCGCTGATCTGCTCATTGACCTTCTGCATCTCGCCCGCCTGATTCGTCGCTCCGTTCGCAATGTCCTCCATCGCTGTATTCACATTATGAATGGACTCATTGATCGTCGTAAAGCTGTTCTGGAACCTGGCGCTGAAATCATCCAGCGACTTTGCGGATGTCCGGATGTTTTTTACAATCATGGCCAGTCCGCCAATAAGTGAATATAGCGCACGCGCAATATTTCCGATCTCGTCCGAGCGGCTCGTCATGCGGTCGCTGATCTTGCTGTCCAGATTTCCCTCCGCAACATCGTCCAGATGATCGATCATCGACATCATTGCCTTCACAATCTTCATCATCACAATTGCCAGAAAGATACATGCAAAGATTGCAAGCACTACCATAAATATTATATTTTTTTTCAATCGGTCATTGTAGATTTCGTGAACGGAAGCAGACGTCATACCGGTAAACACCAGACCTGCCATGGAACCGTCACTGTTGTACAATCCCTCATAATATCCGTAATATTTCTGACCGTCAATCACAGTATCGGACACAAAATAACTACCCTTTTCTTTCACAGCCTGATACACATCTGCTGCTATCTCCGTCCCGATCTCGCGGCTGCCGTCCTGACTCACAATGCTGGTCGCCATCCGGGTCGTATTCCAGCTGAGCGTAACATCCTGTCCGGTATTTTCCTTAAAAGCATCCAGCACATCCTGATGTTCCGAGAAATTGTAATCTCCCTTGTACAGCTGGTCTCCATCCGTATTCCAGTCACCACTGCTCAAAATGGACATTGTCTGGTTCACGGCATAGACCGATGTCTTCAATTCATGCTGCATCAGTTTATCAGACACAGTAACGCCAACCGCCCGGATTGCCAGCCCTGCAAAAGCCACAAGAATGATCAGCGGTATGATCGCGGTGATCAGAATCTTCATCATCAGATTCAGACCTTTTTTCCTTTGCACCTCAATATTCTTTTGTTCCATCTGACTCTCTCCCCTTCATATAGTATCTGCTTTTTATATCGTCAGGTTTTTCCTTCTGTTAAAGTAGGATACACTCTTTTTTTAAATTTTAATAATATGCGTTGTAAGCACAAAAAAAGCACCAACCCCACAGTCAATGCTGTAAAATCGGTACCTTTCAATGCGCCACCAGGGGTTCGAACCCTGGACACCCTGATTAAGAGTCAGGTGCTCTGCCAGCTGAGCTAGTGGCGCTTATTTTGTATCTCGTGTTCTGTATCACCCGAGCACGAAAATTATTATATAACAGAAATTTTAGAAATGCAACATTTTTTTTAAAAAACTTCAATTTTTTTTTCAATTGTGTTATTTTATAGATAGAATGGCATAGATCAAGGAGGTTTCTTATGCAAGTTGAACAGCGATTATTGAAATACGTGTCCTATTGGACGACATCGGATGAGAATAACATGGCAGACGGCAAGATACAGATTCCGTCTACCGGGCGTCAGTTTGATCTCGGAAAGGTACTGGAGCAGGAATTACGGGATCTCGGTCTTAAAAATGTGATTCTGACCGACCACTGCTATGTGTACGGTCTGCTTCCGGCAACTGCCGGCTGTGAGGGACACAAGGCCGTTGGTTTTATCTCACATATGGATACCGCACCGGACTACTCCGGCAAAGACGTCAAACCGCAGATCATTCCGGATTATGACGGCGGGAACGTCCGTTTAAACGGTACCGGGGCAATGTTAAAGGTTTCCGATTTTCCAACGCTGAAGGATTTGAAGGGAAGAACCCTGATTACCACCGACGGCACGACACTGCTCGGCGCGGATGACAAGGCCGGTGTGGCAGAAATCGTCACAGCGCTCGAAGAGATCATTTCTTCCGGAATGCCTCACGGAGATATCTGGGTGGGATTTACCCCGGACGAAGAAATCGGCTGCGGTGCAGATTTATTTGACCTGGATTATTTTAAGGCTGCTTTTGCCTACACGGTAGACGGCGATTACGAGGGCGAAGTCGCCTATGAGAATTTCAACGCCGCGAGCGCAAAATTTTCCATTAAAGGCGTCAATGTGCATCCGGGCGAGGCAAAGGATATTATGGTAAATGCCGCTCTTGTGGCGTGCGATATCCAGTCGCAGCTTCCGCCGGAGGAGACACCGGCGCACACCGAGGGCAGACAGGGCTTCTATCATCTGACCGACATGAAGGGTGATGTCGCTTTTGCAGAACTTTCCTATATTGTGCGTGACCACGACAGGGCTTCTTTTGAATCACGCCTGAACAGACTCCGCACACTGGAAGTGGAGATCAACCAGAAATACGGCACCGGAACCGTCTCTCTTACCATCACGGATTCCTACTCCAATATGCTTGAGATCATCGAACAGCATCCTTATGTTGTGGATATCGCCAAAAAGGCAATCTCGATGACCGGTCTCACACCGCTCTCCCGCCCGGTCCGCGGCGGTACAGACGGCGCCAGATTAAGCTTTATGGGTCTTCCGTGCCCGAATCTTGGCACCGGCGGCTACGGCTTCCACGGTCCGTATGAGCATATCAGCGTGGAGGGCATGCAGACAGCAGTCTCCGTCATCAAGAATATCGTGACGATCGTCGCGGAGTCTGATCTGTAAGATTACGGAAAGAATTGTCGCATAGATTCCCGTAATAGGAAGTTCCGGGATATATAAATAAGTATTATCGTTTCAGATACAAAAATAGCGTGGAAGAAATTCTCACATTTTACTTCAGAGAATCTTCCACGCTCATTTTTTATTCTGAAACTGCTAATAACTTCATTTCTTATCCCGGAACCTGCTCTTACATTTTTGCAATCAATGCGGCAATTTCTTCCGGAGTCATAAGCTTGTGTGGATCGGAAAAATCCATCGGTGCAGCTTCCTCTGCCTTTGTCTCAGGCTCTTTCTGCGGTTCCGCCACCTTCGGCTCGTCCGGTATTTCGTTCTCCGGCGCGGCTACTGGCTCTGGCTCGTCCGGTGCTTCATTCTCCGGCGCGGTTTCCTCTTTCAGATCTGCTCCAAGATCGAGACTTTCTCCTCCGAGATCGGAGCCATCTGCTCCTAAATCTAAGCTATCCACTCCGAGATCAAGGTTCTCCGTTCCAAGGTCAAGGTTCTCTGCTCCAAGATCGAGACTATCTGCTCCTAAATCTAAGCTATCCACTCCGAGATCAAGGTTCTCTGTTCCAAGGTCAAGGTTCTCTGCTCCAAGATCGAGACTATCTGCTCCTAAATCAAGGCTGTCTCCTCCGAGGTCTAAGCTGTCTGCCCCAAGATCAAGTCCGCCTGCTCCGGCATCTAAGTTATCTGCTCCTAGGTCAAGGTTCTCTGTCCCGAGATCAAGACCGTCCACTCCAAGATCCAGGCTGTCTCCTCCGAAATCGAGACCATCTGCTCCAAAATCAAAACTGTCTATCGCCCCGCGCTCTGCCTCAGCCTCATTCTGATCGTCTGTGGCAGCTGCTGCATCTTCCTCTTCCACAATCGCGTCGGAATCTACGACCGGTTCCTCATACTCTTCCAGCACCGGGGTGTCATCCGTCACCGTCTCTGCATCTACAACCGGCAGTTCCTCCTCCGGTGTATCCGGCATGCTAAAATCCGCTTCCGGCTCCATGACCGCTTCCGGCTGCGGCTCCATGACCTCTTCCGGCTGTGGTTCCATGACCAGCTCCGGCTCCGCTTTCATAACCGGCTCTGATTCTGTCAGCTCCGGCTCCATGTCTGGCTCCGGCTTCTGCGCTGCTGCAGCTGCCGTGCTTTCTGCAATTTTACTCTCCAGCGCCGCATTCTGGCTTACCAGTTCGTCCATCCGGCTCTCAATAGCGGCAAGCGTCTGCGCCTTTTCCTCTGCAACCGTCTCCTTCACTGCCTGAAGTCCCTCGGTAATCTCCTTAAGCCCTGCGGTAACCTCCTTTAATTCCTCGGCAAATTCCTGCTGCTTTAAGACGAGTTCCTTGACAGAATCATCCATCATGTTCTGCTGCTTTCCGGCAAACTGCTCGAATCCCGCATCCATGCTCTCCTTTAACTGTAAGAGATTGTCCACTACGCGGTCGTTGGAATTCATAAGTGCGTCTGCATTTTCCTTGCTTCTGGTAATGGTCACCTTGGCAATCGCCTTCTGCGCTGTGATGATCTCCTCACCCGGCTCTCTGGTATTGCGGTCAACCGCCTCCAGCTGCTCCGAGATTTTCTTGAGCATCAGATACGACGCCTTTTCTCCGCGAAGCATCCTCTCATATTCGTCTTTTGCCTGCTCTCCGCTCTTATGTATCTCCTTTAATAAAGCAGCAATAAATACATAGGTACAGGCGAGAATTGCTGCTCCCAGAATGATCTGCACCAGATATAACCGGGGCAGATTGACGATAAAATACATTTCAATCAACAGCAGCACCGTTGCTCCCAGCAAAAAGACCGGCGCAAGCGGCATACCCTTTTTCTCACGTGGCTGATTCTCTTTCTTATCCATAGTGTGTCCTCCGTGGCTTTCCTGTCCATCCCTGGCAACAGGCATTTTATAGTGTTATATTATCACAGAACGTCAAAAACATAAACGGATTTTCTTGTTATTTTATGCTGCAGATTTTATAATATATTTCGGACTTATTTTCACATTTTTTATACCTTTACAACAGATATGGAGATTATAGCATGAACGAAACCTCTTCCAAGAACGAAATCACATCCGGTATCATCTGGAAACAACTTCTTTTATTTTTCTTTCCTATTTTACTGGGTTCTTTTTTTCAACAGCTTTACAACACGATCGATGCCGTCATTGTGGGACGCTTTGTCGGGAAAAATGCACTTGCCGCGGTCGCCGGTTCCTCCGGAATGGTCATCAACCTGCTGGTCAACTTTTTTACCGGGCTGACTGCCGGTGCTTCCGTCATCGTCTCCCAGTTCTTCGGATCCGGGGACCGCAAAAAGGTGGACGACAGTATTCATACGATCTATGCCTTCTCCATCATCGGCAGCGTCATCATGACACTGATCGGCATCACTGCTGCCCCGGCGCTTCTTCGACTGATGAATACGCCGGAAGAACTGATGAGTGATTCCATTCTCTATCTGCGCATTTATTTTGCCGGTATCTTCTTCGTGTTTATTTACAATACCGGAGCAGGGCTGCTCCGCGCACTTGGAGATTCCAGACGTCCCCTGTACTGTCTGATGATCTGCTGCGTCATCAATATTATTCTCGACCTGCTCCTGATCGTCGGGCTGGGACTCGGTGTTGCCGGTGCGGCGGTCGCCACGCTTCTCTCGCAGGGAATCAGCGCCGTGATCGTTACCGTCTTTCTGATGCGCCAGAAAGATCTCTGCGATTTTTCCTTAAAAGAGATCCGTATCCACCCGAAACTTCTCAAATCAGAGTTGCTTTTAGGACTGCCGGGCGGATTTCAGTATGCCATGTACAGCATTTCCAACATGATTATCCAGTCCGCGCTCAACAAATTCGGAACCGACACGGTTGCCGCATGGGCGGCTTACGGAAAACTGGACGCGATCGTCTGGATGGTCAGCGGTGCTTTCGGTATTGCCATCACAACTTTCGTCGGTCAGAACTACGGCGCCGGAAAGTATGACCGCGTCAGAAAAAGTATCCGCGTGTGTATCGGCATGGACTTTGCTGCCGCCATCCTTCTGATGCTGGTGCTCGTATGCTTCCGCATTCCGCTCTTCCACATTTTTGTGACCGATGAAAATGTCGTGGAGATCGGACTGAAAATGATGGCGACCATGGCTCCGTTTTACTGGCTGTTCGTCTTTACCGAGGTCTTCTCCGGTGCGCTGCGCGGCATGGGCGACGTCGTCGTTCCGATGCTCATCACAACCGGCGGTATCTGCCTGTTCCGTGTGGTATGGATTTTCGGAGTGGTCGCCCTCTTCCCGACGCTCACCGTAACGCTCCTCAATTATCCGGTGTCCTGGGTTTTGACGTCCGTTCTGTTTCTGTTTTACTATCATTTCCGGATGAAGAAGCTGACCGCGCACTGATTGCTCCGGCATCTCTTACTTCTCTCTGCTTTTTGCGAAGCTGACCGGGCGGCATGCCGTAGGCTTCCTTAAAGCTGCGCAGAAACACCTTATAGTTGGTAATTCCATTTTTATTCATTAAATAAGTAATACTCTCGTCCGTCTGCAGCAGATCACTGTGAAAATACTGCAGGCGGATTTGATTTACATAAGTCAAAAATGTCTGGCCGGTGTACTTTTTAAACAGACGGCAAAAATATTCCGGCGTAAGTGACAGTTCATCTGCCGTCTCTTTTAAAGTAATCGGGTTCGTGTAATTTCTTTTCACATACTGCATGCTCTGCTCGATCCGCTCAAAATCTCTCCTGGAGCGGTGGCGCAGCACATGATCGACCGTGGCCGCATCCTTTGTATACAGCAGATACAGCAGCTTATAAACCGCTGCAAGAAATAGCAGATGCGTACCGTCCGCCGCCTGCTCCTGCAGGCACTTCATTTCTTCCAGCTTCTGTGACATCCGGCAATTCACGGATGCGGTCTCCTCCGAATACGGAACATATTCCCCGAAATGCAGTCCCCGCCAGTCCTCACTGACGCGCTTTAAATGCTCCGGCGGAATCTGCAGCAGATAGTAATGCCCGTCCCCGTGGACATGCGTGTAGTGAATGTCTCTCGGATTGACAACGAGAATATCTCCCTGCTGCAGTTCATACGACGTCTCATTGATGTACGCTGTCATTGCCCCGTGCTGCATACAGATCATTTCCAGATGCTCATGCCAATGTGCCGGCAGCAATTCATTGGACGCGTCGACCTGCGTAAAATAGAGCTGCATCAGCCCGTCATCGGATATAATCTCATGTTCCCCCTGCTGCACTCCCGCTCCCTCTCTTTCCTGCTCTCCCCGTGTTTTTCACATGCACGGTTTCTCTTTCTCCCATCATACCTTCAGAAGGAAAAAATATCAATATCGACCCATGTTTCTGCCAAAATTCGATCTATAACAAACGGAATTATCTGCTTATAATACGAACATAGACAATGTTCCATGATGGAAAATATCAAAATAATATCAGGCGTATGCCGGAAAAGAGGTCAAAATGAAGAAATGGACCAGAGTGATGTATCAGCCAAATCGTCCGTTAAAAGAGGGCTGTTACGTGACTGCTTCCAAAGAACACATCGCACTTTCCAGGGAAGCTGCAGCAGAGGGTATGGTTCTCTTAAAGAACGAGCACAATCTGCTGCCGTTAAAAGCAGGCAGCCGGATTGCACTCTTTGGAAAAGGCAGTTTTGATTATGTCAAGGGAGGCGGCGGCAGCGGCGATGTGACCGTATCGTATGTGCACAATCTCTACGATGGCTTTCAGATGCTCCACGATGCCGTCTCCCTCTACGAGCCGCTGTGCGATTTCTACCGCGCCAATGTGAACGAACAGTACGATCAGGGTTCCGTTCCCGGCATGACGACAGAGCCGGCGCTCTCCGCCGAGCTTCTCGCCGGCGCCAGCGCCTATACCGACACGGCTGTGATCGTATTGAGCCGTTTTTCCGGAGAAGGCTGGGACCGCTCCAGCATCGAATACAACGGGGAATACAATCCGTGGGAGACAGAGACCAGCATGCCGAAAATCTCCGGAGAGATCTTCCCGGACGGCGACTTCTATCTCACAAAGGAAGAATCCGCCATGATCGCGCAGGTAAAGCAGCATTTTTCCAGAATTGCAGTCGTCCTGAATATCGGCGGCATCATCGATACCTCCTGGATCAAAAATGACGATCAGATCTCCTCCGCGCTCATCGCATGGCAGGGCGGCATGGAGGGCGGACTTGCCATGGCGGAACTGCTGTGTGGAAAGGTATCCCCGTCCGGCAAGCTTCCGGACACCTTCGCCGCTTCCGTGAACGACTATCCTTCCACCGCGAATTTCCACGAATCGGTTGACTACGTGGACTATACCGAGGATATCTATGTGGGTTACCGCTATTTTGAGACTTTTGGGGATGCGGCAAAACGCGTATGCTACCCGTTCGGATTCGGACTTTCCTACACACAGTTCTCCCTTGTGGTGCAGAGTGTGACCGAAACCGAGCAGGCCATTCGCGCTTTTGTCCTTGTCACAAATACCGGAGATTACAGCGGAAAAGAAGTCGTGCAGATGTATTACAGTGCGCCGCAGGGACTTTTGCAGAAACCGGCGCGCGAACTCTCCGCTTTTTGCAAGACAAGAACGCTCCTCCCGGGCGAAAGCCAGCTTCTGACGCTCGAGACAGCAAAGGATTCCATGGCTTCCTACGATGATCTGGGAAAAATTTTCAAATCCTCCTACATACTGGAAAAGGGAGACTATCATTTTTACATCGGAACTTCCGTCCGGGATGTCATTGCGCTGGATTATGTCATGACGCTTAACGCCAACCTGCTGGTAGAACAGCTTTCCTCCAAAGCCGCACCTACAAGCTTGAAGAAGCGTCTGCTCGCAGACGGAAGCTACGAAGAGCTTCCGCAGGGAACTGCCAACGATCCGAATGCCTGTGTTTTTGAAAAAATGGTACCGGGCACCGAGGAGGCTCTCGCCCCGGCAACACGCGGACGCGGCTCCTACCTTCTGCTGAATTTCTATAAGGAAAACGCGCATCCGCTGATCGACGTTTACGAGGGAAAGATTTCCCTGGATGAATTTACCGCCCAGCTCGATAATGATGACCTAATTCATCTGCTCGGCGGTCAGCCGAATACCTCTGTCGCGAATACCTACGGCTACGGCAATCTTCCGGAATACGGCGTTCCAAACATCATGACCGCCGACGGTCCTGCCGGTCTGCGCATCACCCCGCAGTGTGAGGTCTGCACAACGGCATGGCCATGCGCCACACTGCTCGCCTCCACCTGGAATCCTGCCCTGGTTGAGCAGGTCGGAACCGCAGGCGCAGAGGAAGTAAAAGAGAACAACATCGCCGTATGGCTGACACCGGCGGTCAACATTCACCGCAATCCTCTCTGCGGAAGAAATTTTGAATACTATTCGGAAGATCCGCTGCTCACCGGCAAAATGGGCGCAGCCATGGTGCGCGGCATTCAGTCGCAGCACATCGGCGCAGCCGTGAAGCATTTTGCATGCAACAACAAGGAGACCAACCGCAAGCACAGCGACTCCCGCGTCTCCGAGCGCGCACTCCGCGAGATCTACTTAAAGGCATTTGAAATCATCGTGAAGGAAGCCGATCCGTGGGTCATCATGTCCGCTTACAATATGATCAACGGCCACCGCGCTTCGGAAAATCACGATCTGCTCGAAGGCATCCTGCGTGACGAGTGGCATTTTCACGGAATGGTAACCTCCGACTGGTGGACGAGAGGAGAACATTACAAAGAGATCAAAGCCGGAAATGATGTGAAAATGGCGTGCGGTTTCCCGGAACGCGTGAAAAAGGCGATGGAACTCGGTGCTCTCGATCGAAGCGATCTGGAGCGCTGTGCCAAGCGCGTACTTGATCTGATTTTAAAGATCGATTAGAAAACTCATTCTTCTTGCTGTAGATAAAAAGGTGGAAGCCTCCCACAGAGACTTCCGCCTTTTTGCTTTTCGACTATAGATATTTTCCGATATGGATTCAACCGCAGCAGCTCCTGCTTCCTCCCCGCCTCTCTGGAAGTTTTTGTTGCAGTCAATCCGTGCAGTTCCATTGGCAGCTGCAGCTACTTCTTCGTTTCTGCAGAATCCATACAACCGTTGCAGGATGCAGCGATTCTATCATCCGGCCACGATTTTCTAAGCGCCGCATAGGAAATCAGGAAGTTTGCCAACCAGCCCGCCGGTACGGCAAGCCAGACAAATGCAATACCAAAGCGCGGTGCAAAAATCAAAGCAACCGACAGACGGATCGCAAGGTTTACCATATTAGCTATAAGAAATGGACGCATGATTCCAAGTCCACGCAAAACTCCATCCGTTGCCATTTTAATACCCATGAAAATAAAGAAATAGCCAAGCCATCTCATGTAATCCCCGGATACCTGATATGCGAAAGCAGTTCCGTCTTTTCCCAGAAATAAGGAAGAAATCTGGGTGTGCAGTGTTTCAATAATTATAAAAGCCAGAACTGCAAAGCACAGATCTAACACCAGTGCAGCGTGATAACCTTTTTTAATACGCCCGATTTTCTGAGCACCAAGATTCTGGGACACATACGGCGAAACTGCATTGCCAATGGACACAAATATCAGTGAGAAAACATTCTCTACTCTCATTGTTGCCGAATAACCTGCGAGTGCCTGTGTACCAAATGGATTTACAACTGCCTGCACGATCATCATGCCTATTGATACTGTGGACTGCTGGAGAACTGACGGTATGGCAATCCGGAGCATATAATGTAACTCCTGTCCGTCAAACCAGTGAAATGGACTCTTATATTGGCGCATCCGGTAAAAAAAGATCACGAATGAAAATACCGCAGAAATGCCCTGTGCGATCAAAGTTGCAAGGGCTGCACCAAATACACCCAATCCAAGTCCTGCCACCATCCAAAGATCCATAATAATATTCAAAACAGAAGAAAATATCAGCAGACCCAACGGAATCTTTGATTCCCCGATTGAGGTGAACATCGTCGAAAGGATATTGTACATAAATAAAAACGGAAATCCCACAAAATATACCCGCAGATACAGTACAGCTTCCTCCAGTATGTCAGTGGGCGTTTGTAAAAGGCTCATCATCGGATGGGAAAAACGAAAGCCGAATACACCAAGAAGTATGCTTAGGATCAGAAAGCTGATCAAAGATGTCGACACAATCGTTTTCATTTTGCCGTAATCTCTGGCACCAAAATAGCGGCTCACCAGTACGCCTGCACCGACACCGGCACCAAGTGCCACACAAATAAACACATTCGTAAGTGCCGCGCATGCACCGACAGCCGCAAGTGCAGACGAACCAACATACTGGCCGACAATAATGGAATCCGCCATATTATAAACCTGTTGGAAAAAGCTGCCCAGAATCATAGGCATTGCAAAAACAGTCAACGCTTTGAGCGGGGCATCTGTGATCAGGTATTCATCTTTTGACATTATCTTATTTCTCCTAAATTCCTGCTTTTATCTGGGATTTCTGCCACGATTTATTCCAGCGTCAATACATCGGCCGGCATCAGGTATTCTAAAATGGCATGGAATATCGATGCTTACTGTTCCGCCAGCTCCTCATAAAACCGGTAATTGTTCTTGCCGTTCTGTTTGACATAATACAATGCCTTGTCCGCTCTTATATAGTATTCTTCAAAGCTTTCTCCCTGTCTGCACATGCACAGACCGCAGGATAAGAATGCCGGTGAAGTCTCCGTCGTGGCATTTTTTGCCGCTTCAAAGCTGTCAAACAGCTTTCTCATCTGCGTGTTCATCTCAACTTCTGATACCTCAGACAGATAGAAGAGAAACTCATCTCCTCCCAGCCGGCAGACCACCGCATTCTCCATGCACGCTGTGAGCATTGCTCCTACCAGCCTGAGAGCATGATCCCCTGCCTTATGTCCATAGACATCATTGATCTTC
>OLSQ01002519.1_pt1 | contig 13184 bp, 10 predicted proteins | sample 1672561 | NCBI WGS metagenome assembly OLSQ01 (sample SAMEA3136699, study PRJEB25190) | human gut metagenome | biome: human gut; feature: human-associated habitat; material: faeces | place: Austria | collected 2013 | reverse complement strand
GCTTGAGCTGACGGAGAATGTGCGCATAGTTGAGATCGGCGATATCGACCGCTGCGCCTGCTGTGCGCCGCACGTCTCGCGCACCGGCGAGGTGGGCGTGATAAAGATACTCGACTGCCAGCGCCACCGCGGCGGCGTGCGCGTGAGCGTCGTGGGCGGGATGGATGCGGTCGAGGATTACCGCGCAGTTCAGACCGGCGTGACCGCGGTATCGCGCGCGCTGAGCGCAAAGCGCGGCGAGGTCGCTGCAGCGGTCTGCAGGATACTTGACGAGAATACGCGCCTCAAGGAGCGCGCGGCAGCATTGAGCGCGGAGTTGGTACGTGTGAAGGCTGAGAGCGCCGCGGCGACGGATGGGAATATCTGTATTTTTGACGGCATCCTCGACGAGGTCGCCCAGCGGGAGCTTACGAATCTCCTGATGGAAAAATGCGGCGGCATCTCCGCGGTATTCTCCGGCAGCGACAAGGACGGCTGGCGTTACATCATCGGCAGCAAAACCGTTGACCTGCGCCGCGAAACCAAACGCATCAACGCCGCGATAAACGGACGCGGCGGCGGGACGGAGCGGATGATACAGGGACGCGCACTCGCCGAAAGGGGTTACATAACTTCCGAAATTTTGTCTCTAAAGTTCGATTGTTAATAAAAGGTTCACATGTTTAGACATAAATCAGCAAATTGTATAGCGTATGCATACAAAAAAGTTGTGTTTTATGACACTTTTGCCCAAATAACAATTGACAGTTTGTTGACGACTTGTTAAAATATTGCCGTGTGAGTGGGGGCGTGTTTTGCACGCCCTGAAAAATGGAAACAAAAATTTGGAGGGTTATCTGTGAAAGATCTCAAGCATCTGATCTACTTTGAGAATCTGCTTCAGGAAGCCAATAACGAGCTTGTCCAGAAGGCCAAGGCCAACGGCGAGTACGCGATAGGCTACACCTGCTACTTCATGCCTGAAGTTCTTCTCGACCTGCCCGGCTGCTTCTCCGTCAGACTGAGAGCGCCGCGATGCACTTCCCCTGACATTGCGACCTACTATATGTCCGCGCGTGTCTGCCACTATGCAAGAAGCCTTCTTGAGAGAGCTCTCGAGGGCGGCTTCAACTTCCTCGATGCGCAGATGGCGACCGAGACCTGCACCGGCACCTGCCGCTTCCAGGAGCACCTTCAGCAGAAGCACCTTGACTCCGTCAAGGATATGAGAATTATCAACAACGATAATTTCTTCTGCGAATTCTCCGACGTTCCCTTCAAGAACAATGAGAACGGCTATGCTCACTTCCGTGAGCAGCTGCGCGCCCATGTTCTTCAGCCCCTGCATGAAAAGCTTGGCATCGACGTTTCCGATGAGGCCATCATGAAGACCATCGAGCGCCACAATGAGGTCTGCCGCCTGATAAACGAGATCGGCGACTACCGCAAGCTTGATAACCCCACCATCACCGGCTATGAGTTCCACGTCATCCAGCTTGTCAGCCAGGTCTGCCCGAAGGATCTTATCCTCCCCTACCTGCGCGAGACCGCCGAGGAGCTCAAGACCCGCGAGCCCGACGACCGCTGGCCGTTCCGCTGCAAGGTCGTCCTTGCCGGTTCCGAGAACGACGACCCCGACTTCACCAAGCTCATCGAGAGCTGCGGCGCGGAAGTCGTTGCCGACCGCTACTGCTACGGCGCTGTCGAGAGCCGTATCCCCATCGTCGTCAAAGAAGGCCAGGAGCCGCTTGACGCTATCGCACGCCACTATCTCGACACCTCCAACTGCCCGCGCTTCATGCCGCAGGACACCATGCGCGCAAGAAAACAGCGCATTGCCGACCTCGCCAGAGACTACCATGCCGACGGCGTCATAGTCGCTTCCAACAAGTTCTGCGAATACTGGAGCTATGAGCGCGTCATAGACACGGTCGTGCTGCCGCGTGACTTCGGTCTGCCGGTGTGCTCGATCGAGAAGGAATACATAAATTCCGCCTCCGGCCAGCTGCGTACCCGCTTCCAGGCCTTTGTTGAGAGCATTGAGATCAAGAAGATCCAGGAGGGCAAGTAAGATGGCTAAGAAGAACATTGATTACAAGAAGCTGATGAAGGACTTCTGGTACGGCAAGCCCCACGGTGAGCGCCGTCTGGGAGACATCCGCGAAGATAAGACCGGCCTTTACAAGCACAGAGAGTGGCGCGGCGTAAAGGACACGATGTACTACTTCTATAACATCTGGCTGTATAACTACATACACATGGTCATGGACGTTATGAAGTACGGCGGCGTCGTGAACTTTGCAAAGGGCGTATGGCGCTACCGCTGGGTCGGCCAGACCTATCTGCCCGTTCTGCACTGGTTCGACCGCGGCATGGAAGGTATGCGCGGCGAGGCTCTGAAGGCCTCCGCATGGCACTATCGCGGCATGGTCAACGCGACCATCGTCCAGTTCATGCGCATGTTCGTTGCAGACACCAAGCTGCACGGCGGCAAGAAGAACGACGCATACTATCACACCATTGCCCATAACGAGACCGTCTGGGGCGGTATGTTCTACCCCTGGTCCGATAAGTTCCAGAACGTTCCTCTGGAAATGATCCCCTACTTTGTCACCTGCCACGTTAATTCCCACACCGTCCTTAACTACATCGACGCCGTTCAGTCCATCGGTCTGCCCGGCGACCCGTGCCCGATGTGCCAGGCTGAGTCCGGTCTGTTTGTCCTTGACGACGTTCCCGACTACGCGCCTATGGTCATCACCTGCAACGAGGCCTGCGACGCTTCCGTCTCTACCTCCGTGCTCCAGGACTGGTTCTTTGACAAGCCCCTTTTCGCTCTGCCTATGCCCATGCTCTTCGATGATCCTCTGGTCAAGAAGCACTGCATGAACGAGATTGAAGAGTGCTGGAAGTTCATTGAAGATCAGACCGGTGTTCCCTTCAATTGGGAAGTCCTCAAGGAGCGCATAGAGTCCCAGAACAAGCTGCAGGAGTTCGAGTGGGAGAAGTGGGACGTTGCCGCACACACCAACTACTACCCCGTCAACGGCGTTGCACAGGCGCTCTACCGTATCTACCAGAGCCAGTACGGCGATCTGCCCGTGTGGCATGAAGTCGACGCAAAGGTTCGTAAGATCCTCAACAAGTGCGTTGAGAAGAAGATCGACTCCTTCCCCAACACCCGCCACAGAGTCATTGCATGGTCCTGCGCACCTCTGTATTACTCCAACTGGTGCACTTGGGCTTACAACTGCTGGGGTCTGAACGTCATCATCAATATGGACTCTCTGATGTTCGACATGACCATCCGCACTGACACCTACGAGCACTGCCTCGAAGATATGGCTCAGTACCACATGTGGGCTCCGATGCGCCGTATGGCCGTCGGCGGCATGAAGCACTTCTTCGAGCTGTGGGAGTACAAAGAGAAGTTCAACTGCGACATGGTCATGATGTATGACCAGCTGCAGTGCAAGGGCGCACAGGGTCTGCACGGCCTGTTCGAGGACGAGTTCCGTGACAGGAACATCCCCGCGATCTGGATGCCGCATGCTCTGCCCGACAGCCGCACCGTCTCCAGAATGGAGATCCGCCGCATAATCAACGATTACATGAGCACCGTCATGCACGAAGAGCCGCTCGATCCGTCTCTGCTTGACTTTGACGACTCCATGACATGGTAATTAGGAGGAAGAAAACATGAAAAAATGCAAGTGCAAGGGCAGCTGCAAGCTCGGCAAGCTCTTCGGCAAGCTCATTGGCATTGCCCTTCTGGCAAATGTTGCGCTGTTCGTTGTGTTCTTCTTTGACCTCGACGGCAAGCTTCTCTTCAACGTCGTAGAGCCGTTCCTCAAGAAGCACTATGATAACATGGAGCGCAGGGATATGCTCAAGGCGCCTTACGAGATAGACAAGTTTCCCAAGTACGAGTACTGATTTACCACTGTAAATAAACTGGAGGAAAGAAAAATGAAATATTTCGGCGGCTGCGACGTAGGCTCCACCTACACAAAGGCAGTAATACTTGACGAGACCGGCAAGATCGTTGCCGATACCACCATCCGCAGCAAGATCAACTCCGAGCAGAGTGCTGTTGCAGCAATGGCGGAAGTCTGCGAGAAGGCAGGTCTGAAGGATTCCAAGGACCTCAGCTACCTCATCGGTACCGGCTACGGCCGCAACAAGGTCCCCTTCGCGGATGAGAATATCTCCGAGATCTCCTGCCACGCGATGGGCGTGCATGTGACCGATCCTTCCGTCAAGGCTATCATCGATATCGGCGGCCAGGACGTCAAGGGTATCAGCATCGATACCGACGGCACCGTCAAGAACTTCGCCATGAACGACAAGTGCGCAGCCGGTACCGGCCGCTTCTTCGAGGCAATGGCACGTTCCTTCGAGCTGAGCCTGCCCGAGTTCTCCAAGCTCTCTCTGACTGCTAAGAACGTCATCCCCATCACCGCACAGTGCACCGTTTTCGCAGAGTCCGAGGTCATCACCCTCGTCGGCGAAGGCAAGCCGATGGATGAGATCGCAGCAGGTATCGAGATGGCAGTTGCAAAGCGCTGCTTCGTCATGGCCAAGAAGGCCGGCGCTACCGACAGCATCACCCTGACCGGCGGCTGCGCAAAGAACGACGGTCTGAAGGAAGCTATCGAGCACGTTCTGAAGCTCAAGGTCGTCAACCTCAAGACCGACCCGCAGCTCATGGGTGCTCTCGGCGCTGCGGAATACGCCCGTCAGAAGGGCATGGCCAAGAAGTAAGGCATAACTACATAACCCCTAAAAAGCTCCGGGAGTGCTCCCGGAGCTTTTTATATGTTCCGAACGTGTCTTTTCTTGTTGTAAATTCTGTCACAAATATGATAAAATCAGAATATAAATTTTGCTTAATGGGGGCGGGAGCGTGAAGAAAAGAATAGCCGCGGCGGCGCTTGCCCTTGCGCTGCTGCTTTCCGGCTGCGCAGGAGACGCCGCGCAGGATCAGGGCGGCTTTGCCCCGCCGGAGGATAAGCGCCTTGTGATATACCCCTCGCACCGAGCGGAGGTATACGAGCCGATAGTCAAGGAATTCGAGCAGCGCACAGGCGTATGGGTCGAGGTCAAGACCGGGGACACCGCGGTGCTGCTCGACGCGATCGCCGCGGGCGGCACGGACTGCGACCTTATGCTCGGCGGCGGGGTCGACAGCATCAGCGCATATTCGGATTGTTTCAGCCCTTATACCAGCGTTTATAACGACAGGATACTCCCTGAGTACCGCAGCGCGGACGGCAGCTATACGCCGTTTTCGGTGCTGCCGGTCGTGCTTATATATAACACAAAGCTTGTGCGCCGCAACATGCCATCGGGCTGGGTCAGCCTGCTCGACGAAGCTTGGCGCGGCAGGATAGCTTTTGCCGATCCCAATGTCTCGGGTTCGAGCTACACAGCCCTATGTACGATGCTTCAGGCTCTCGGCGGCGGGGATGAACTGCTGCCGGGGTTCAGACAGAATCTTGAGGGGAAAATTCTCCCGAGCTCGGGGGACGTCGTGAGTACCGTGGCCGAGGGCAAATGCTACATCGGCGTGACGGTGGAGGACATAGCTCTCAGCGGCATTGCCGAGGGCTACAACATTGCGATAGTCTACCCCAAGGAGGGAACAAGCGCGATACCCGACGGCGCGGCGATCGTCAATAACTGCGCTCACCGCGAAAACGCCGAGGCGTTCATAGACTTCCTGCTCTCCCCGGATATGCAGCGCCTGCTGCCGGAGCTTATGCACCGCCGCAGCGTCTGCACCGATGCGGATATCACGAAAGCCGACGGCAGCGCGGTCATGCTTATCGACTATGACCTTGCCGCGGCGAGCACCGGGCGGGGTGAGATACTGAGCCTCTGGAACGGAGGTGCGGCGGGATGAAAGGCTGGATAAAGAGCTCTTTTCGGAACCGGATATTTGTTACCGTCCTGCTCGTGACCCTGCTGCCGATGCTGCTGTGCGATATCTTCATCATGCAGATCGCCATGAGCCAGAGCCGCCGCCAGCTGCGCGAGCAGGCGCTTGAGGAGCTCGGCGGGATAGAGCGGCAGTTCGACGGATTATATGACGAGGTCGATTCCGTGGCCGCGGGGCTTGCCGACAGCATCGTCGTGCGCAGTGCGCTGCGGCGCGGCGGCAGCGACTCAAAGCTGCTGTATCAGGTGCTGTACCTTGCGACGAGCGGGCTGCGCGGCTCCGTGGACTTTGACGTATACGACAGCGACGGCAGCCGCCGCTATACGAGCGCGGTCAGCCTGACGGATGAAAAGCTCCCCCTGCACTGGGGCGCGCTGCGCCTTGCGGAGGAGAGCGAGGGACTGAGCTGTCAGGCGGACGAGGGCGGCGGCCTTGTTATGGCGCGCGCCGTGCGTACACACAGCGGGACGGTGCTGGGCTATATACTCGCGCATGTGTCTCAGGAGAGCTTCAACGCCATTCTCGGCAATGAATTTGTCCGCGAGAACGACGTGCTCCTGCTCGACGGGACATGGCGGCAGGTGTATTCCTCGGACAGCATCGGCTCTTCGGAGAAGATCGACGCGCTGCGCGGCCAGCTGCTCAAAACCGGCTCCCCGAACGGGGCGGGAGAGTATAATTTCTATCTGCGCACTTTGCCCGACACGGGCTTCACCTTAGTGCTCCAGCAGCCGAAGGTCTACACCTCACAGGTGACGGACACGATATACCGGACCTGCTTCATGATGGGACTGCTGTGCCTTGTGCTGAGTTTGCTGTGCGCATGGCTCATAAGCCGCTACCTTTCAAAGCCGGTGAACGAGCTTGACAGCGCCATGGGCAGGGTCGAAAAGGGCGAATACGACACCGAGCTTGTCAGCGACCGCAGCGACGAGATGGGCAGACTCACCGCGAGCTTCAACCGCATGACGCGCGAGTACCGCCAGAACCTTGAGCACTCGGTGCAGCGCGAGCGCGAGATAAACGAATTGCAGCTATCCATGATGCAGGCGCAGCTCAACCCGCATTTTCTGTATAACACGCTCGACAGCGTGAAGTGGCTCGGCGTGACGAACCACGTCCCGCAGGTTGCCTCGATGGCGACGAACCTTGCCGCGCTCCTGCGTGCGGGGATATCCGGGGATAAGTTCATCACGCTCGAAGAGGAGCTTGAGCTGCTGGAAAAGTACCTCGATATCCAGTCGCTGCGCTTTGAGGACCGCTTCGCGTGGGAGACGGATGTGGACGAGCGCTTCCAGCACTGCATCGTGCCGAAGCTGATAACCCAGCCGCTTGTGGAAAACGCGATAATCCACGGCGTGGCTGACATGGACGACGGCTATGTGAAGCTCACCGCGCGTGAGGAGAACGGCACACTCGTGCTGAGCGTGCAGGATAACGGCGAGGGTATCCCTCAGGAGATACTTGATCGGCTCAACAGCCCCGACCGCGAAATGCCCGCCGGGCACTTGGGGCTGAGAAACGTCGACAGGATAGTGCGCCTGTATTACGGCGAGGAATACGGCATCTCGGCAAGCGCCGCGCCCGGGGAGGGAAGCTGCGTCGAGCTGAGGCTGCCGATGAAGATGAAGGAGAAAACGGACAATGCTGAAGGTTCTGATCGTTGACGACGAGGCGGTCGTGCGCCGTGGGATAGTCCTCGGCGTGGACTGGGCTTCGATGGGCTGCGTCGTTGTGGGCGAGGCGTCGAACGGCGAGGAGGGCATAGCCGCCGCCGAGCAGTACAGCCCGAATCTTATAATCACCGATGTGCGCATGCCGAAGATGGACGGCATCGCCATGATGCAGGAGCTGCGCCGCCGCGGCAGCCGCGCGCACGTCATCATGCTCACGGCGTACAGCGACTTTGATTATGCGCGCTCCGCGCTCCAGTTCGGCGCGGACGACTACCTGCTCAAGCCCTTTCAGGATAAGGAGCTTGTCGCCGCTATCGAGCGCATCCACCGCAAGGAGCAGGAGAAAAGCGGCCTGAGCGTCTCCGATGAGCTGCCGCTTGCCAAGGGCGACAAGAGCCGCTACGTGCTCGAAGCGATGGAATATATCTCTGAGCACTATGCCGAGAGCTCCATAAACATAACCGAGATCGCCCAGCACCTCGGCGTGAGCGAGGGGCACTTGAGCCATGTGTTCAAGAAGGAGACGAAGTACACCGTTGTCGGCTATCTCACGCAGTACCGCATACATATGGCGATGAAGCTTCTGCGCGACAGCCGCTGCAAAGTCTATGAGGTCGCGGGCATGGTGGGGTATAAGGACGTTGCCTATTTCGGCAGCACCTTCAAGAAGCTTACCGGGCTTGCCCCGTCCGAGTACCAGGACAGATGTCGCTGACGTCGCAAAAGTCTAAAGACTTTTGCGAGAAAGCTTGCGCTCAGACCCGTGCCTCGCTTCGCTCGACACTCTCTGAGCGAGAGGTATTTTTCGCAAGGTACACGCCCTTGCGAAAAATGATCCGAATTATTTTTCGCCGTGCGCGGCGAAAAACTCTGCGAGGCTGAGCAAAGTCGAAGGATGGGCAATACGGTCAGAATGTACCGAAACTGTTGAATGTGCACAAAAACAGCCTTGAAATTTCGTTGCGCCGGGAGCGGGTGCGGACAGAATTCGCGGTGTTATCGCAGTTTTGTCCCGTCCCTTTTTGGGACAAAAGCCTTTATAATAGTATCAGCTTGTCACATATTCGCAGTGACAAAAAGCTGAAATTTTAAAAAGGAGATCTACACGATGAAAAAAGCACTTGCACTGATCCTCGCGCTTGCAATGGTTTTTGCTCTCTGCGCATGCGGCCAGAGCTCCGCTCCCACCGCTGCTGCAACTGAGGCTCCCGCGGCTGAGCCCGCTGCCGAGCCCGCAGAAGCCGAGAAGGATTATTCCGGCTACACCATCCGCATCTACTCCAACTCCAACTCCACCGAGCGTACCACTTGGCTCATTAACGAGGCAAAGGACGCGGGCTTCACCATCTCCATCGATGACAACAGCGTCATCTCCGGTGACACCGCAGCCATCCAGGCCGCAAATGAGAACAAGGACGGCGACATCCTCTTCGGTCTGAACGAGACCCGCTGGAGCCAGGTCGTCGGCGGCACCTACGAGAACCTCAAGCTGGTCGACTGGACTCCCTCCTGGGCAGCAGAAGTCGGTGAGTACGCATACCCCGGCGCGGCTTACGGCCTTGTTATCCAGAACGTCCTGATGCTTTACCGTACCGATGAACTCGGCACCAACGGCGAGGCTCTGCACTTCCAGCACTGGGCAGACATCGTTGACTGCGGCTACAGCTGGTACCGCCAGAACAAGGTCGGCGGCACCACCAACGCCAACATCAACTCCGCAATGCTCTACGCTTTTGTTGATCCCACTTCCGAAGCCGGCGGCATCAGTCTCGACGGTTGGAAGACCCTGTGGAAGTACTGCGCCGACGGCGTTTACTCCTCCGATGACGACTACAAGTACGGCTTCCAGCCCCTGAACAAGGGCGACGTACAGGTCTCCACCTTCTACTCCTCCTCTCTCTACGGTAAGATCGACTCCGCCGCTGACAGCTCCGAGAATCCCCTGCTCGGCACCATGGAGCCTGAGAACTGGGCGCTCGTTGACATAGACGACGGCACCTACTACATCGCAGAGTACATCGGCATCCTTGATAAGGCCGGCCGTACCGAGGAAGAGACCGAGGCTGTCAAGGCCTTCGCAGAGTGGTTCGGTTCCGCTGACGTTCAGGCTGCATGGGGCGAAGAGTTCGACTCCTATCCCTGCAACACCGCCGCTGCCGACATCCTCTACCCCGATGGCGTTCCCGCTATCTACACTCTGAAGAACTTCGCCCTCACCAATGTTGAAGGCACCGATATGAACTATGCCGAGTACGTTGCCGCTCACTCCAGCGAGTGGACCAACATCATGACCAACCTCGGCTTCTACTGGGCAGACCAGAGCGCAGCAGTTGCTGAGCCCGATTGGGACAACCTTGACTGGGCGACCCTGACTCAGGCAGCAGGCTGATCGAATTTAACTAAAAAGCATTTGGATATGGCGAGCCTTCCGGCTCGCCATATCACTAAATAAATTTATCGGAATCAAGGAGAACCGCTATGATAAGGCTCAATGACATCGTCGTGAAGTTCGGCGACTTTACCGCGCTGCACGGCATCAACGTACATGTGAAAGAGGGAGAGTTTTTTACCTTCCTCGGCCCGTCCGGCTGCGGCAAGACTACGACCCTGCGCACTCTCACCGGCTTCATTGAGCCCGCGGAAGGCACCGTTATTGTCGGCGGCAAGGATATCACCCATGTCCCCATCGAGGACAGAAACATCGGCATCGTGTTTCAGAGCTATGCTCTGTTCCCGACGATGACGGTTTACGACAACATCGCCTTCGGTCTCAAGATCAAGAAAATGAAGAAGGCGGAGGTCGACAAGCGCGTGCGCGAGATTGCAAAGAAGGTCGACCTCAGCGACGAGCAGCTCAAGAAGGCCGTCTCGCAGCTCTCCGGCGGCCAGCAGCAGCGTGTCGCCATCGCCCGCGCCCTCGTCACGGGTCCGGCGATAATCTGCATGGACGAGCCGCTTTCCAACCTCGACGCAAAGCTGCGCGTCCAGCTCAGGAACGAGCTTAAAAAGATGCAGAAGGATTTCGGCATCACCACCATCTATGTCACCCATGACCAGGAGGAGGCGCTGACGCTCTCTGACCGCATCGCTGTTTTCAACAGCGGCGTCATTGAGCAGGTCGGCACCCCGAACGAGGTCTATAACCACAGCGCAACTGAATTTGTCTGCAACTTCATCGGCGATATCAACCGCCTCGGCGAAGGTATCGTCAATGAGCTTATCAATATGGGCGCGCCGGTCGACCCGGCGAAGCACAACTACATCCGCCTTGAGCGCATCCACGTGAACGTGCAGCCGCGCGAGGGCGAGATTGCGCTTGACGGCACGGTCGAGAGCCTTGAATACTACGGGCTTTACATCAAGTATTACATAACCGTCTGCGGCCAGACCATCAAGGTCATTGAGAAGAACGACGGCGTCAATATCTATAACGCCGGTCAGAAGGTCAAGGCCGTGTTCAACCCGCGTGATATCATGGCCTATGAGCCCGCCGCCGAGGCGGAGGTGAAGTAATGGGAAAGAGCCTTGACCGGCGCGTCTCGCCGGAATTTGTGTTCCGTATAATAGGGCTCGGGCTGTTTATCTACCTGTTCTTCGGCTTCATGCTGCTGCCCTGCCTCAACACGCTCATGAGCATCTTCAACACCACGAACGCCGCCGGTGAGCGCGACCCGCTTGCAGTCATCCGCTTCTTCTTCGCGGGCAACATGAGCAAATACGTCTGGAACTCGCTGAAGCTTGCGCTCTGCCTTGTTGTGACGGTGAACGTCGTCGGCGTTTCCATCGTCCTGCTGACGGAGTACTTCGACATCAAGGGCGCGCGCATCCTGCGCCTCGGCTATATGACGACGCTTATCTACAGCGGCGTCGCCCTTGTCACAGGCTATCTGTTCCTCTACGCACCTGACGGCATCCTGACCGACGCGCTCGTGAACGCTTTCCCCGGCATGAACAAGAACTGGTTCACGGGCTTTCGCGCGGTGCTCTTCACAATGACCTTTGCCTGCACCAGCAACCACGCGCTCTTCCTCAGGAATGCCATCCGCGGCATTGACTACAACACCGTCGAGGCGGCGCGCAACATGGGCGCAAAGCCCTTTAAGGTGCTCTGGAAGGTCGTCTTCCCGACGCTTATACCCACGATGTTCTCCCTCACGGTAATGACGTTTATTACGGGTCTGTGCGCAATGTCCGCCCCGACCCTGCTGGGCTATGACTCCATCAACCCTGAGATCGTCCGTCTGGCCGGTTCCTCCGTCGCGGACGAAGCCTTCCCGCAGGCGCGCGCGGCGCTGCTGTCCATAATCCTCGCGATGTTCACGATCATCCTGCTGACGGTGCTCTCGGCCTACGAGCGCAAGGGGCATTACCTCTCCGTCTCCAAGACCAAGGCAAAGCTCCAGAAGCAGAAGATCACAAACCCCATCGCGAACGTGCTTGCGCATATCTATGCCTACGTGCTGTTTATCATCTACATGATCCCTGTCGTGATGATAATCATATTCTCGTTCCAGACCTACAGCGCCATACGCATGAAGAAGCTCGACTTCTCCCAGTGGACGCTTATAAACTACTTCGGCAAAGAGGACTACATGTACCTCACCAACCGCGGCAAGTACAAGCTGCGCGAGGGCTCGATATCCGGTCTGTTCGCAAACGACGCGACCCTCGGCGGCATAAAGCTGAGCTTTGTCCTGTCGATCATCGCGGCGGCGCTGGCCTGCCTGATCGTCGTGGTCGCGTGCAACTACATCTTCAAGAACAAAAATAAGAAGTCCGGCATCATCCTTGAATACTGCCTGCTCTTCCCGTGGCTGCTGCCGACTATACTTATCTGCTACTCCTACCGCACCTACTTCAATTCCGACGCAATCTGGTACGTCGGCAATGCGAACCTCTACTATGCGCAGAATGTGCGGCTGCTGATCGTCATGGCCTACACGGTGGTGAAGCTGCCGTTCTCGCTGCGTATGATACGCGCGTCGTTCTACGCGATAGACGAGGAGCTTGAGGACGCGGCGCGCAACATGGGTGCGAACGGCTTCACGACCTTCATGCGCGTGAAGCTGCCGATAATCCTGCCGAGCGTGCTGGCGGTGTTCGCGCTGAACTTCAACGCCCTGTTCACCGAGTACGACATGTCCGCGACCTTCGCTTCGTCCTACGGCACGAGCTACGCGATGGTCATCCAGTCGATGTGCGCCGAGGAAGGTCTGTATGGCTACAATGTCAACGCTTCCGGCCGCCGCTGCGCATCTACTGTGTTCATCATGCTGGTCAGCGGCCTGATACTCTATCTGGTCTACGGCGTCGGCGCGCGCGACCTCGGCGAGCGTCTTGAAGCGCGCGCAAAGTGGCGCAGACGCTTTGACAAGATCGGCGCGGTGTTCCACAAAAAAGAGAACGCAGAGAGTGTATGATAAAAAACATCGTTTTTGACATGGGGCACGTGCTCATGTACTTCAGCCCCAAGGTGTACATCTCCCGCCTCGGCTATACCGGCGAGGACGCAGAGCTTCTGGAGCGCGAGGTATACCGGAGTGCCGACTGGGTGGCGACGGATCACGGGACCATGCTGCCTGAGGAGG
>OLSQ01002514.1_pt1 | contig 13198 bp, 10 predicted proteins | sample 1672561 | NCBI WGS metagenome assembly OLSQ01 (sample SAMEA3136699, study PRJEB25190) | human gut metagenome | biome: human gut; feature: human-associated habitat; material: faeces | place: Austria | collected 2013 | reverse complement strand
ACAATGGTGGTCAATGCGGTCTTTCGACGCTCAGCGATAACGATGATGTCTCGAGTGCCGTCGTGAGCTACGGCGCCGCTCTCTGCGAAGCAGTAGAGGAGTGGCCAGTCGAACCAGTGTACGTGGCGGCCTAAAGATTACATGAGTTTGCTGGGTGTCCATAAGATTACAAGGTGTCCGTAAGAGACCTGAGTACACACGGCGAAGCCGAAGCACCCAGCGAGCTCTGCTCGCTTCAATAACCGCCTTTGGCGGTCGGCGATAAAAAATTTTAGAAAAAAGTTCTTTGACATACTTCCATACCGATTATTTTTAGTATCTTTGCAGCGGTATTCATAATAATACCAGGTTGTGACCCTAGGTGCTGGTTTCCGTCTCTGCCTTCGTGGTGGTACTGTTAACAATGGTGGTCAATGCGGTCTTTCGACGCTCAACGATAACAATGATGTCTCGAATGCCAACGTGAACTACGGCGCCGCTCTCAACTTTAACATATCTCAATACGGGGTGTTTGCTCTCCGTTCGAGACAACAGGGTCAGACCTCGCCCCATGGCGAAACATACACATAGTTCATCTAGCTGGTAGATGATGACAATAGGGTCATCCGGTCGAAGGTTATAGGGTAAAAAATAGCAGACAACAGACATTACACAGTTTCACACAATTACACAGACATTACACCGCTTATGAAAAGATTTGGTAACATATCTCCACAAGTCGAGACAAATGACAACTTTCGTCGGGCTTTCTATAATTATGCCCGACAAAAGATGTCTCGCAGGGGTGTGCAGAAATTTGATGCCAATCTAGATCATAACATAGAGCGTATGCTTGAAGCATACGCAGCCCAGACATGGCATACTTCAGGGTATGTATCTAAGGATATCGAATACCCGAAGCATCGCCAGGTTAACAAGTTGCCAGTCATAGATCATGTCATGCAACACGCAGCCCTCAATCCTGTAGAGGATGATATACGTAACACCATCTACTACCATTGCCCAGCAGGTTCTAAGGGCAAGGGCACTCACTATTTCTACAATCTTGTCAAGAGAGATATATTCAACTCTCCACAGCAAGATACATTTTATTGCCTTCCTATGGATATTCACCACTATTTTCAGTGTATAGATCACAACTTGCTCAAGAGTGAATATCGCCGCAAGATTAAAGACAGAAAGCTCCTCTCCTTTATAGATGAGGTAGTTGACTCGTTCAACCCAGGAATCGTACTTGGAGTAAAACTAGCCCAGCTACTGGGTCAGCTCTTTCTCGCCCGGTTCGACTATCTGGCACTCAGATGCTTCGATATCATCGACGACCCCGAAAAGTTCCACTATTGGCAAGCTCGCTATGTGAGCGACATGCTTGTTACCTGTCGCACTCAGCAACAGGCTCAACTACTATGTGGGGGGGTCAGCTTTCTTAATGAGCGTTTTGAAAAGTTCTGCCGTCATGGGCTCCATCATTATTATCGTTTCATGGACAATATCTATATTCTCCATGAAGACAAAGTTTTCCTGCGTCTGATGGCGGAGTTAGCCGTCATGCACCTAGCTCGTGATTGGCATCTCTCTATTAACAAGTCGTGGGGAATCCATCGAACTTGCGATGGTATAGATTTTTGTGGACAGGTCATCTATGCCGACCATGCGCTCTTGCGAAAACGGTTTAAACATGATCTCTGCAAGCAGGTGGCTAATCTTCGCAAACATGGGTTTACACAGAGACAAATAGAACTCAAGGCAGCTTCACGCCTTGGGTTAGGAATTCACGCCAATTCAAAAAACTTATATAAAAAAATCGGTATGGAAAGATTCGGAAAACTCGTTAAGGCTCGCAAATCTCGTGTGCCTTTCGAGGGAATGGAAAAATCACAGCAGCAATCCATCGAGGACATTATCTGCCGTGAGGGTCAGGATGAGAACAAATTTCTCATCCAGGTGATTGATTACAAGGTTGACGACTCAGTCATAGAAAAAGAGGTCGTACAGGTAGAAGAGACCGCTGCCGATGGCAGCACTCATATGGTCAGCAAAGAGATACCTAAGAAGCGTCTATCACTTCGCTATCGTATCATCGACCATTTTGAGGGAGAGAGCGAGGTCTGGCAAGCGGTAGAGCACTATCTATATACAGGTTCCAAGATTCTCATAGATCAAGCCCTAAATGACTTCTGTCGTGATGAACTTCCATTCTCCACCGTGGTCGCAGAACTTCACAACAAGTTTAAAAAGAAGTTCTATAAATTCACTTAACGATGAAAAAGGTATATTTATCTCGCAAGAATTTCGTCAAATTTGACGATGAACATTTCCTGCTCTACATTGGTGAGCAAAAAGTAGAAAACTATCATCCAGAGACTTCTGGTACTTCAGATACAGAAGCTGAAGCTTCCGAATCCGAGGGTATAACCGCCTTCAGTTACGATGGCGATGAAGCAGATGGATCTACCAAGATTCAGGCTAAGTCTGCTACTTACGATGATTTCACTGCAGGTTTGGTACGCACCAAATACAGTCAGAATCAGGTAGAGGCAATCTTAGCCAATCGAGGAGATGGAGATGAAAGCCACGAAGCAGAGTTCGAAGCTTATCAGGCTTGGAGAATACAAGCCAAGCAGATAGCTCAAGAAGTTCTTGCAAGAGAACTCTAAACGTATCATAATACGAGATCGTCTGGGGCGGTCTCGTATTTTTATTAATCCCCTACCCTATGTATCTTTGCAGTGAATTAAAAAGATACATTATCATGCAGAAGAATACAAAAGAATGGATTCAGTACGGATCGGCGGTAGTATCACTACTCCTCGCTATCATACTGGTTTATATTAGTTACTTCACATCGCAATCTCGCGACGTGACAGACAACGTGCTCTGGTATTTTGCCCAGACACTTATGTACGCAGGCTCCATCTTCGGAGTTGGCATCGCCATCGATGCGAAATTCGCCGACTTAAAAGACAAATTTTTAAATCACAATAAAAATGAGACAGATTAAACGTATTTTCGTTCACTGCACAGCAGGTTCGCAGAAGCAGACTATCGATGACCTCAAGGCAGAGTTCCGTCGGAAAGGATGGAAGAATCCTGGTTATCACTATGTCATTACCCCAAATGGCGGTACTCACCAGCTTCTCGCCATCGAAGAGGTAAGCAATGGAGTGCAAGGCTATAACTCTACAGCTATCAATGTGGCTTATATGGGCGGCATCGGTGCCAATGGCAAACCTGTAGATAACCGGACACCAGAACAGAAGGATGCACTGACCCTCCTGCTTCATAAACTTAAACAGATGTTCCCTGATGCAAAGATTATGGGACATCGGGATATTTGGGGCACAGACAAATCAAAATGGAAAAAGATGTGTCCTTGTTTTAACGCCATCGAGGAATATAAAGATATCGCATAACAATGAAAAATCAAAGAACCATCATCATGTTTCTGGCAGCCCTGCTCATCATAACTGCGGCTGCCTTTATCCGATCAGCTTACAAGAACGGAGAACTACAAGAAGAGATCGAACGGCAGAAAGGAAACGTGGCAAGCATCAGCTATGATATCAAGTACGATAAATTGGGTGACACTCTTCCAGTAGCGCAGAACACAGCCCTTCAAGCTAAGTATAAAGAACTGCAGCAGCTGCACCTGGCAGATACCAAGCTGATCAAGGAACTCAAGGTAAAGCTCAAGGATGCTAAAGCCATCCATACCCTATCCTCCTCTACTACAGATACGGTAAGAATAGAACCTGTACCCAATACGGTGGATTCCGTATTTTCGTACCAGGATAAATGGCTATCCCTGCATATAGATATCCCAGCCAGATTATGCCAGTACTCCAGTCGTGACAGCCTTACTACTATCGTGAGCAGAACCTACAAGCACAAGTTCCTATGGTGGAGATGGGGAACCAAAGGATATCAGGTTCAAATCGTCAACTTCAATCCGCATTCCAGGATAAACTATTCGAGATATGTGGAAGTAGTTAAATAATAAGGGTTAAAGCAAAGATTTAACATAAAAAACTTGCCCATTTCAAAGATTATTATTATATTTGCAACAAAGATAATAACAAACTTTAGAATTATGTTAGGCATATTGATTTTCTCAGCGGTTTTGACATATGGGACATTTGCTTTATTCCATATTTTAGGTAAGGTGGGCGATAGCATCAACTCTGTTCCTCGCTCGTCTATATCAAAATATTCGCCAAACGGAGAAAATTATAACGAGCCGATTCAACTATTGTCTCATAATAATTCTGCAAGCAAAATCACCTACAAAGATGGTCTATTCTATATCACCATCGAAAATTCTATTACGGGGGATAAAAAAACACTAAGCCACAAAAATAAAAAATATCTTTGCTGGGATGCAGAAGATGTAGCAACAAAATTTGCTCTGAGAGAAAGAGATGAATTTAACAATACAAACAAAAATACGAGGTCGTAATACAACGGTCTCGTATTTTTGTTATTGCGCATTATAGTGTATCTTTGCCATAATTTATAAAAGATTAGATTATGGCAACAAATACAGATACACATGTCAGCAGGGTTATCCTAGACACCAAAGAAGCCAAAGATAGGCTGAATGAATTGGAACAAAAACTCAAAGAAGTTCGCAAGGCAAAAGATGCTGCTTACGCAAAAGGCGAGTCTATAACCGCATTCGAGAGACAAATCAAAAGATTGAAAGCTGAGATTGACAACTACAGCACTTCTCAGCAAAAAGTTAACCAAATCTTAAAAAATCTCTCATCCGCCTCATACAAGGAGTTGCAGGTTGTAGCCAAAGCTCTTAATAAAGAGCTGAAGAGCGGGGCTATCGAGCGTAATTCTAAAGAGTGGAAAAAGCTGCAGGGACAACTCAAAGATGTGAGAGCAGAGATGCAGCGCATCAACAACGAGGGCAAGGCTTCAACTAGCCTTTGGTCTCGTTTCGTCAATGTGCTCAACACCAACTGGGGTGCAGTCTCGCAGATTATAGCTGCTTATGCTGGTCTATCTATGACCTTGCGCAAGTGTGCCCAAGCCTACGCCGATATGGAGGAGTCGATGGCCAACGTGCGCAAATATACAGGTCAAACCGACGAGCAGGTCCACCAGATGAACGAAGACTTCAAACGCATGGACACCCGTACGGCTCGTGAACAGCTCAATGAGCTGGCTGGTTCAGCCGGTAGATTGGGCATCACTAGCAAAGATATGATTGAAGAGTTCGTCGATGGAGCCGATAAGATTAACGTTGCGCTCGGAGATGATCTAGGAAAGGGCGCAGTCGATAAAATCGGTAAATTAGCCCAGATGTTTGGCGAGGACAAGACCAAAGGCCTTCGTGGTGCAATGCTCGCCACAGGTTCCGCCGTCAATGAACTCGCCCAGAATTCATCAGCCAATGCCGGATATATAGTCGATTTCACCGCCGATCTTTCCGGTGTAGGCATCCAGGCAGGCATGACTCAAGCACAACTGATGGGTCTCGCTTCAGCACTCGATCAGAATATGCAGGAAGAGGCAACCTCTGCTACTGTGTTCTCTCAGCTCATAACCAAGATGTATCAGGAACCGGCTAAATTCGCAAAGATTGCCGGTGTAGAAGTCACGAAGTTCTCAAACTTGATGAAGACCAATGCAAATGAGGGATTGATGACATTCCTCTCTGCCATGAAGTCTAGAGGTGGGTTTGCAGAAATGGCTCCTATGTTTGAAGAGATGCAGCTGAATGGTACTCGTGCAGTTGGCGTTCTCTCTGCCGTAGCTTCACACCTGGACCAGGTAAGAACCGCCCAGGACCTCGCTACCCAGTCATACGCTTCAGGCACAAGTGTCATCAACGAGTTCAATGTCCAAAACAATACGGTGCAGGCCCAGCTGGATAAGGCAAAGAAACGTTTTGAAGACCTCACTGTAGAACTGGGTGAACAGCTCATTCCAGTTACCAGATATGCCATCTCTACCCTGAGCATAGGCATACATGTGTTATCAACATTGATAACTTTTACGGTCACCCACGTCAAACAGCTCACAATAATAGGTTCCGCCATCGCTGTCTGCACGGCTCTTTGGTATAAGGAAACCATCGCCATCAAGCTGAGAACAGCAGCCGCTGCAGCAAACGCAGCTGTGGATAAGGCTTATATCGCCACTACAACTCTTTTGCGCACAGCCATGGTTGCCCTACAGGCTACATGGGCACTCCTGACAAAAGGCGTGCAAGGTTATATTGTAGTAATGAGGGCAGCACGCTTGGCAAGTCTCACCAATCCATGGGCTGCTCTCGCTACCGTTCTCACTGTGGTAGTGGTTGCAGTCTATGGTACAGTGAAGGCATTTGCCTCGTATAATGAAACACTTCGGAATAATACCCAGGAAGCCAAAAATAACAAGGCAGTTGCAGAACAGCAGGCTAGTCTGGCAAAAAAGGTATCAGATGCAACCATCGATGAGAGAAACAAGATTGATATGCTCAACAAGATCATCCACTCCAATGCATATACTGTGGATGAGCGAAGAACCGCCATCGCCAACTTGCAGAAGATTATCCCTAATTATCATGCCAGCATATCCAACGAAGGCAAGCTGTATAATGATAATATAGAAGTAATAACACAGTATATCAACAAACTCAACGATGCAGCAATGGCAGAAGCCATCTATGAGAAAAAGGCGGAAATTAACAAAAAGAGATTGGAACTGAAGACGAGAGAAACCAGAATCAATGGTTCGCTCAAAGCTGTTCAGGCAGAACGTGATGCTCATCCAGAAAGATATACATCGGAAAAGATCTTCCGCCCTTCTTTTGGTCCAGGTTCTGAAAGCTCATATTTCACTAAAGATAGCGAGGCTCTTAAAACAAACAAGAAACAGGAGGAGATCCACAAGAAGAGACTCAAGACGGTTCTAAGCGAAGAGAAGACCCTGGATGCTCAAGAAGCAGCACTCGATCTGACGATAAAGAATAATAAACAGATAAGAAAGGCCTTGACTACTGTCATAAAGAAGAATACCAAGATAGACAGCGGAAATGGTACTACGCCATCTGCAGGAACTTCTACCGGTCATTACACAACAGAAAAGGAACGTAAAGCTGCAGAAAAGGAGCGGAAGAAGCGTGAAGCTGCAGAACGCAAAGCAGAAATAAAGCGCAAGGCAGACCTCAAAAAAGAGCTGGACGATGCCAAGAAAAGCACCGAGGCACAGCTACTGGAAGCTACTACCCTCTACTCTACCGGTCAGATTCGCCTGGCGGAATACAACGACCGTATGGCAGAGATTAAAGAGCAGGGACTTCAGCATCGCATGGACATTCTTCGCAAATACGGAGAGGCTGAAAGTGAGGAATACAAGCGACTGAACGCCCAGAAGGAAAAGATCTCTGCCGATTATGAGCGTAAGCAGACGCAGGACCTCCAGGAACTGGAGTACGACCGGCAAGTGGCAGAGCAGGCCGTCACCGCAGAATATTACAATAAGGACTCTGATCTCTATCATAACGAGAGTGCAATCAATGAGGCGCTTTTCCAACTTGACCAGACATTCCTCAAGGAAAAGCAGGCTCTCTATCTGAAGACCTCTGACGAGTACTGGCAGATAGCCCGAGAGATTGAACGAAGCGAGCAGCAGCACCAGTATGACCGCCAAAAGCAATACGATGACACGCTGATGCAGCTCAAGCAGGAGTATCTCACCCTCGGCAACGAACAGCAGATGCAGCTGGAGCTTGCAGGACTGGATGAGGTTCACAAGGCTGGTCTCGTAAGCGAAGAGGAATATCAGCGCATGAAGATGGGCATCGCCAACAAGTATGCATCATACAAGCCGGACGCTAAAGACCAGGCAAAAGACGATGCAAACACCGCTCTCGATACCGCCAAGAAGATGACCAGACAGAGTGAAGACCGTAGCGGTTCGCTCGGATCTGACAATCTCGCCACCATTGCCGGAGGCGCCATTGCTGCCATCCAGCAGCAGAAGATGGTTAATGATAATCTTCAGAAGCTTCGAGAAGAGGATAAGATCAGCGAACAGGCATACCAGGATGCCAAGAAACAGATGAATCAAGAGACCTATAAGAATATTGCAGCCATTGCTGGTGCAGCCTTCAGCAGTATCAGTAGTATGATGGGAGCAGCGTCAGCCTACTCTCAGGCATGTTCCGACCTGGAGGTTGCCAAGATTCAGGCGAACTACGATAAGCAGATTTCTGCGGCCGGTAATAACTCTGCCAAGAAGAAGCGACTCGAGGCTAAACGAGCCAAGGAGATTTCTGCGGCTAAGACTAAAGCCAACAAGAAGGCGATGAAGATAGAGATTGCACAGGCAGTAGCTTCTACTGCTATGTCGGCTATCAATGCCTACTCTTCAGCTGCAGCCATCCCTACCGTGGGCTACATCATCGCCCCTATAGCAGCCGGACTCGCCACAGCTGCCGGTATGCTTCAGATTGCCACAATTAAAAAACAGCATCAGGCAGAGGCAGCAGGATATTATGAGGGCGGTTTCACTGGTCCCGGTCATTGGAAGAAAGAAGCTGGCGTGGTTCATGCGGGCGAGTTCGTGGCGAACCATAACGCTGTGAATAATCCTCAGCTCCTTCCTGCCCTTCAGCTCATCGATGCAGCACAGCGCAATAATACCGTGGCATCCCTCACAGCCCAAGACGTAAGTCGTGCCATAGGAACTGGCAGCGCTGCCGTTGTTGCACCTGTTGTCAATGTTAATGCAGACAACGAACAGGTAGGTGCATCTCTCGATAACGTGAGTTCAACCATTGAAAGGCTCAATGAGCAGCTCAACCTGGGCATCAAATCATACGTGGTCATTACGGGTCCAGATGGTTTCGACCGCAAATGGAGTCAATATCAGAAAATGAAATCAAACAAATAGTCTATGATTACATGTGTTATTAATGGTATGGCAGCCTATCCGGCTGCCAGCCAATCCATCAAGTTAACATACGCCAACCAGTACGTCACGGACGATGGAGAATATTCATACGACATTAACTTCCCGATGTCGATTATGGATAACCGTAGAGTTTTCCACAATGTGAGCCGCTTCGATGTATCTAAGGTTACCAAGAAGTTTGATGACTGCAAACTGTACGTGAGCGGTCGTTTGATTCTATCGGGTGTAGGGACCATCATCAGCGTAACGGAGGCTGAAATAAAACTGCAGATCGTGGGCGGAAAATCACGCATCAAGTATAATGACAGGATGACCAAGCATTATATCGATGAGATTTCATTCGATACTGCAGATAAACCTGGCTATACTGTTGACAAGGGCTGGTCTCAGGGATTTAAAAACCTTCCAAAGATCAATGACATCTATAGACTTGATGAAGATAAGTCGAAGTTCCTGGGAGTAGAAGGCAAATGGTGTTTCGTGCCTGTACGGGACGAAACAAATGATATGATCGCCAATTTTGTTGGAGTGGATAGAACTAAGCAGTTCATCGGCTACAATGCGCCATTTGTCATGAACTTGGCTGTTCAGCCTAACCTGATGTACATATTTCGCAAGGTGGTGGAGTACGAAGGATATACGCTCAAGCGCAATGACTTTGACTGCAAACCATGGAATCTCCTGTATATTGCTTCAGCTTACAAGACCAGAGAGCTCCGTAAAGCACTGCCTCATTGGTCAAGCTATACCTTTATAGAAGAATTCCGCAAGCTATTCAATGCCACCATCGTCTTTGATGATATCAGGAAGACCTGCTCTGTTATCAATGCATCAGAACTGACAACCGCAGATTCCATAGATATAGAACCCTTGGATGAATACACTACGGACTACGATGAGGATGGATCATTCTCAACATCATCTACGGCAAATCTGGAGTATAATCTGGGAGATTCCGCCAACAGAGATAATTACGAGGTTATCTCGAAAAAGGTTTTCGATAGTTTTGAAACTGTTCACAGCAAAGAACTAATGGGTTCAGATAGGCAGTTTGCTTCTACCACGCTGTCATGGTCTGAAAAAAAGAAACGTCAGACCATCATCGAGAATTTCGGCAACTACTACATATACATGGAAGATGAAAACGAGAACAAAAGCTGGAAGCCTGCTGGCATCTGGTCACCGCTCATCAGAGACAAATCTTCTGATGACTATGTAGATCTGAATATTTCTCCAGCTGCGCAAGTCGTAGAAAACATCAATTTCAAGTCGGGACTTCTGGAGGATAACTACTACGAGAAGCGATGTCTTCTATCAATTCCAAATGATAAAGAACCCGATTCTAAGGAATGTGACATTGATGAAGACGGATATAGCTATACATCGGTGCAAGATGCACTCGATGATGAATCCACGCTCGATAACTCAGAGGATGAGCAGGAATGCATGAATATTTTCTTTATTCTTCCAGGCAGGGTGCAATCTACCGATGGTAAAACCACGAAACTATCTTGGGTTGGGGAGAAGTCCCGATGGCCTCAGTTCCTAACCGACTATCGTATCAATGATGGATTCAGACCCGGCATCGCCCATTTCGAGGATTTCTGTTTCTCGTTGTCGCTCTGTATGAAGAGCGAATTTGATAACATCAGTTTGGGAAGTTTACATGATAACGGTCTCAAAATCGACAATAAGAACTGTCTCCAGGTTAAGTTCAAAAGCGAAGTCATCCCTGATCCTTCCAACACCTACATCATACATAACAAGAAATATGTATGCGAAAAAATCGAGTTGGAAGTCAAGGATGACCAGATTGAGCCAATCTTCGTTGGCTACTTTTACATGATGTCGTAATCTCCGAGGAGACTAAAGCCCACCTTTAAAGTGCTTAGTCTCCTCGTTTACTTTCATCTGATTCTTGATATAGCGGTTAGTCACCGATATATCAGAGTGCCGTGCCTGCTCCTTAGCGACAACAATACCTTGAGCATTGGCCAAGTCTCTAATGCCGGTATCTTTCAGACTGTAGAACTGATATTCCTTAGGAAAACCTATGGCATCACGCATCTTGCCCCACTCTACTCGCAACTGATTATAAGCCGCTCTCTTTTCACCAGGTTTCAGACTCTTTCCGAAAATGTAGCAATGGCTAGGATGCTCGAAGATCTTCAGTTCTATCATCAGCTTCAGGATTTCATCATTAAGGGCAACCATTCCGTCCTTGCGGTTCTTACTGATGGCAGAACTGATAAAGACAGTCTGATTCTTGATAGATACATCTCCGATCTTTATCTGGGTCAACTCATTCGGACGGATGAAAGTATAATACTCAAAGAGACAAGCCAGAAGGAAATGCTTGTCATGAGTATAGAGATAATCCTTCATCTTCTTGAGAGCTCCAGGAGTCAATGGATTCCGGAACTTCTCTGTTTGCGCAATATTGCGAATATCGATGGCAGGATTCTCGGAAATATACTTTCGATCCATCAGCCAAGTACCGAACGAGACAAACCAGGAACGATAGTTATTCCTGGTTGTAGCTGATACATCACGATCATACATCAGATGATCCAGGAAGTCAATGGCAAAGGCTCGGTCTATCTGATAAGCATATTTGATACTCCTACATTCCTCTATGAAGGTTTCGAGCATCTTGAGGCGGCTGAGATAGTCAATAGAGGTCTTTTCCTTCATCGACTTTTTATTAGTCATTGACTTAATATAATCTCTATATCTACTAAAAATTATTGGTATTTCCGTGAATTGGCGCGACTGGTCAGCATTCACCCATGGATTCCATCCTGCTGTCAATTTCGCAGTAATATTGTGAATAAGAAGACTGCCCATCATACGCTTTTTATGATCAGACTTATACTTGTTGAGCATATACTTCTTGCGCTTCATTACACCGGAAACTGGGTCACGAGCATAAAAGTCAACATACCAGTACCCGCCCTTGGTATGCAACACAGGAAGCGTGAATCCTACTATTTCACGCGAACTCAAAAAATCGATTTCTTTTGCATTCATTTTTTTTCATTGTCCGTTTTACTGGCCAATGATATTAAACATCTGCTAAATCTAAAAAGTCCCGTTTCTAAAACGGAAAATCGGATAAGAATGTTGAAACCAACTTCTTACCCGATCATTGTTGCGGCGGCAGGACTCGAACATGCGACCTCCAGGTTATGAGCCTGGCGAGCTACCAACTGCTCCACACCGCGATATTATCAACTCATTTCTGAATTGCGAGTGCAAAGGTACTACTTTTTTTGTTAACCGCCAAACATTTCTAGCAAAAAGTTATCTTTTTAACGCGTTTTTAACATTTAAAGGCAAAAAAGTGTGATTTGGCAGATAAAAATAGAGAAAAAGTATGATAAAAAGCAGAAACTGGAATAAAAGTGGGAAAAGAGAATGATTATAGGAAACAAACAAAAATCCGATCCATCCTGGAAGGATAGATCGGACATATCAAAAATCAATTACTTTTTCAAAAGATTCATGACCTTCTCAAAATAGCGCTGTGTTCTCTTCACACTATAATGGTTTCCACCATTCCAAGCACGAATTGCGTGCTCGATGCTATTCAGAGGATTGTGGACAGACTGAATCAGGAGGAACATCTCCTTAGACTTCGCAATGCTGAATCTATCAGCCAAAGTGAAACGCTTCTTGCTCTTGCGTCTCTTTAAAATGTCATTACACTCTGCCACTAAGATAGGAGTAATCTGCATAACACCAACAGAACTTCCACTCTTTGCTTTGGGGTTACCCTCACTCTCTACCTGGATAATCGCTTCCATCACTGGAGTCCAATCGAAATCATCAGTAGAGGATACATTTACATTCGTATCAGCCGACGCTGTACTTACCTTCATCATCAGCATCAAGATGCTGACTAATACCATTGTTATTCTCTTCATATTTTTTGTTTTATGGAACCTGAAAAGCTGAACTACAACATCAGTGATTTCGCGGTGGCAACTTGTGAGAAAAAGATAGGCTGCTCACCTCAGTTCCGTTAGATACCTTAACGGATATCAATCTATGCGAAAACGCATAAACATGCTATCCTTATTCTTATCGATTGCAAAGATACAAAAAAAAAACGAGATATGCAAGTAATAGACTGATTATCAGTGCTTTTTTAATGTTTTAAACACTTTATAACATAGTTACATGACGTATATCAAGCAAAAAACAGCGAAAATAAACTGTAGGAAAACGAAAAAAGCCTCAGAAATCTTTCGAAATCTGAGGCTTTGATAAAAGAAGGCGGCTA
>OLSQ01002512.1_pt1 | contig 13208 bp, 6 predicted proteins | sample 1672561 | NCBI WGS metagenome assembly OLSQ01 (sample SAMEA3136699, study PRJEB25190) | human gut metagenome | biome: human gut; feature: human-associated habitat; material: faeces | place: Austria | collected 2013 | reverse complement strand
GATTGAGTTTTCCCGCCTTCAATACTTCTATGGCATCATCACTCAGATACAGAGCGTCCAGCTCTGTGTCCGGGTGATTTTTTATTTCCGTCATGCCCAGCAGATAGTCCGTGGACACACCATAGAACTCCGTCAGCGTAGTGATGGCAAAGGAGGCTGATGGCTTTGAAATCTTCGGTTTCGTATTGACCAAGGGCGGCTTTGGATAGCCCCGTCTGGGCGGCAAGCTGTTCCAGCGTCAGGTGCCGCTCCACCCGCAAATCTTTCAATCGTTCTGGGATCGTCAGTTTAACATACATTTTCGCACCCTCCCTTGCAGTTCCATGCCGGTATCCCATGCCATTATAGCACATCTTGTCTAAGAGCGTGGATTTTTCCGTTTTTTAGCTCAAAATCCATCCTTTTGGACATACGGAAGAACGGTCAATTTTTTGCTACAATGAGTGCAACAACTGAATGACCGTCCGAGCAGCGATCGCTACCGGGGAAGCAGGCGAGGAACACAGAAATATGCGAGCGTGCCAAGGGGTGGGAAATGACACAGCACCGAACAGGGGATTTGCCTGTCAGGAAACTGCTTCGGGGAGAACGGCGAGGGGCAAAAACGAAAGGCAAAACTCAATCCATGTGGAAATGTCGAACAAAATGACAGATTTGTGCCGCAATCCACATGAAACAGCAACGTACCCAATGATGAACGGGATGCGCCGCCAAATAAGGCTTTTAACCCTTTTGCGTAGAGCCGTACGGAACGGTGAAAGACGAAGTGACCTTCCGTGAACTGAACTTCATGGGGGAATCTCTATTTGATAGGCGTAAGCCTTGAAATCACGTCCTGCGGTGCACCATGTTCCCTGTTGGGAAAGACAGGTGCACCGCAGGGTGAATCAACAAAGGAGGATTTTCAATGGATACAAGGAACGAAATCAAATCGTACATTGTCCAGAAGGGCATAACCACGAGCGAATTAGTTGACAAATTAGCCGATGAATACGGCTGGAGCAGTAGCGTCCCCAACCTGTCCGGCAAGCTGCTGCGAGATTCCCTACGCTACCACGAAACCATGAAGCTGGCGGATGCGCTGGGATATGACATCGTCTGGCAGAATCGGAAGGGAGGGAAGTAACATCGCAAACATTTATGGATATGTCCGGGTAAGTTCCAAGGACCAGAACGAGGACAGGCAGATGATCACTCTGCATGAGGTCGGTGTCCCGGAGAAGAACATCTATCTGGATAAGCAGTCCGGCAAGGACTTCAACCGCCCGCAATACAAGCGGCTGGTGCGAAAACTAAAAAAAGACGATCTGCTCTATATCAAGAGTATCGACCGTCTTGGACGCAACTACGCAGAAATATTGGAGCAGTGGCGACTGCTCACCCAAACAAAAGGTATCGACATCGTAGTGCTGGACATGCCATTGCTGGACACCCGCCGTGGTAAAGATCTGATGGGCACTTTTCTAAGCGACATCGTGCTGCAGGTGCTTTCCTTTGTTGCCGAAAACGAGCGCACTAACATCCGGCAGCGGCAGGCAGAAGGTATTGCCGCCGCTAAAGCCCGGGGCGTGAAATTCGGCAGGCCGCCTCGCCCCTTGCCGGATAACTTTTATGAAGTCCACAAGGCATGGCGTGCCAAACGGTTGAGCTTAAAGCAAGCCGCACAAGCCTGTGATCTCCCCGTTGGAACCTTTTACAGCAAGGCTTTGAAATTCGAAAATACCACTTAATAAAAGCCCCTGAGAATTCGGAAAAGCGTACTTTTTCAAATTGGTTAGAATACATGAAGCCTTTTGTGGAAGATGAATGGGATTTGGCTGAACTCTTGCCGGAAATTGTTGCGTTTGCCGGGGTTTCGCGGTATACTGTTGTTATATGTAAAAAGCCCTGAGAATCCGTAAAAGTACAGGTTCTCAGTGGGCAATTCGGAAAGGAGCTTCCATGGCACATCTGGAGGAAATCACGGTCGGCTGCCAGCTGAACGGCATTGCGGCAAGGGAAACTGTGACCGTTATTGCGGTGCAGTGGTATGGCAATGCAGCACTGGAAGTTACATTCAAGAACAGCCGAGGGCAGCTTGGCAGTCAGATCCTCTATCGTGGAGATGAGGCGACCGTGGATGTGCTGGGTGACAGTCTGCCGTGGAGTTTCGGCGCAGATGCCGATAAGATGCGCCTTGTATCCGAAGCGTACCGCATCCATCTGGCACACCTGTTTGACCCTTATCTGGCGGTCCACACTTCGGCTATTCAGCCCCTGCCACACCAGATCACGGCAGTTTATCAGGAGATGCTGCCACGCTTGCCGCTGCGGTACATCCTTGCGGACGACCCCGGTGCCGGCAAAACCATCATGACCGGTCTGTTCATCAAGGAGCTGATCGCCCGCGGCGATTTGAAGCGTTGTCTGATCGTGACGCCGGGCAATCTGGCGGAACAGTGGCAGGACGAGCTTTTTCGCAAATTTCATCTGCGGTTTGAGGTATTGACAAACGACCGCATTGAATCCGCCGTCAGCGGCAACATCTTTACTGAGATGAATTTCTGCATTGCACGGCTGGATAAGCTATCACGCAGCGAAGCTTTGCAGGAAAAGCTCCGCATCACCGACTGGGATCTAATCGTTTGCGATGAGGCGCACAAAATGTCTGCAACCGTCTGGGGCGGTGAGATCAAATACACCAAGCGGTTTAACCTGGGACGGCTGCTGTCGGAAATCACCCGCAACTTTCTGCTGCTGACTGCCACCCCGCACAACGGCAAAAATGAGGACTTCCAGCTATTTTTATCGCTGGTGGACCCCGACCGTTTTGAAGGTGCCGCCCGTTCTTCCAACCAGAGCATCGACGTTTCGGACGTGATGCGGCGGCTTGTGAAAGAGGAGTTGCTCAAATTCGACGGCACACCACTGTTCCCGGAGCGGCGTGCTTATACCGTCAACTATGACCTCTCCCCTGCCGAGGGGCAGCTTTATTCCGAGGTCACCAGCTATGTGCAGGAGGAGTTCAACCGGGCAGAGAACCTGAACAACGATCGCAAGGCAACCGTTGGCTTTGCGCTGACCATCCTGCAGCGGCGGCTTGCCTCCTCGCCGGAAGCCATCTACCAATCCCTGCACCGCAGGCGGGAACGGTTGGAGCATATTCTGGCGGAGGAAAAACTGGGCAAGCCGGACACTGGCACACAGTTTACCATCGCAGATGATTTTGATGAGGATGATTTCAGCGCGGACGAGCTGGAACAGACCGTGGAAAACGTCACCGATCGGGCATCCGCTGCCAGCACTATCCGGGAAATGGAAGCGGAAATTTCCACGCTGAAAAGGCTGGAGCAGATGGCTAATGCTGTGCGGGTCAGCGGCGTAGACCGCAAATGGGACGAGCTTTCCAAGCTGCTGCAGGACGACAGCAAAATGTTTGCCGCCGATGGGCAGCGGGAAAAACTCATTATCTTTACGGAGCACAAGGACACCCTGCGCTATCTGACCGACAAGATCCGCACCCTGTTCGGGCACGACGATGCCGTGGTGACCATCCACGGCGGCATGGTGCGGGACGAGCGGCGCAAGGTGGAGGAACTGTTCAAGCAGGACCCGGAAGTGCGCATCCTCATTGCCACCGATGCTGCCGGTGAAGGCATCAACCTACAAAGAGCGCACCTGATGATTAACTATGACCTGCCGTGGAATCCAAACCGTTTGGAGCAGCGTTTCGGCCGCATCCACCGCATCGGGCAGACCGAGGTGTGCCACCTGTGGAATCTGGTCTCGGCGCAGACCCGTGAGGGCATGGTGTTCCAGCGGCTGTTTCAAAAGCTGGAAGAAGAACGGGGTGCACTGGGCGGCAAGGTGTTTGATATTTTGGGCAAGATGACCTTTGACAACAAACCCCTGCGGGAGCTGCTGATTGAGGCGGTCCGCTACGGCAACGACCCTGCCGTCCGTGCCCGGTTGCAACAGGTTGTGGACAACTCGCTGGACCAGCAAAAGCTCCGAGAACTGTTGGATGAGCGTGCCCTGACGGACGACACCATGGATGTACAGAAGGTTTCTGCCATCCGGGAAGAGATGGAGCGGATGGAGGCGCACAAGCTGCAGCCCCACTTTATCGAGGCATTCTTTCTGGAAGCCTTCTGCTCTGTGGGTGGCAAGATACGCCCTCGCGAGACCGGACGCTACGAGATCACCTTTGTGCCCGCGGCGGTGCGCAGCCGGGATATGCAGATCGGCTTTGGGGAGCCAGTGTTGCAACGATACGAACGGGTATGCTTTGAAAAAGAGCGCTGCAATGTGCAGGGCATGATCCCAGCCGAATTGCTTTGCCCCGGACATCCGCTGCTGGAAGCCGTCATTGATCTGGTGCGGGAGCGCAACGCTGAGGTACTCAAGCAGGGCACAATTTTTGTGGACGACAGCGATGACAGCACCGACCCCCGGCTGCTGTTTTACATCGAGGATGCCATTCAAGATGGCGTTCTGCTGCCGGGCGGCACCAAGCGTGTCATCTCCCAGCACGTCCACTTTGTGGAGCTGAAGGAGGATGGCACCGCCGGTAGCGCCGGTTACGCGCCCTATCTGGATTACCGTGCTCCCACCGAGGCAGAGCGCACCGCCGCCCTGCCCTACATTCAAGCACAGGACTGGCTGAAACACGATGTGGAGAACCGCGCCCGGGGCTATGCCATCGCGCAGCTATTGCCCCAGCATTTTGCCGAGGTGAAAGCACGGAAGCAGAAGTTGCTGGATAAGACCGCCAAAGCCGTGAAAGAACGCCTGACCGCTGAAATCCAATACTGGGACTACCGGGCGGCAGACCTGAAGCAGAAGGAAGCCGCCGGCAAGCCCAACGCCCGGCTCAACTCCCAGATGGCGGCTCGCCGGGCAGAAGAGCTTGCTTCCCGGATGCAGAAGCGGCTTGCGGAACTGGAAACGGAAAAGCTCATCTCCCCCGCCCCGCCGGTGGTGGTGGGCGGTGCGCTGGTGCTGCCCGGTGGGCTGCTCCGGCAGCTGATGGGCACTCCACAGCCCACACTGTTCAGCCAAGGTGACAAGCGTGCCATCGAGCTTGCCGCCATGAATGCAGTGATGCAGCTGGAACAGGCGTTCGGTTACCTGCCCCGGGATGTAAGCGCCCAAAAGGTGGGCTACGATGTGGAATCCACCATCCCGCCCCGGCTGCGCAGCGGCGAAGCCTGCCTGCGGTTTATCGAGGTAAAGGGGCGCGCCAAGGGTGCCAAGACCGTCACTGTTTCCAAAAACGAGATCCTGACGGGGCTGAACAAGCCGGAGGAGTTTCTGCTTGCCATTGTGGAGGTGGACGGTGCCCACACCCACACGGTCTACCTGAAACGCCCTTTCCGTAACCCGCCGGACTTTACCGCCACCAGTGTGAATTTTGACATAGCCGACCTGATACGCAATGCTGAGGTCATTTACAAAGCATAATGAAAGGATTTACTTATATGGAATACACTGTGGATGAAGTTTATGGTCTTTCTAGAAACATTCCGCTAAATTATGTAGAACGTCATGACGTTGATGAACGCCTTCGTTGCAACCTAAATAGAGACAAACATATCACTATCTTTGGAAGTTCAAAGCAAGGTAAAACCTGTTTGCGAAAGCATTGCCTAAATGAGAACGACTATATTTTGGTGCAGTGCAGCAATCGATGGTCATTATCGGATTTGAATGCCAACATCTTAAAGCGTGCCGGATATGAGTTAACTGAATCCACCAATGTAACCTATGAAGGCAAAGCCAAGGTTAGTGCGTCTGTTAAGATTTTAGATGCAACTCTTGGTGGCGAGGCCGGTGGTGGAGCAACAAAAAATGTCACGCATCGTCAGTTGGAACTGGACTTGTCAGATGTAAATGATATTATTGGTGCTTTGAACGAAGCCCGCTTTCATCAATATATTGTACTCGAAGATTTTCATTATCTTAAAAGCGAAGTACAAAAAGATTTTGCGATTGAATTAAAAGCCTTCCATGAGAGTTCCGAGCTGTGTTTTATAATCGTTGGTGTTTGGTTGGATGAAAACAAACTCGTTATTTATAACGGCGATTTAACCGGACGAATTGTTCCCGTTAATGCCGATTTATGGAATGAAGATGAGCTTCGAGAAGTGATTCAAAAGGGAGAAGACTTTTTAAACATTCGTTTCAAAGAGTCTTTTACAAGTGAAGCCATTAAAGCAAGTTCCGGAAATGTTTATATCGTCCAAGAAACTTGTCACCGTGCCTGTAATGAGTCTGGAATTCACAAAACCGTTGTGGGTGAACGGCGGCTTGTTGGTGATGGACTAAATGCCAGAAGTCTCGTTGCTGAAATTATTCAGGAGCAATCTGGAAGATATAATGCCTTCATTACAAATTATGCAAGTGGTTTTCAGGAAACCGCACTTGCTATGCACAAATGGTTGCTATACCCCATTCTAACATCAAGCATTGAGGAACTTTCCAAAGGTCTTACTTACAGAAGTATTCGATCAAAGATCACGAGTGGACATCCACAAGGCAAAAATCTTAATCCGGGGAATATTACGCAGGCATTAAAAGCAGTTTCTTCTTTACAGCTTTCTAAGTCGATACAACCAATCATTCTTGACTATGACGAATCGAATTTAACCCTTCATATTGTAGATAAAGGTTTTTTAATTTGGTTGTCCATGCAAGACCGAAACGAACTTCTCTCAACCGTGGGTCTGCCTGAAATGACTTAACTAAGAATTGGAGATAATTAATGTCTAAAAAGCTGATTGAAGTTACCCTTCCGCTGGAAGTGATCAATGCGGAAGCAGCGCGCGAAAAATCCATCCGTCATGGGCACCCGTCCACCCTGCACCTGTGGTGGGCACGGCGTCCGCTGGCGGCGGCACGCGCTGTGATATGGTCCAGCCTTGTGGACGACCCCTCTGCCCACCCGGAACTGTACCCCACCGAGGAGACCCAGAACGCCGAGCGTCAAAGGCTGTTTACCATTCTGGAAAAGCTGGTCAAGTGGGAAAACTCCAACGACCCGGAGGTGCTGGACGCCGCCAAAGCGGAGATCCTGCGCTCTACCAATAACAACCCGCCGGCCTTGCTGGATCCCTTTGCGGGCGGCGGTGCCATCCCGCTGGAAGCCCAGCGGCTGGGGCTGGAAGCCCACGCCCACGACCTGAACCCGGTGGCGGTGATGATCAACAAGGCCATGATCGAGATCCCGCCCCGGTTTGCCGGACAGCCGCCGGTCAACCCGGACAGCCGCGCCAAGCTGGATGCCGCCGGGGGCTGGCAGGGAGCGCAGGGGCTTGCCGCCGACGTGCAGTATTACGGCGAGTGGATGAAGCGGGAAGCGTTCCGCCGCATCGGGCACCTGTACCCCAAGGTAAAAGTACCCCATGAACTTGGCGGCGGCGAGGCCACCGTCATTGCGTGGATCTGGGCACGCACCGTCAAATGCCCCAACCCCGCCTGTGGCTGTGAGATGCCGCTGGCGAGTACATTTGTGTTGTCCAAAAAGAAGGGCAATGAAGCATTTGTTGAACCTCAATTTGACTATGCAACCAAGAAAATCACTTATACGGTGCACAAAGGAAAAGGCAAAGTTCCGGAAGCACCTAAGACTGCACGCGGCGCAAAATTCAAATGTATCATGTGCGGTGAAGTGACGCCGGAAAACTATGTCAAACAGGAGTCCATGCAAGGACGAATGGGTTCTGCACTGATGGCAGTGGTTGCAGAGGGAAGAAATGGTCGGCTGTATCTTTCGCCAGATGAGACGCAGTGGCTTGTAGCGGATTGTCCAAAGCCGAATGCAGAATATCCTGACCAGTCGCTTCCTTATGACCCGCGAAATATATGGTGTGTTAATTATGGTTTGGATACTTATGATAAACTATTTACCAACCGCCAGCTGACTGCCCTGACTACTTTCAGTGCACTGGTAGCAGAATCACAGGCAAAAGCGGAAGCAGACGCGGTGGCCGCGGGCGTTACAAACGACCATATTGCCTTGAGTGCAGGCGGCTTTGGTGCACGGGCTTATGGTGAAGCGGTGGGCGTATATCTTAGCTTTGTTATCAGCAAACTGGCAGACCGTGGAAGTTCAATTTGTAGTTGGGATTCTTCTCGCGAAGGTCTGCGAAATACGTTTGGTCGTCAGGCAATTCCCATGGTATGGGACTATGCGGAAGCAAATCCATTCAGCAATTCTTCTGGTTGCTTTGATAATATGCTGGACTGGGTAACAAAGTGTATTGTAGAATTTCCGGCTCAGAGTTTCGGTGAGGTTAGTCAGTTTGATGCACAAAGTGACTGCGGCTTGCGGAATATTATGGTGTCCTCCGATCCTCCCTATTATGACAACATCGGCTATGCAGACTTGTCCGATTTCTTCTACGTCTGGATGCGGCAGTCCCTCAAAGAAACTTACCCCAAACTGTTCCGTACCATGCTGGTGCCCAAGGCGGAAGAACTGGTGGCAACGCCCTACCGCTTTGAGGGCAGTACCGAAAAAGCAAGGGACTTCTTTGAGGATGGTATGCTGCACACCTGCCAGCAAATCTATCAGTATGCCCGCGAGGATGTGCCGGTGACCATCTACTATGCCTATAAACAGAGTGACACGGACGAAAGAGAAGCTGAAAAACAGACCGCTTCCACCGGCTGGGAAACCATGCTCAGCGCTATCATCAAGGCAGGCTTTGCCATTACTGGCACATGGCCCATGCGCACCGAAATGGCAAACCGCTCCATTGCGTCCGGCACCAATGCGCTTGCGTCCTCCATTGTGCTGGTGTGCCGCAAGCGCCCGGCGGATGCCCCTCAGGCTACCCGCCGCAGCCTGATTGCGGAACTGAAGCGGGAACTGCGTCCGGCTTTGAAGAAATTGCAGGAAAGCAACATTGCGCCTGTGGACTTGGCGCAGTCTGCCATTGGCCCCGGCATGGGCGTGTACTCCCGCTATGCCCGCGTGCTGGAAGCAGACGGTACCCCCATGACCGTGCGCAGTGCGCTGCAGATCATCAATCAGGAGCTGGATGTGTACTTTAACGAGCAGGACGGCGAGCTGGATGCCAACAGCCGTTTTTGTGTAGATCTGTACACTCAGAACGCCTTTAACAACATCCGCTTTGGCGATGCAGATACGCTGGCACGCGCCAAAAACACCTCGGTGGCAGCACTGGCGGCAAAAGGCGTGCTGAGCGCCGAAAAGGGCATCGTCCGCCTGCTCACCCGCGAGGAACTGCCGCAAAAGACCGACCCCCGCGAAGAAATGATCTGGCTGCTCTGCCAGCAGCTCACCCACGCCATGGAGACCGGCGGCGTGGAAGCCTGTGCGCAGATCGTTGCCCCGATACTGGGGTCCAACGCCGAGCGTGCCAAAGACCTTGCCTACCGGCTGTACACCCTCGCCGAGCGCAAGGGTTGGGCGCAGGAGGGCTACGCCTACAATGCCCTCGTGGTGGCATGGCGGGAAATTCAGTCCCGTGCGGCAGAACTCCAGCAGGCAACACCGGAGCAGACCTCGTTCTTCTAAGGAACACAAAAGGAGTGTAAAAAATGAGCGACAATTACACCAAAGTGCAGCAGGCGTTCCGCATCCTGCACCCGCAGCTGGCAGGGTATGTCTGCCAGGAGCTGCGCCGGGAATATCAGGACAACTGGTGGCAGGAAGTCCTGATGACCCTCTCCGACCAGACCCGCGACCTGCCGGACGACAACGGCGATTACGCTACCCTGATGGATTCTCTGGACATTGCCAACTGCCTGCGTCTGTTCGACCGCAAGTGGAACGACCTGTTCAAGCGCAAACTGTCCATCGACTACCGCACCTGGGCCAAGGAGCTGATGGGCGTGCGCAACAAGCTGGCGCACATCGGCGGTGCGGATTTCTCGGAGGACGATACATGGCGTGCGCTGGACACTATGGCGCGCCTGTGCGAAGCCTTTGACGACGAAGCTGCCGAGGAGATCCGCAAAATGCTGCGCCAGCTCCGCTATGGCAGTGCCGAAGGCTCCACCAATGTCACCGAAGTAACCGCCCCGGCAAAGACCAAAGCAGCGCACACCGTCGGCATTATGAGCAAAACACTTTCCGGTCTGCCCAGCTGGCGGGATGTCATCGAACCGCACCCGGATGTGGCGCAGGGACGCTATAAAAACGCAGAGTTCGCTGCTGATCTTGCGCAGGTGGCACGTGGTGAGGGCGCGTTTGAATACCGTGACCCGGTGGAGTTTTTTGCCCGCACCTACGTCACTGAGGGTATGACTGGCCTGTTGGTGCAGGCACTCAAACGTGTCTCCGGCAAGGATGGCGAACCCGTCATCCAGCTAAAAACCGCGTTTGGCGGCGGCAAGACCCACAGCATGCTGGCGCTTTACCACATCATGCGCGGCAGGGTATCGGCAGACCGCATCCCCAGCATCAAGCCCGTTTTGGCACAGGCAGGCGTTTCGGCTCTGCCCAAAGCCAACGTGGCGGTGCTGGTGGGCACGGCACTGGACCCCACCCGAACCAAACGGCCCATCAATTTCCCCGGCATCACCATCAACACTCTTTGGGGCGAAATGGCAGCGCAGCTGGCGGAATCGGCTGGCCGTCCGGAACTGTACGATTTTGTCAAGGATGCAGATAAAAAGGGCGTTTCTCCCGGCAGTGAAGCGTTGAAAAACCTGTTTGATGCCTGCGGCCCCTGCCTGATCCTGATGGACGAGCTTGTGGCGTATGCCCGAAAATTGTATGGTGTGTCCGGTCTGCCCGCCGGGTCGTTCGATAACTTCAACTCTTTCATTCAGGAGATCACCGAAGCCGCACGCGCCAGCAAGAACAGTCTGGTGGTGGCTTCTATCCCGGAATCGAATATCGAGATCGGCGGCGAAGCAGGAAAGAACGCACTGGAAACCATTGAACATACCTTTGGTCGTATGGAATCTATCTGGAAGCCGGTTGCCGCCAACGAGGGCTTTGAGGTGGTGCGCCGCCGCCTGTTCCTCGACTGCAAGGATCCGGAAGCCCGCGACCGCGTGTGCACGGCATTCAGCCAGATGTACCAGAACAACCCCGGTGATTTTCCGGCAGACACCAAAGAAGTGGACTACCGTGATCGGATGATTTCCTGCTATCCCATCCACCCGGAAATCTTCGACCGCCTGTACGATGACTGGTCCACGTTGGAACGATTCCAGCGTACCCGCGGCGTGCTGCGCCTGATGGCGGCGGTCATTCATGAGCTGTGGATGGGCAGCGATGCCAGCGCCATGATCCTGCCCGGCTCCATCTCGCTGGACGCACCCAACGTCCGCGATGAACTGATCCGCTATCTGCCGGAAGGCTGGAACTCCATCGTCAACACAGAGATCGACGGCAAAAACTCGGTGCCTTACCAGAAAGACCAGAGCAACCAGCGGTATGGTCGCATCATGGCTTCCCGCCGGGTGGCGCGCACCATCATGCTGGGCAGTGCGCCCACAGTGCGTTCCCAGTCCGTGCGCGGCATCGAGGCTTCCCGCATCCGTCTGGGCGTGGTCCAGCCGGGCGAAAACATCGCAGACTTCAACGATGCCCTCAACACCCTGCGCGGCTCGCTGGCGTATCTGTACACCAACACCAGCGGCGACCGCTACTGGTTCGACACCCGTCCCACCCTGCGCAAAACCGCGCAGGACCGTGCAACACAGGTGGCGGAAGCCGACGTGGAAGAAGAAATTGAAACCCGCCTGAAAAAGCTGCGCAAGGAAGAGCCGTTTGCGGGATTGCACGTCTGCCCGGCTTCCTCGCTGGATGTGTCGGACGATCAGGCGGTGCGGCTGGTCATTCTCCGCCCGGATGAGACCTACCGTGCCAATGCGTCCAGTGCCCTGGCACTCACTGCGGCAGAAAATATCCTGAACACCCGCGGCACAGCACCCCGCATCTACCGCAATATGTTGGCGTTCGTGGCACCGGATCAGGAAGCAGTGATCTCGCTGAAGCAGGCGGTGCGGGACTTCCGTGCGTGGCGCTCAATTCAGGACGACAAGGAAACACTGAACCTTGATGTCACCCAGAACCGGGAAGTGGATGCCAACCTCCACCGCAGCAACGATACCGTGGAAGCCCGCATCCGGGAAACCTACTGCTGGCTGCTCACCCCGGAGATTGACCGCTTCGTGGATATGAAAACCATTCTGTGGGATGCTACCCGCATTTCCGGCGGAACGGACAGCATCGTGTCCCGTGCCTCCCGCAAGATGCAGCAGAGCGAAACGCTCATCACCAAGTGGGCACCTGCCCTGCTGCAAATGGAACTGGACGAAGTGCTGTGGAAGGATGCTGACCATATCCAGATCAAGAAGCTGTGGGAGTACCTCTGCACTTACTGCTACCTGCCGCGCCTTGCCAAGTTCAGCGTGCTGGAAGATGCCATCCGTACCGGCCTGAACTCGCAGGAATATTTTGCCCTTGCGGCCGGTTACACGGGCGACCGCTATGTTGAACTGCGGTATAACCAGTTTGTGGACTGCATCAACACCTCCGACCTTTTGGTCAAGCTGGACCCTGCCCGCAAGCAGCTTTTGGCTGAAAAAAGTGCTCCCGCAGTAGTTGTGCAGCCTACGCAAACTGCTCAGGGCGGCGAACAGCCCACCCTTTTCAACCTTCCCCCGGATGCTCCCATTGACCCCACTGTAACCTTGCATCAGCCGCCGACAGCGCAACCTGCCGCTGTTCCCGCTCCGCCCAAAAACACCCGGTTCTACATGACTGCCGAGTTGGACACCACCCGCATCAACCGTGATGTGCAGCGGCTGGTGGAGGAAGTCATTACACACCTGCTCAGCGCAGATGGCTGCAAAGTTTCGGTAACGCTGGATGTTACCGCCGATGCACCGGACGGTCTGTCCACCCCCATTGTGCGCACCGTGATGGAGAACTGTAAAACGCTGAAGGTAAAAGATTTTGGCGTAGATGAATAACGACAGCGGCGTTATTGACAAGGTGCCCCTATCCTGTATAGCGACGCTACTATTCAGCGATGCAATCGCACAGCCTGCATCGGCACGATGCAGTTCAAGGGTTTGGGTGCTCCCCAACAAGCGTTTTGCAACGCAAAATAAGCAGATGTATATACGTCTGCATTGCTTGCGAGCGCTATGAAGCCTCTCAACGCGACTTCCAAATTTGAAAATTATTTTGCAATCAGGACCGTCCGTTTTCAAGTTCAACTTGAAGCGGGCGGTTATTT
>OLSQ01002505.1_pt1 | contig 13231 bp, 5 predicted proteins | sample 1672561 | NCBI WGS metagenome assembly OLSQ01 (sample SAMEA3136699, study PRJEB25190) | human gut metagenome | biome: human gut; feature: human-associated habitat; material: faeces | place: Austria | collected 2013 | reverse complement strand
AATAATTTTGCCCGTGAACATTACTCATTTTCTTGTAAAAGATTTTCTATTTTTCGTTCCAATCAAACGTCATTAAATAAAATTCAAGTATTATAGTTGGAGCCAGAGCATCAACATCATAGTTATTTCTCACTGAACTGTAACCTAATTGTATATTTGAGGCTTAAAGATTGCTTGCATTTTTACCTAAGATATTGTATAATAATATGCCAAGTGAGGGAAATAAAATGCAATTAAACAAGGAAGAATATAAAAATTTTAAACAAATTGTTAATATTTTTTACAATGAAGAAATAGAAGGAATTAATGAAGATAAAGAAAAAATAAAAAAAGAAGGAACAATAAAAATTGAGCCTAGGATTTTTTATGACAAATTTTCTGGTGACATGAAAATCGAATTCAAAATTGGAAATAAAAAAATGTATAAAATAAAAAATTTATCAGAATTTTATACAAGAATGCTTAATAAAGAATTTTATCGTTATGGTGAAAAGTTGCAATTTATCCACACAGAAGAAGCATTTGAAAATAATAGTAGACAATTGTTAGAGTTTGTTATGAAATATGCAGAAGTTATAAAATATGCGAATTCTAATTCAAATAGTAATTATAAATACTATGGAAAAGCACTAAGTGAAACAAGTATTATAGTAGGTAATAGTGCTATTGATGATTTATTTGATGTATTAAAAGGAAGAAAAATTATATTTCAAAAAGATTGTAATACTGAAGAAATAGAATTTACAGAAGAACAACCAGAAATAGAATTTGAATTAAAGAAAACAGAAAATAAAGATTATATAATAGTACCTAATATAGAAATTTATAAAGTAAATATTATTAAGGGAAAAGAATACAAATATATTTTAGATGATCAAAAATTATATAGATGCACAAAAGAGTTTGAAAATTCTAATTTAAAGTTATTAGAACTTTTTAGAAAAAATTATATAAATGAAGTAAAATTAGGAGAAAAAGAATTAACACAATTATTTTCTATTATTATACCAAGAGTAAAGAATGCCATAAATTTAAAAAATATGACAGAAGATAGTATAAAAAAATACATGCCAAAAGAATTGATAGTTAAAGTGTTTTTAGATTTCGACTCAAATGATTATTTAATTGCAGATGTAAGGTTTGATTATGAAGGTAATGAATTTAACCCATTAGAAGAAAATAAAAAAATTAAATTTCCAAGAAATATGTTAGAAGAAACTAATGCTTTAAATATTTTTAGACAGACTGGATTTATGTTAGAAACTAAAAATTTGAGATTTATTTTACCAGATAATGATAAAATATATGAGTTTTTAACAGAAGATATAAACTATTATATGCAACATTTTGAAGTTTTAGCAACAGATAATTTTAAAAGAAAACAGATTAAGGAAACAAAAATTGGAGGAATAGGAGTAAAAGTCGAAAATAATTTATTATCAATTGATTTCAAAAATTTAGATATTGATATAGAAGAATTAGAAGAAATCATGTCTAAATACTCTTTAAAGAAAAAATATCATAGATTAAAAGATGGTAGTTTTATTGACTTAGAAAATAATAAAGAAGCAAAATTTTTAGAGAAATTAGTAACAGGTCTGGATATTTCTTATAAAGATTTGGAAAAAGGAGAATTAAAATTACCTGTTTATAGAATTTCATATTTTAATCAACTATTAAAAGAAATAAAAGGAACTGAAATAACTAAAAATGATGAATATAAAAATATTATAAATCAATTAGATAAAGAGCAATTAGAAGAAGAAATTAAAGTACCAGAAAATTTAAATTCAGTTTTAAGATATTATCAAAAAACAGGTTTTAAGTGGTTAAAGATACTAGATAGATATCACCTTGGTGGAATATTGGCAGATGATATGGGATTACGGAAAAACTATTCAAATGTTATCAGTAATAGTTGATTATGTTCAAAATTGTAAAGATGATAAAAAGGAAGACAATAGAGCAAGTATTGTAATTTCACCAAGTTCGTTAACATTAAATTGGCAGAATGAAGCAACTAAATTTGCTAATGGGTTAAAAACAATAGTTATAAGAGGGACGCTAGAAGAGAGAAAACATCAAATTGAGCAAATAGATAAGTTTGATTTAGTTATTACTTCATATGATTTATTAAAGAGAGATATTGAACTATATCAAGAAAAAAATTATAAATTTAGATTTATAATAGCAGATGAAGCTCAATATTTAAAAAATAGTAATACTCAAAATGCAAAAGCAATAAAAAAAATAAAAGGAGATACAAAATATGCTTTAACTGGAACTCCAATTGAAAATTCTTTAGCAGAATTATGGTCGATTTTTGACTTTATTATGCCAGGATATTTGTTTACATATCGAAAATTTAAAAATATGTATGAAACTCCAATTGTAAGGGAATCTAATGAATCAGTTGTTGGAAAGCTAAAAATGCTAATAGAACCATTTATTTTAAGAAGAAGTAAAAAAGAAGTGTTAACAGAGCTTCCAGATAAGACAGTAACGGTTTTAAATAATGAAATGGGAGAAGAACAAAGAAAAATATATATAAATTATTTATTACAAGCAAAACAGGATATATCAGAAAAAATTAAATACAGTGGCTATGAGAAAAACAAAATGCAAATATTGGCAGCGCTAACAAGATTAAGGCAGATTTGTTGTCATCCAAGTTTGTTTATAAATGGATATAATGAGGGAAGTAGCAAATTGGAACAATGTATGGAAATTATTCAAGAGGGTACAAATGCAGGACATAAAATACTACTTTTTTCGGGATATACATCAATGTTTGATTTCATAGAAAAAGAATTAAAAAAAAGAAACATAAGATATTTTAAATTAACAGGTGCTACAAAAGTAGAAGATAGGATAAAATTGGTTGATGAATTTAATAATAATTCTGATATTAAGGTGTTTTTGATTTCTTTAAAAGCAGGTGGAACAGGTCTTAATTTAACTGGAGCAGATATGGTTATTCATTATGATCCATGGTGGAATATATCAACAGAAAATCAGGCTACTGATAGGGCTTATAGAATAGGTCAAAAAAATAATGTTCAAGTGTATAAATTAATTACTAAGAATTCAATTGAAGAAAAAATATATGAATTACAAGAGAAAAAGGAAGAGTTAGCTAATAATATGCTGGATACAAAAACTACATTTGTTAATAAATTATCTCAAGAGGAAATAATGAAACTATTTGAATAATATATAAATTTAGATGTTATATAAAAAAATTAATATTCTAAAAGAACTGACAAAATAGATGTGTGTAAAAACATTTATTTTGCCGGTTCTTTTATTTTATAGGAAAGTCCTACTATTTTGTTACATTAATAAACTCTAGGGAAAAAGCAAAAGAAAGGTAAAAAATGAAATAATGTAATATAAATATCAAGAAAATTTAATATAAAAGAAAAAAGCACTAGAATTCAAAAATCCCTAAGAAAAACGAATAAAGTACATAAAAACATATTTATTGACAATAAACGTATATAAAATATAATGAAAGTATAAGTGAAAAATTGGGGAAAGGAGAGTAGCGGATTGAAAGTATTAAATAAAAGAACATCAAGAACAAAAATATTAAAAATACTAATTATAACAATAGTAGTTTTTATATCTTTAATTATAAAAACAAACATAGTTCAAGCTACTACTCTTAATCCGAGCAACGGTCAAAATATAGAAATGAGAGCAGTTGAGGTCAAAAAAACAAACAATGGTGATAAACAATTAATATTTGAATTATGGGCAAATGACATAGACTTCAAGGGCTTTGATGTAAGGTTTGCATATGACGGTTCAAAATATGCACTATCTAAATTAACAACAAATGTTGAAACAGATGACGAAAATGAATATTTTGCTTTTGAGAACGAGTTTATCGAAAAACTAGATATAATTGCAATTCCATACACATCAGGAGAAGCAACAGGAATAAGAATGATAATATCATTTAATCCACCAGTAGAAGATAGCGAAAATATAAAAGATGAAACATTAATAAGTTCAGGAAAGAGTGTGTTACTAGGAAAAATGAGTTTTAAAATGAAAACAGACAATTTAGATATAACTAATTTTAAATTAATAGAAGACCAAACAACAAGTCCAACAACAGGTATAAAAATAAATACAAATATACAAGATTGTTACGAGGATCCAAGTACATTTGTTTTTACAAATAAAACAGCTTCGAACAATGCATCACTGAACAATTTAATATTAAGTACAGGAACAGACGATTCTACATATAAAGAATATGATTTAACGCCAACATTCAATAAGCAAAATAAAGAATATTCGCTAGAATTAAATGAATATATAAATGAAATGAATATAGAAGCAGAAATGGCTGATGAAAAAAGTACAATGAAAATAAAAGTACCAATAAAAGACGAAGATGGTCAAACAATAATTTATAAAGAAAAAGACTTATTAAATAAAACAAAAATGCCTGTAACATTAAATAAATTAGGAGAACCAGACACTTTAATAGAAGTAATAGTTACTGCAGAAGATGGAAAAACACAAGAAACATATAAAATAAGTATACATCGACCATATGGAACCATAAAAGGCAACATAAAATATGACACTATAGAAGAAAACGAAAATCCAGATATAGACAAAACAACAGATTTAAATATATATAAAACCGGAAAATTTAACTGGGATGAACTAAAAGATATATTTGGAGAGATATATGAAAATCCAAAAACATATGATGATTTAGACCAAATAGAAAAAGATCAATATGAACAAAGTAACACAGACGGGAGCTACGAAATATATGTAATTCCAGGAACATATGATTTGCAAATAGATAAAAAAGGATTTCTAGATTGCATAATAAAGAACATAGAGGTTACAGAAAATGGGGTTATAAATTTAGAAAACAAAGTGCTTGTAGCAGGAGATATAAACAGAGACCGGAGTAATCGGACTAGAAGATATTCAAGAGCTGGTGGATCATATGGACTTAAGTGAAGGCGAAGAAGGATATGATTCTAAATATGACATCGTACAATATGGCTCAATAGGACTAGAATCACTACAATATGCTGTAACAAATACAGACCAAACAATAACAATAATAGATTATAAAGAGTAAAGGAGAAAAAATGGAAAATTTGGAAAAAACAAAAATTACAAAAATACTATCCACTATTTTAATTGTAATACTTTTAATCAATGTATTTTCGCCATGTTTAAGTTTTGCAGCGTACAAGCAAGATGGACAAGATAAATACAATGTACTAAGAGTATCAGATATTACAAAAAGTTCTAGTGGAAACTATGTCTTTTATGTAGAATATGCAGCAATTGCAGATACATATATAGGATCATTTGATATTTCCTTAAGTTATGATACTAGCAAGTTTGCAACAGCAAGGAAAGATACAGGAGCAGCAAACACATCAGTAGCAAGAGTAACATATACAAATTCAGATTGCTTTACATTCCAAACAAAAACCGTAAGTAACGGAGGTATAAGAATGTTAGGTACAACTACAGATTGGTGGCGTGCTACAGATGATGGAGATTCAAGTGCTAGTTTTGGCTCAGAGCTAAGTATATTCAAAGTATATTTCTACATATTAGACCCATCACAATGGAAGCTAGATGGAAGCAAAGAAATAACATCAGATATGATTTCACTAAAGCCAACAGCATCATCACAAACAGGATATAAACAAAGAATTGCACAGGATATAGATGGAACGAGTCCAACATATATAACAAATACAAAATATTTAGCAACAGAAGGGTTCGCAGAAAAAGAAAAATCAGTAAATTCAATATCAGTAAAAACAAATCCAAGCAAAACAACATATGAACACGATGACACAATAAATTTAGCAGGAGGAGTACTAAAAGTAACATATGATGATAACTCAACAGAAGATATTAGTATGACAGACTCGAATGTAAAAATTACAAAACCAACAACAGGAAAAGCTGATGTAAATAATCAAACAATAACAATAAGTTACAAAGGAAAAACAACAACACTAAAACTAAAAGTAACAGACCCAGTTAAATCTTTAGCAGTAGCAACACCAATGAGTAAAGTAGAATATAATCATGGCGAAACATTTGATTTCACTGGACTAGCATTAAAGGCAACTAAAAAGAGTGGAGCAACAATAAATTTAACACCTTCAAGTAGTGGAGTAACAAAGAGTGAAACAACTGCTAATGTTAACTCGGCAAACTTCACAAAAACATCTGCAGAAGGAACAGTGCCTGTTAGCGGAATTCAAAAAATAACATTCACATATGAAGGAAAAACAACAACACAATCTGTAGCGGTAAATGATACAATATCAAGTATAGCACTAACAAAACAACCAACAAAAACAATATATAAACAAGGAGAAAACTTAGATTTAACAGGAGCAGTTGTACAAGTTACGCTAGGAAGTGGAGGAAAAGCTAACATCAATCTTCCAGATGGAAGTGTTACAGTATCTACATATAATCCATCAACTACAGGAAGTAAACAACACTTAACAGTTAAACTGGGAACAGCAACAGCTAGTGACACAATAGATGTAGAAGCATATAATTATATTTCGAAGTCAACATTAGTAAAACCTAGCAAAACATCATACAAATATGGAGAAGCACTAGACCTAAAAGGAGGGAAACTAGACTTTACATGGAAATCAGGAAATATGACAAATGCAAGTCTAACAGCTGACATGGTTAGTGGGTATAGTGCAACAAAACTAGGAACACAAACAATAACAGTTAAATATAATGCTAAATACACATTATCAGACGGAAACACTGTAACAGATACAATTACAAAAACATTTACAGTAAGTGTAGATAATGAAGCTAAATCAATAGAAATAACGCCACCAAGTAAAACACAGTATAATTACGGTTCAAAACTAGATTTAGCAGGTGGAAAAATATCAGTAAGATATGCTGATGGAACAACAGAAAATGTAACAATGACAGCAGATATGATTACAGAAGATGATGGAAGCACTGTAAACATGAGCCCAGATGTAACAAGTTTTGTTGATAACAAATATTCAAAAACACTAAAAATATTATATACAGAAGATGAAGCAACAAAAACTGTAAATTATCCAATAACAATAATTAATGATATAAAATCAATAGCAATGCATACAACGCCAACTAAAACAAAATATAATGTAAATGATACATTAGATGTTACAAATGGCGAAATAAAAATAGTAAGAGCTGTTGGAAATCCTGAAATAAAAACTATCACAAGTAATATGGTATCAGGATTTGACTCAAGCAAAGAAAATACAAAATTACCACTAACAGTAAGTTACACAGAAAACGAAATAACAAAAACGACAACATACAATGTATCTGTAGAAGATCAAGTAACAGCAATAAAAATAAGCCAAACACCAAAAACAAGCTACAAATACAATGAAGAATTAGATGTAAGCACAGGAAAAATAGAAATAACAAAAGGTAGTGGAACAACAACAATACCAATGACACCAAGTATGGTTACAGGATATGACAAAACAAAATTAGGAGACCAAGAATTAACAGTAACATATGGAGGAAAAACAGAAAAATATAAAGTAAATGTAAAAGACTATGTAACAGGAATAAGTATAAATCCATCAAGTATAACAGGAAAATATGGTACAGAGTTAGAAAAAATAATTAATGATAATGATATTATATACACTGTAACATATGCAAAAGCAGGAGCAAAATCCCCAAAAGCTCTAACAGAAAGCATGGTAACAGGATATAATAAAACATCATTAACAGCTCAAAACTTAACAGTAACATATACAGACCAAGACACAAATAGCTACACAAACGGAAAAACATTTACAACAAATTTAAGTGTAAGACTAGAAAATGAAATATCAAAAGTTACAATAACACCACCAACAAAAACAGAATACAATCATGGAGACCAAATAGATTTAACAGGTGGAAAAATAACAGTAACATATACAGATGGAACAACAAAAGAAGAGCCAATAACATCAGCAACAGTAACAGAAAAAGATGGAGGAGCTCCTAATATGAGCCCAACAGCAGCAGAATACGGAAGTAAAAATACTGTAAATAAAACATTAACATTTAAATACACATCACCAAATGGTGTTACAGGTACAGTAAATTATCCAATAATAATAAAAGACTATATTAAATCAATAACAATGCACACAACACCAACAAAGACAAAATATAACGTAAATGATTTATTAGATGTTACAAATGGCGAAATAAAAATAATAAGAGCATCAGGAAAGGCAGAAATAAAAGAACTAACAGAAGAAATGGTATCAGGATTTGATTCAAGCAAAGAAAATACAAACTTACCATTAACGGTAAGTTACACAGAAAACGGAATAAGAAAAACAACAACATATAATGTATCTGTAGAAGATCAAGTAACAGCAATAAAAATAGTGCAAGCTCCAAAAACAGGTTATAAATACAATGAAGAATTAGATGTAAGCACAGGAAAAATAGAAATAACAAAAGGAAGCGGAACGACAACAATACCAATGACAGCGAGTATGGTTACAGGGTATGACAAAACAAAATTAGGAGACCAAGAATTAACAGTAACATACGGAGGAAAAACAGAAAAATACAAAGTAAATGTAAAAGACTATGTAACAGGAATAAGCATTACCCCAAATGAAATAACAGGAAAATACAATAGTGAATTACAAAATCTAATTAACGATAATAATATTATGTACACAATTACATATGCAAAAGCAGGAGCTAAAACCCCAACAGCTCTAACAGAAAGCATGGTAGCAGGATATAATAAAACAAGTGTAACAAATCAAACATTAACAGTAACATATGTAGACTCTGATGTAACAAGTGCAACAAAAACACAAACATTTAAAACAAACTTAAAAGTATCATTAAGTAATCCAACACAATCAATAGCAATAAAACAAAAACCAACAAAAACAGAATATGGATACGGAGATACAATAGATTTAAGTAACGGAAAAATAACAATAACAAAATCAAATGGAGACACAGAAGAAAAAGCACTAACAGACAGTAGTGTAAAAGTAACAGAAACAGATGGAAGTGCAGTAGACTTAAGTAAAGTAACATTTGGAGAAGATAACACTGCAACAAAAACAATAAAAGTAACATATGACGGAAAAGACACAACATATCAAATAAAAATAACAAACAAAATAACAGGAATCAAAATGCACACAACACCAAAAGCACAATACAATGTAAATGATGCATTAGACCTAACAACAGACGGAAGCAACCCAGGAGAAATCTTAGTAACAAGACAAACAGGAACACCAAGTGTAGTAAGCATAACAGAAAGTAATGTAAAAGTTACAGGATTTGACTCAAGCAAAGAAAACACAAAATTACCACTAACAGTAAGTTACACAGAAAATGGTGAAACAAAAACAACAAAATACGATGTATCAATAAAAGATACAGTAACAGCAGTAAGCATGAAAAACACACCAAAAACAGAATACAAATACAACGAACCATTAGACTTAATTAATGGAACAATAAGTGTAACAAAAGGAAGTGGAACAAAAGACATAGCCATAACAGATAATATGGTAAGTGGATATGATCCAACAAAATTAGGAAAACAAACAATAACAATAACATACGGAGGAAAAACAACAAGTTACGAAGTAAATGTAAAAGACTATGTAACAGGAATAAGCATTACCCCAAATGCAATAACTGGAACATATAATGACGAATTAGGAACATTAATTGATGATAATGATATTACATATACAGTAACATATGCAAAAGCAGGAGCAAAATCCCCAGTAGCTCTAACAGAAAGCATGGTAACTGGATATAATAAAACATCATTAACAGATCAAAATTCAACAGTAACATACACAGACCAAGACACAAATAGTTATACAAATGGAAAAACATTTACAACAAACTTAAGTGTAAAACTAAAAAATGAAATATCAAAAGTTACAATAACGAAACCAACAAAAACAGAATATAATCATGGAGACCAAATAGATTTAACAGGTGGAAAGATAACAGTAACATATACAGATGGAACAACAAAAGAAGAGCCAATAACATCAGCGGTAATAACAGAAAAAGACGGTGGGTCATTAAATATGAACCCAACAATCTCAGAATACGGAAAAGACAATAAAGTAAGTAAAACATTAACTTTAAAATATACTGCAAATAACGGAATAATAGGAACAGCAAGTTACCCAATAACAATAACAAATACAATACAATCAGTTGCTATAGAGACATTACCAACAAAAGTAAAATATAATGTCAAAGAAACACTAGACACAACAGGCGGAAGATTAAAAATAACAAGAGCAACAGGAACAACAGAAACAATAGATATTACAAAAGAAATGATAAGTGGATTTGACTCAAGCAAAGAAAACACAAAATTACCACTAACAATAAGCTATACAGAAAATGGAGTTACGAAAACAACAACATTTACTATATCAGTAGAAGATCCAATAATATCTATGGAAATAAAAACAACTCCAAAAACAGAATATAAATATGGAGAACCATTAGATTTAAGTAATGGAATAATAACAATTGTGAGACCAAGCGGACCAGAAGAAAAACAAATTACAGAAGAAATGGTAACAGGATATGAACCTACAAAAATAGGAGAACAAGAGTTAACAATAAAATATGGCGGACAAGAATTAAAATATAAAGTAAATGTAAAAGATTATATAACAGGAATTATACTAACACCACCAACAAAAGTAAAATACGAATATGGTGAGGCTTTAGACCTAACAGGAGGAAATATTCAAGAAGTTATGGCTAGTGGAACAACTACTTCCCAAGTAGCACTTACAGACAGCCAAATAACAATAAGTGGATATAACCCAAAACAAGAAGGAACACAAACTATAGATGTTATATACAAGGGACAAAAAGAACAATTTGGTGTTATAGTAGAAAACAATATACAATCAATCATAATGAAAACCACTCCAAAAACAGAATACAAATATGGAGAGCCACTAAATATAACAGGAGGAACAATAGAAACAATAAGAAGTAATGGAGCAAAAGAAACAATAAATATAACAACAAGTATGGTAACAGGATACAATCCTAATAAAATAGGAAAACAAAAAATAACAGTTACATATAAAGATAAAACAACTTCATATGAAGTAGACGTAAAAGACTATATTGAAGATATTGATATTGTAAAACCAAATAAACTAGTATATAAAATAGGTGAAAAAATTGATTTGACAGACGGAAAAGTAAAACCAATAATGGCAAGTAAAACAGCTACAACCCCAGTAGCGATGACAAATTCCGAAGTACAAATAGAAGGATTTGATACAAGTACAGAAGGTGCAAAAACAATTAAAGTAACTTATAAAGGCTATACGAAATCATTTGGAATTACAGTAATTAACCAAACAAGTAGTATGACAATAAAAACATTACCAAATAAATTAGAATACAAATATGGAGAACAATTAGATTTAACAGGAGGAACAATTGAATTCAAACAAGGCAATGAAACAAAAATACTAAATATAACAAAAGATATGGTCACAGGATATAATTCTAAAAAGATTGGAAACCAAACATTAACAGTAACATACGAAGGTCTTACTCAAGAATTCATAGTTAATGTAAAAGATTACATAACAAAATTGAAACTTGAAAAACCAGAAAAAACAGATTATGAATATGGAGAAAATTTAGATTTAACTGGAGGAACGATATCAATAATAACAGCAAGTGGAAAAGTAGATGAAAAGACCGATATGACAGCATCAATGATATCAGGATATGATAAAACAAAAGAAGGAACACAAACAATTACAGTAGAATACAAAGGTTTACAAGGAAAATTCCAAGTAAGCGTAAAAGATAAAATAAAAGCAATATCATTAAATAATGAGCCAAACAAAGTTAATTATAAAAATGGTGAGGCATTAGATATAACAGGAGCAACAATAGATATAATTAAATCAAGTGGAATAAATACTATTCCGGTAACATACGAAATGATCTCAGGTTATAATCCCCAAAATTCTGGATTACAAGTTGTTACGATAACATACAAAGGATTTAAAACAAAATTCTTAGTATTAGTAGCTGAAAAAGAAGAAGTTAAAGAACCAGAGCAAGAAGAGATAAAAGAGGAACCAAAACAGGAAGAAATAAAACAAGAAGAGCCAAAAACAGAAATAATAAAAACAGTTACAAAGAATAAAAAAATAATAATTAATAATGATACAAAAGAAGACAAAGAAGAACAACCAACAGAAGAAAAAGTTGAAGCCCCAATCAACGAAGAAAATAATCAAAAGCCTAATACTGAATCAACAGAAGAAAAGGAAACAGCAACACTAGGAGTAGAAGATGAAAAAGTAAAAGGAAACAAACAAATAGCAACAGCTATTGGAATAGCAGGACTAATACTTTTACTACTATTACTATTATTTAAGCGTAATGTTAAGATTTATGTAGAAGAAGACGGAGAATTTGTATTAGGTGGAATAGATAAGCTAACGAAAAAACATCCAGAATTAAATATTGACGAATATTTAGATGGAGAAACTTATCCAAATAAAGTAAAAATACATTTAAGTGACACAATAAGTGAAAAACTAGACGGAAAAGAGATCAAAATAAAACACAGAGGAAAAATAATAAAAATAAAAATAGATTATGATGATAAACCATATGAAATTATATTAAAATAGATTATGATGATAGACTATATGAAATTATATTAAAATAGATTGTCAGCGCGCATACAAAATTTCCTAAATCTTCATTTTAGGCGCGCAAAATGAAGAAAAGGAAATTTTGTAGACAGAAAATTATATAGCCGGAAACCTGAACTATAATCCGGAAGTGCATTGCACCCATCATGAACACGAGCATTCCTGCGGAGAACATCATTGTGGTGAAGATAAGCATGGCTGTAACGGTAATGCAGGTAACTGTTAATGAGTGAGTCAAGCCTACTATTATCTGTGGAGTATTCTACGGATAATGGTAGGCTTTTTTCCTTTTTTTTGATAGGATTTGCTGAGTAATTCATTGTAGGTAGTTTGTAGACAGTTCCAGATACCACGGAGTTGTGCATCTGTAAAATTTACTAGTTGGAGTAACATTTTTTGAACATGATTATTTCTGATTCCATAGTTTTTTAGACATTAAATTTCTCAACAGAAAAATT
>OLSQ01002501.1_pt1 | contig 13243 bp, 9 predicted proteins | sample 1672561 | NCBI WGS metagenome assembly OLSQ01 (sample SAMEA3136699, study PRJEB25190) | human gut metagenome | biome: human gut; feature: human-associated habitat; material: faeces | place: Austria | collected 2013 | reverse complement strand
TTTTATAAAAAATATGCAAACATATTCTAAATATAATACTGAAAATGATGGTAGAGATTCTACAACTGTAGCACAATGGAATGTTAAGATTGGTAAAAATAATGTAAATAATGGATATGATTTTTCAAATGAATTAGTATTAAAAACAGAAAATAATAAAAATGTAATAGATGGTAAAATTGCACCAGGAACATCAATAAGTACGCAGTTTTCTTTAGATTGTTCAGAATGTGAGACATCTTTAAAATATATAGTAACACCATCTCAAATAAAATGTGATGAAAAAGAAGATTCTCGTTTTATAGTTGCTTCAATTGATAATGAAAAAAATACTATGCAATATGATGAAAAAGAGGAATATTATTTTGGAATAATAGATGCAAGAGATGCTTATAAAATAATAAATATTAAAGCAATAGTTAATTGGAAAAATGATGATGAAAATGATGTGGCTGATACAGAAAGTGGAGTTGAAAATAGTGTAATTGTTTTACCTTTAACTGTTAGAGTTGAACAGATAAATTAATATACAAAATGTGTGAGGAGAAAAACATGAGTCAAAAATCGAAAAAAATAATTTTTGTACAAATTATGTATTGCATTTTTGTAATGTGTTTGATTTTTATCACAAAGACATATTCAAAGTATACAAGTTTTTCAGAAGGAGAAAGATTGTTTGAAACGGCAAATTGGAAAGTAAAAATAGAGAATATAGATATAACCAAGCAACAGGAAAACAATATTGATATATTACTTAATACACATGATAATAAATATGTAACAAATGGAAAAATAGCACCTGGAATTACTGCAAATGGAACATTTACTTTAGATCTAAGTGGTTCGGAAGTTGCAATAAAATATATAATAACTCCTGGAAAAATAATGTATAATGAAAAAGAATTTTCGGATTTTACAATAAAAATGATAAAAGCAAATAATAAAATACTCGAATGTGAAAATGGTGAATATACGGACTTAATTGAATTAGAAAATATTAACGAATTGATTGAATTTGTGATAGTGGTTGAGTGGCAATCAAATGATGATAAAGAAGATACAATTAAAGGAATAGAAACAGGAGATTTAAGTATTCCAATTAATGTAAGAGTAGAACAATATTGTGAATAATTTTTTGGAAGTGAATAGTATGAGAAAAAAAAGAAATATAAAAATAATTATAATATATTACATAATAATGATTATATTGTTTTGTGTTGCATATACATTTTCAAAATATGTAAGTACTGCACAATTATCAATTAAGACAGATATAGCACCATTTAGATTTAAAATAGGTCAAAATAGTGATACTATAGAATTAGATTTAAAGGATACATTACTAACAGAAAATGCATTTTCGGGAACACAAATTATACCTGGTACCAAGGGTAAAATAATTTTACAATTGGATTTTTCAGATGTAGAGGTTGCATCTAATTATACAATATCAATTGATACTGAACAAAGTAAAATACCTAATAATATGAAATTATATACAGATGAAAACAATCAAGTTTCTTTCAGTTTGTATAGAGAAACAGTAGAATTAGGTGAACAGATAAAGGAACGTGAAATTTATTGGACATGGGAGTATACTACAGCAGATGAAACTGAAGAATGGATGAATAAAGAGATAAAGATATTTTTCAACATACAAGTTGAACAAAGAGTAAATTAATAAATAGTTTAAAAATAAAATATATTCTTTTATTATTTGTGACTTTGACCGAGGTTAAGAAGGGAATGAATATAAAAATGCAAAAAGTTAATAAAAAAATATTATTAAGCATTATTATCATTTGGATAATTTTAGGCGTTACGGTATCATTTGCAATGTATAAAACCAATTTAAATATTCAGTATAAAAGTAATACAGGAGAAATGATATGTGATATTATTATTGATGAAAATGAATCATATATTAAAAATGGTATACCATATTTTTATGTTAAGGTACGTAATTGGAGAGAAAACAATGGAGAAGATGAAATAACAGCAACAGATTGTGAATATAACATATCAGTAAAAAATAAAGAGAAACAAAATGGGCTATTTATATGGAAGAAAATAGATACCGAAGATTTTATCAGTACATATTCTAATACTTTTACTACAAAGATGTATAGTATGGACAAAAGTAAGACAGAAGATGTGTTCCAAGTTTTTGTAAAAAATCAAAATAAATTAAATAAAAATGTAGATATTATTGTGGAGCTAAATGCTATTCAAAAAAATATGAATCAAGTAAATTCTTAAAGTAAAGGTATTATAGTTAATATCTTAAGGAGGAAGATAAGAGATGACAAAAATACGAAGATGTATATTTATCTTTTTAGGAATATTGTTAGCATTTTCAACAATATGTTATGCAAGATATATTATATCAAAGAGTTTAGAGTTAGGTTTAAATGTCAATGCAAATGAAGAAACAGGGATAATGGACTTTGAAATAAGTACAGATAAAAGTATATATGTTGTAAATAGTAGTACTGAGGAAAAAGAAATACAATATGATATTAATTTAAGCAGTAATGAAGTAACAGATTATACTGCGTATTATACAATAATGGAAAATAATACTGAGCCAGGTGAAGAAAATGAGTGGATTGAGTTTGAGTTTACTAATAATAATTATAAAGTAAATTGTAATAAAGGTATTGGAAGTTATTTTCTATGGGTTAAGATTTTATATAAAGATGAATTAGAACAAAATAAAAGTATAATAAAATCAGGACGTGTTATAAATGTTGTTTTAGGAACAATAGAGATTGAATTAGAGGATGAAGAAGCTCAATATTTATCTGGTGATGTTGTTGTTAATATATATTACAAAGGTGAAGGATTTTCAGAAAATCGAAAAGCAGGATATGGAATGACAATTGATGAAGCAAAAAATAATGCAACGTCTGAAAATAAAGATAAAATAATAATTCCAAAAAATGAAGAGGATACATCATATTTTGTATATGCATATGCAGAAGATGTAAATGGAGATAGCACATATATAATTCGTGAAATAGATAATATAGACAATGTTAAACCTGTTATTACTAATGATATAGTAACAAACAAGAGAATTATTGTAGAGGCTCTTGATAATAAATCTGGAATAAAAGAATATGATATTACCACAAATAATGTTGAACCTACGGAATATAGGAATATATTTGAGAAGGAATTAAATACTGCATCTATTACTTTTTCGGGATTAAAACCTAACACAGATTATTATGTTTGGATTAAGGATAAATGCGGTAATAGTATAAGTAAAAAGATTACTACAAAGGAAATAAGTTATATTACAACTCCACAATTAGATACATGGACTAATAAAAACGTATTATTAAAATTTAGTAATATTGAAAACTGTAATTTATCATATGCTATTAATGGAGGTACAATATTATCATATAATAGCGATGAGGGGATAATAATAAATGAGAATTGTAAATTAAGTTACATATTGCAAGATGGAGAAGAAAAAATAGAAGGTGAGATTGTAATATCAAATATTGATAAAATAGCACCTAAAATTACTTTAATGTCTACATATGAAAATATTGTATTAAAAGCAAATGATTTGGAATCTGGAATTGCAGGATATATTGTAACTGATAAAGCAATAGAGAATATTGAAACAGTAAGTTTTACAGAATGTGAATCTAGTGACAAAAATAATGTGGAAGTATTAATTACTGAAGATTATTTGGGACAAGAATTACAATATAATAAGAAATATTATATTTATGTAAAAGATAATGTGGGAAATGTTGCATTAGAGGAAATTACTTCAAAAGTTGATACAATAAAACCATCATTGGATATAGTAAAGAGCGAATGCGATACGAGCTATATTAAAGTGTGGGTAGAAGCAGTTGATAATGAATCGACCTTAACAGGAAAATATAAATATTATATAAGTGAGACAGAAAACGAATTTGATAGTGAAGCATTTATTGAAATAGAAGATAGTACGTATACTTTTGAAAATTTAGAGGGGCCAAAAGATTATTGGATTAAGGTTGTTGTTGAGGATAAAGCAGGAAATGTTAGTGAATATATAAAAAAATATTCTACAGAAGAATTAATTAAATTAGATGGAGATATTGAATTTAAAAATCCTATTTGGCAAAATAATAAACAGAGCGTACAAGTATTCACGACAACAAAATACAAGATGCAATATCAAATAGTAAAAGCAGATGAAACTTTAAGTCTTGAAAACTCAAAATGGAATGGACCAATTGAAAATAAAGATATTATTAGTAATCTAGAACATGGAGATACAGTATATGTTAGATTATTTGACGGTATTAATGTTACAAATAAATATGCAATTTATAATGTAATCAATGATATGAAGGTAAAATACGATCAAATTTCAGAAGAAGATATGAGTAAAATATCAAATGGAGATTATGATGTATTAATGGATTCAATATCTAATAATAATTCAAAATCATTTACATCTTGTAAAAGAGAAAATGCTTTAACATATAATTATTATATAAAAAAGGCAGAAGATAATAATTATACGCTATGTAATACAACGAGTAATTTTGACGACATAGTGGATATTCCATTAAATGAAGAAAATGGAGTATTTGATATTATTGTTTTAGTATTAGATGCAGACGAGTCAGGAACTATAACACGTTCTAATAATGAAGCTGTTATAATAGCAAATGATAATATGGTTGAAAGTACATTCTATGATGAAAATAGATCATATATAGATAATTACGGATATACAACAGCTGTTCCAGCAGGATTTACAGTAGAAAATGTAAATAATATAATTGGCGAAGGATTAGTTGTTAAAGATAAAAAAAATAATGAATTTGTATGGCTTCCAGTAAATAATTTTGGAAATTATACAGAGGATTTGGAGAATAATTTATATACCGAAAATAGAAGAGAACCTACTTTAATAGTTGGAAATGCAGAGATAGGTACCAGTGTGGAACCAAACTTTTCAAGTGATTATGATGGGAATACCAAATATTATAATGAAATTCTTGAATTTGCTAATCCTCTAATTTATGGAAAATATTTAAAACAATCATATGAACAAATGAAAGATGAGGTAAATAAATATAAAGGATTCTATATTGGTAGATATGAAACTACAGTTGAAAATGGAAATATAGGAACAAAGAAGGCAAAGGATGTCCTAAATTCAGAAAATTGGTATAAAATGTATTTATTTCAAGATAATACAAGATACAATAAAAATGAATTTTACGAAAATAAATTTATAAAAACAGAAATGATAACAGGTAGCCAATATGAAGCATTAATGGCTCATTTGTCAAAAACATCAGATAAAGATAAGATAAATTCATACCTAATTGGAAATAAAACTAATAAATTATCATTCTCCGGCAAATATAATGATGATTTAATGTATAATATATATGATTTAGTTTCAAATGTTCGTGAATGGACACAAGAAGCTAGGGATAAATCGTATAGAAATGTTAGAGGAGGATACTTTTTAAAATCATCTGATTATACAATGTCAACAGTAACAGGTATTTTACCTACAGAAGAAGCAAGAATACACGGCTCTAGAATGACCATGTATATAAAAAATAATGATAATACAACTAGCCAAACACAAATTGAAAGTATTGACGTAGAAGAAAGTGTTAGTAAGTTTCATTGTAAAGTAAACTTGAACGATCCCTTAGTTAGTGTTGCTAAAACTATATATTCTATAAGCACAGATGGTACTAATTGGGGAGATGAAGTAGAGGTAGCTGCTGACGAATTTGATATCTCAGGATTAGAAAAAGAAACATTATATTATTTAAAGTTTAAAGTAATAGATGAAAATAATAATACCAGCGATGAATTTATAAGAGAAGCTAAAACACTAGCACAAATTGTGCTACAAGAAGGTGACATTTCTGTTAGCAAGAAATATGGAACAACTGAAAATGGATATATATTTCTGAAACAAAATGAAGACTACTTAAGTGAAGGATATTATATAGAATATCAAATAATTGATAGTAATTCCGACCTGAATGAAAATGATCCTTGGACAAAAGGAAATGTTATTAAAAATCCTTCAGAGGATAAAAAAGTAATAGCAAGGTTGAATAATGGAACAGATATAAGTAATGGATATTTTTCATTAGATCTTAAAGATATGATGGAAAAATATACGATTTATTATGATACTACAAGTGAATACATAGATGAAAATGGTGATAAAGCATATATACCAGCAGGTTTTTACCGAAGTGATAACACAGAATTGAATACTATTTCATCTGGATTGGTTATTCAAGATGATAAAGGAAATCAGTTTGTTTGGGTACCTGTGAAAGATAAATTATATGATGGAGTTACATATGTTCCTGAAAGTGAGGCGGCTTCCAAAACTGATACAATTCATTATAGACCAATGTCTGCATATCAGAAGGGAAGTAATAAATATTATGAATCTTTAATGTATTGGTTTTATAAAGGAAATTATACACGTTCGGATTTAACAAGATATAGAATAGGAACTTATGGTATGGAGCCAGTATTAGTTAGCTCAGATACAACAGGAAATGATACATGGGATATTGAGAATTTGCCAGATTATGTAGGAGGAGAAGATACAGCTTATAAAAATTATCATGACGAATTAGGATTTGGATCTGGTGAAGAGTTTGGAAAGTATATGAATGAAGAATATTATAATATGGTAAATAGTATATGTAAATATGGTGGATATTATATAGGAAGAACAGAAACAGGTGTTATAAAAACATCAGATGGTAAAGATGAAGCTCAATCGAAGATAGGCTCTAGGTTAATGACAAATAATAATTGGTATAAACTATATTTAAAACAGGATAGCAATCGATATGAGGCAAATCCATATTATAATTCAGAAAGCGTTGTTTCAAGTATGGGATGGAGCTTGTCTAGATCTTCAGTTATAATATGGTTTTTTAATACCAATACACCAGAAGAAATTGAAAAAGTTGACAATACATCTTCAAATATTCAGACTGCAGGATTAAAAGAAGACTATAATATTATAAATAATGTTATAGATTATGGGGGAAATATTGGCGAATTTTTAATGACAAAAGGAGGAGCGAATACAAGGGCGTGCTTAGCAAACTTATATTCTACAAATCCTGTAACAGTAAATGCTAGTTCAGCTAGTTATGGCTCAAGAATGATATTATATATAAATGATCAAACTGATGAGACATCACCTGTAATTAGTTTTAGAAAAGATACTGATGGAAATGTATTAGAAGACTCAATTTATGTAGATGAACAGAATGATATTAAAGTAAAAGTTGACGCATCTGATAATGATCTAGGTAGTGGAATTAAAGAATTTATGTACATGATAAGTTCAGACAATGGAGCTAGTTGGACTTATGAAAAAGGATATGGGAATACACATAAATTTACAGGATTATCTCAAAATACTATGTATAAGATTAGAGCTTATGTTGTAGATCATAATGGAAATACTAGTAATACAATTGAAGGAGAAATTAGAACAAAAGTCTTATATATTGATGAAGGAGCAATATCAATAGATTCTATATATGGAAAAAGTGGAGAAGGATGTGTATATTTTGAAATAAGTGATGAATATAAAGAATTATATGATTTGAAATATAAAGTTGTAAAAGAAGGTGAAGAATTTGTAGACGAAAATTGGCAAGATGGGTTGCAGGTTGATAATTTAAGCAATGGAGATACTATATATGCATGTTTAATTAATGGAGATAGTAGATCACAGTTTTTTACTTTTAATATTACACAATTAGAGGAATTTTCTAATACATATAATGCAACAACATTATATACAGATATAGATAATAATACTGCATATATTCCTAAAGGTTTTAAAGTAGGGACAAGTAGTATAAATAATACTGTTGCTGGTGGATTAGTAATAGAAAATGAAAAAACCGAGGAACAATTTGTATGGGTACCAGTAAAAGATGTTGTATATAAAGAAACAGAAGGAAAGATTCCTATTGACAAGCAGTCAGCAAGTGAAAATCAAAGGACTTACAAACCAATGGCTAGATATCAAAAGAATTATTCAGAAGAAACAGAAGAACAATATTTTGAAGGAATACTATATAATCAATGGGGAAGTTCACTTTATGGAAAATCATATGCAATGACTAGAAATAATGTTGTTGGAATTTCAACAAATAATAGAGAACCATCATTAATTACTAATAAAAGTACACAAAATTCATGGGTATTACAAGCTGGAAATAATGAGTCTGATGCTGCAAGAAGTAATTATTATGATAAATTGAAATTTAATTCACCAGAAGAATTTGGAGAATATCTAAATAGTGAATATACAAATATGATACTAAGTGTAAAGAAATATGGAGGTTTTTATATTGCAAGATATGAAACATCTTATAAAAATGGAGCAGTTAGTGAAAAATTTAATCAAATACCTCAAGGAGCAAATTGGTATAATATGTATTATGCACAAGATAGCAAAAGAAACAGTTTAAATAATTATTATGATTCGGAAAGTGTTGTTACTTCCATGATGTGGGGAAGTCAGCATGATGCTGTATTAAATTGGATACTTGAGGGAGACGACGCAAATAAAGTATTTACAAGGTTGGAGACAAAATCGGTAAACACTATTGCATCTGGTACACACGCATTAGATGTTATGAACAATATAATGGATTTAGGATTAAATGTTAGAGAACTTACAGTAGAAGCTAGAGGAAGTAATAGTAGACTTAATGTTGGAGGTATAAATAGAAATGGCGATACAGGTTCTGCATGTACACGATATGATATAGGACCAACAATTACCAGCTATACGAATTTAGTAACATCAAGGATGGCGATCTATATAAAATAAATTTATGGAGGCGTAGAAAATGTCACGTGTAAAGAAAAGAAAAAAGAAAACTAAACTTAGAAAAATAATAATTGCTGCTTGCATAATAATTATTATAATTGTATTTATAGTATTCATAAAAACATTATCAAAAAAAGATATTGATATTACAGAAAATAGTGAAAACGAGTTTGTATTATATGATTCATCAATTGCAGATTATGTAAAAACAAGTGAAGATAGAACAAAAATAAACATTTCGCCTAAAATAAATCAAGATATGAAATTAAATGAATTAGATATAAAAAATATACAATTAACATGTAAAAATGGAATAACAACATTATTAGCCGATGTATCAAATAATACTAATAAAGATTCAGAAATGAAAAATATAAAGATAAAGTTTTTAGATGAAAATAATAAGGAAATTCGCACTGTAAGTGGATATATTCCTGCTTTAAAAATTGGGGAGACCACTAAATTAAATGTATCAATGTCATCTAATCTTATTACAGCATATGATATAGAATTTTCAGAAAAATAGTACAGAAAAGGAATGAAAGTGAAAATGAAAGGTATAAAAAAAATAATAACAGTATTGGGATTAATTCTTTTTATAGTCATAGTGACAGTAGGTATTACTATAATTTATAAATCATATTCAGAACCAAATGAAATACCTTCAGTATTTGGATGGAAGCCATTTATAGTTTTGTCTGGTTCTATGGAAGATACAATAATGCCAGGAGATTTAATCCTTACTAAAGAAATAGATGCTCTAGAATTAAAAGAGGGAGATGTTATTTCATTTAGAACAAATAAATATACTGTAATAACACATCGAATAACTAATATTGTTGATGAGGAAGGTGAGAGAAAATATTATACAAAAGGTGATAATAACAATTCGGCTGACAGAGATCCTGTATGTAATGATCAAATAGAAGGAATATATAGATATAGAATTCCTAAACTTGGAGCAATAGCTCTTAATCTGCAAAAGCCATTTGGAATAGTTATATGTATTGCATTTCCTTTAATTATAGTATTGATAGCTCAGTTTGCTGATTATAAAAGAAAAGAAAGAGAAGCGAAAGAAAAAGAAAAGGAGAAAAGAGAATTGGAAGAAAAAATGGAAATTTTAGAACAACAAAATAAAGAATTAATGGGAAAAATAAATACTAATGAAGGGAGGCAATAAAGCCATGAAAAAGAAGAACTATAATCCGATAAAGATTTTTGGTATATTATTATTGATTGTAATGTTAGTATTAATAATGATAGTTGGAACATATGCAAAATATACTACTGAATTAGAAGGTAGTGATAGTACAGTGGTAGCTAAATGGGCTTGGCAAATCAATGATTCTGATGTATCTAAAAGTGATACTGAGTTTGCATTTAATTTGTTTGATACTATAAAAGATACTGCAGATGGTAGCAATGAAACAGATGTAAAGGCAACAAAAATAGCACCAGGTACAAAGGGTTCATTTGAAATTAAAGTCGAAAATTTATCAGAAGTTAATGCTAATTATAATTTAACATTAAAGGAAACTAAAGGACAAGATGTTTTAAATGCAAAAATTGAGTATTCTATTATTGGTACAGATGATGCAGCAGATTGGACAACCGCTCTTAATACATTCAACTTGACTAATACAATGTTAGATATGGAAACAGGTTCAAAAACACTAACCGTATATTGGAGATGGGCTTATTCACCAAGTGTTGCACAAGATGATGCTGATACAGATGTTGGATTTGCGGCAGCTAACTCAGCAAGTGATGTAGACAAAACAATCACAATAGAAGCAACATTAAACTTTACACAAGTTGATTAAATTATAGAACAGAAAGCTTTGACATATAAGAACCAAGCCTTTTGTATATGAAACTTATGAAGGAACATATCGTATACTATTCGAACTATATGATACATATGATAATAAAAAAATAGAAAATTTTTAAAATTTTATAGTATTAAAATAAAAAATGCCAGTGGGAACTGAAGATATATTTCATACACACTGGCATTTTTTTATTTAGTTTTATTCTTAACAACAATAGGTGCAATTTCAAATACTACTTGAAATAAATCAAATTTATTGGTTTCATTATTTTCTAGGTAATCTAAATAAATATCTAATTCATCTATATTTTTACAAGCTGAGATAATAGCAGGATGTAAATTATAGTTAAATAATAGCTCCATACCTAAATCAAAAGCAGATTTTATAGATTTGTGTTCTCTATCATGAATTAATTTAAAAGCTTCTCGAAATCTAGCAATAGGTGGATTTTTATATACAGTATATGGAACGGTATACACCTGTTCTATAATATCTTGAGTATTATTATATTTTTCAGGATTTTTTTGTAGTATGACATTAAGTTCAGATATTGTATATGGTAAAATTACCTTGCATTTTAATTCAGAAATAATTAATGTATTTTCTTGGTATTCATATTCAGCTTTGCTTTCAACTTCCTGCTTAATATCTGCTTCTTTATTTTCACCGAAATTTGAAGGAGTATTAGCTTCTTGCTCAGGTGTAAATTCTAATTTACTATAATCTAAGATAGAAGACAAAAATTCTTGAATGTGTATAGTATTTTTAAGTATAGTTTCTTCAGTATTAAAGTCACTTGTACTCAAATTATCTCTATTAAAATCAGAATCTCCTTGATTAATCTTTAAAATCATATTATCAATATTACTTAAATCTTTGTTTATTAAAGATATATTTTCTTTAACAAGGCTAAGAGCATTTTTTAAATTGTCTAAATATTTTAAAATTATGTCTGTACAACTTGAAGTACCATCATCAGTAGAATTGGCAAGTTTTTGCATATATTGTAAGATTAATGACTTCAATTGCTGTTGGAAAGTCAAAGATAAGCTTATATTGTTTTTTTCTTTTTCTAAATAGTCAATAAATTGCCCTTTTTCTGGTAAATAGTTTTTTGTAAAAATTTTCATTTGTGTTCCACCTCGATGATATTATATATTAAAATAACGGAAAAAGCTAGTTATGATTTTATATTTCTAGGGTAATTTGAGCGATTATTACAATTTCGTAATAATTCCGTCCACTTGTATGAACTTCCTTGAAGCAAGAAAAACGAATGAAAATATAGGTTTAAAATAGATATGACACACGTATATTGAAAAATAAATATTGAAAGAGAGTACCAAAAATGATATTGTTTAAATAACGACAAATAAACAGTATTGGAGGTACTCCCTTATGAGTAATAGTATAACACAAAAATTAAAGCATAAGCAATCAATAATAAAATTTTCGTATAAATATGGAGTAACAAAAGCAGCAATAAAGTTCGAAGAATCAAAAAGGACAATATATAGATGGAGAGAAAGGTATGATAGGACATTAGAAAGTTTAAAAGATAGGTCTAGACGACCACATTATCATCCAAATCAACATACGGCAGAAGAAATAAAATTAATAAAAAATTATAAAAGAAACAATAAAGAAACAGGGTTAGTAGTGTTATGGGTAAAATTACGAGCAGCAGGATATACAAGAACGATACAAGGGTTATACCATGTAATGGTAAGATTAGGAATATATGAAAAAGCACCAAGTAAGAAAAAAGAAAGTGAGCCAAATGAATGGATAACAGGAACATATCCAGGAGAAAAAATACAAGTAGATGTAAAATATGTACCAACCAAATGTATGAGTCCAGAATTAGAAGAAATGGGAGAAAAGTTTTATCAATATACAGCGATAGATGAATATTCAAGATTACGATACACATGGTTTACAAATGCGCATGACACATATGCATCAAGTGAATTTGCACGAAAATTAGTGAAATACTTTCCATTTAAAGTAAAAACGATACAAACAGATAATGGATTTGAATTCACAAATAGATTAAGTTGGCAAGCATTTTTAAAGAACAAGAAAACGAAATTTGAAAAGACATTAGAAGAACTTGGGATAGAATATAAAGTGATAAAAGCACATACACCAAAGCAAAATGGAAGAGTAGAAAGAAGTCATAGAAAAGATCAAGAAAGATTTTATTATAAAAGAGTGTTTTGTAGTTTAGAAGATTTAAGAAATAGAGGAGCAGAATGGCGAAAAGAATATAATAATTTTCCAATGAGACCATTAGGATGGCTAAGTCCCAATGAATTCATAAAAAAATATAAAAGTCAAGAAGAATCGTTAGTAGCAATATAGAGTACTCAAACTATATTAATTTCAAAAAAGTGTGACATATGATTGACTAACCTACATTAAAAAATTGCTCTTTTATTAAAATATTATAGACATTTTTTATAAAATAGATTAAAATATATAGCGAAAAAGGAGAATAAGGTGATAATATGATATTTGAAAAGAT
>OLSQ01002490.1_pt1 | contig 13270 bp, 9 predicted proteins | sample 1672561 | NCBI WGS metagenome assembly OLSQ01 (sample SAMEA3136699, study PRJEB25190) | human gut metagenome | biome: human gut; feature: human-associated habitat; material: faeces | place: Austria | collected 2013 | reverse complement strand
TGCCACTTCACGGCCTTCGCGAATAGCCCACACAACAAGAGACTGTCCTCTGTGCATATCTCCGGCTGTAAATACATTCTTTACGTTGGTTGCATATTTACCAGGCTCTGTTGCCACATTGGTTCTCTGGTTCAGCTCTACGCCAAATGCTTTGGCGATATAATCCTCTGTTCCAAGGAATCCTGCAGCAATCAGAACGAGTTCTGCCGGAATCTTCTTTTCGGTTCCCGGCACCTCTACCATATTTCTGCGTCCGGTCTTCTCATCCACTTTGCTCTCAAGGCTTACAATCGTCAGCGCATTAAGCTTTCCGCTCTTGTCCTTGTGGAATTCTTTGACCGTCGTCTGATAAATACGAGGATCTGTTCCGAAACATGCAATTGCCTCTTCCTGGCCATAATCCGTCTTCAAGACCTTTGGCCACTCCGGCCAAGGATTGTTTGCTGCACGCTCCGCTGGCGGGCAAGGCATCATCTCAAGCTGTGTCACAGACTTGGCCCCCTGACGGATTGCAGTACCAACACAGTCGTTACCGGTATCACCACCACCGATGATCACAACATGTTTTCCTTTTGCGGATACATATTTATTATCCTTCAAATCCGAATCTAACAGACTCTTTGTCGTACGTGACAGGTAGTCTACTGCAAAATAGATACCTTCTGCATCTCTTCCTGCGGCCTTGATATCTCTCGGATTCTTTGCGCCACAGCAGAGAACTACGCGGTCATACTGTTTCAGCAAATCGGCCGCTTTTACATCGACCCCTACATTGCATCCGGTAATAAAATGTATACCTTCTGCTTTCATGACATCAATCTTGCGATCGATAATGTGCTTTTCCAGTTTCATATTCGGAATACCGTACATAAGAAGTCCACCTACACGGTCATCTCTCTCATATACCGTTACATCATGTCCTCTCTGGTTCAGCTGATCTGCTGCTGCAAGTCCGGAAGGACCAGAGCCGATGATTGCAACTTTCTTTCCTGTACGTACCTTCGGCACATGTGGAGCTGCATATCCCATCTCATAGGCTGTCTCGATAACACCATGTTCATTGTCACGTACCGATACCGGTTCACCCCAGTGTCCACAGGTACATGCTTTCTCACACAATGCCGGACATACTCTTGATGTAAACTCCGGGAAATTATTTGTCTTGTGCAGACGGTTGTAAGCCTGCTGCCAGTTACCGGAATATACCAGATCATTCCATTCCGGAACAAGATTGTGCAGTGGACATCCGGATGTCATGCCTGCGATTGTCATACCTGACTGGCAGAACGGAACACCGCAATCCATGCAGCGTGCCGCCTGCTCCTGCTGTTTTTCTTTTGAAAGGAAGACATGAAACTCTTTATAATTTTTGATTCGTTCCTTTGGTTCCACCGAACGTGCTTCCGTTCTTTCATATTCTAAAAATCCTGTTGGCTTTCCCATGTTCTCTTCCCTCCTTATCCTCTGGTGCTGGCATAAAATGCTTCAATCTGTGCCTGCTCTGCGTTAAGACCTTTTTCTTCCATCTGTACGATAGCCATCTGCATACGATTATAATCATATGGGATCACTTTCTTGAACTTCGGCAGATATTCACTGAAATTATCTAAGATTTCTTTTCCTTTTTCGGAATTGGTCAAAGTCACATGCTCCTTGATCATATCCTTCAGCTCTAATACATCGTACTTGTTGGTTACTTCTTCGGTAAATACCATAGACTTATTGGTACGCATATACAGATCATTATCTTCATCCAGTACATATGCAATTCCACCGCTCATACCGGCTGCGAAGTTCTTTCCAGTCTTACCAAGGATAACAACACGACCACCTGTCATATATTCGCATCCATGATCGCCGACACCTTCAACGACTGCTGTTGCTCCAGAGTTTCTTACACAGAAACGCTCACCTGCAACACCGTTAATAAATGCCTTACCGCTTGTTGCACCGTAAAGTGCTACGTTACCGATAATAATATTCTCATCCTTCTTAAACTTCACACCTGTTGGTGGATAAACGATCAGTTTTCCTCCGGAAAGGCCTTTTCCGAAGTAATCGTTGGAATCTCCGACAAGTTCAAGCGTCAGTCCCTTAGGAATAAATGCACCAAAACTCTGTCCACCGGCACCGGTACATTTAACAATATAAGTATCATCTTCTAATGTATCGTCGTATGCCTTTGTGATCTCAGATCCAAAAATAGTTCCCAGTGAACGATTGATATTGGTTACTTCTGTATCAATCATGCGCTTTTGCTTCTTCTCAAGCGCTGGTTTCAACTGTTTCAGAAGAACGGTCATGTCTTTGGTAGAATCCAGTTCAAAATCATAAACCTGTTTTGGATCAAAAATAACTTTCTGCTTTGTTCCTGCAAACGGGTTATTTAAGATATTATCCAGATTCAGTTTTGCTTCTCTCTCGGACAGATCCTCACGAACCTTTAAGAGATCACTTCTTCCTACCAGTTCGTCTACCGTACGGCAGCCAAGTTTTGCCATGTATTCGCGAAGTTCTTCTGCGATAAAACGCATAAAGTTCTCAACATATTCCGGCTTTCCTGCGAAACGCTTACGAAGTTCCGGATTCTGTGTTGCAATACCTGCCGGACAGGTATCCAGATTACATACACGCATCATGACACAGCCCATCGTTACGAGCGGAGCAGTCGCAAATCCATACTCCTCGGCACCAAGACATGCTGCAATTGCTACGTCTTTACCACTCATCAGCTTACCATCTGTCTCGATACGAACCTTGTTACGAAGTCCGTTCATGATCAGTGTCTGGTGTGTCTCTGCAAGTCCAAGCTCCCATGGCAGACCTGCGTTATGGATAGAACTGCTTGGAGCTGCACCTGTACCACCGTCATATCCGGAAATCAGTACAACCTGTGCTCCTGCTTTTGCAACACCTGCTGCGACAGTTCCAACACCTGCTTCTGATACCAGTTTTACAGAAATTCTGGCATCACGGTTCGCATTCTTCAAGTCAAAGATCAGCTGTTCCAGATCCTCGATGGAATAAATATCATGGTGTGGTGGCGGAGAAATCAATGATACACCTGGAGTAGAAAGTCTGGTCTTTGCGATCCAAGGATATACTTTCTTTCCTGGCAGATGTCCACCTTCACCCGGTTTTGCACCCTGTGCCATCTTAATCTGAATTTCCTGTGCACTGGTCAGGTATCTGCTTGTTACACCAAAACGGCCGGAAGCAACCTGTTTGATTGCAGAACAACGGTTCTTTCCATCTTTTCCAATGGTCAGACGATCCTTGTCCTCACCACCTTCACCCGTGTTTGACTTACCATGCAGGTGATTCATGGCAATCGCCAGTGTCTCATGCGCTTCTTTGGAGATAGAACCGTATGACATCGCACCAGTCTTAAAACGGGTCACGATGGAATCTACACTCTCTACTTCCTCTAATTTCACGCCCTTCTTTGGATAATTGAAATCCATTAATCCACGAAGGTTTGTATGTTTCTGCTCTTCATCCACAAGCTCTGTATACTGTTTGAACAGATTGTAGTCTCCTCTCTGAGTAGACTGCTGCAGAAGATGGATTGTAGCCGGATTGTACAGATGTGCATCCGCACCGCTTCTCATCTTGTGACGTCCCTTGCTGTCAAGCGTTACATCTGTCTCAAGTCCTAATGGATCATAAGCTGCAGAATGTAATGTATTTACATCATCTTCAATATCTTTCATGGTAATACCACCGATACGGCTTACCGTATTGGTAAAGTATTTATCAATTACTTCTTTGTCAATACCAATTGCCTCAAAGATCTTTGATCCCTGATAAGACTGGATGGTAGAAATACCCATCTTTGCTGCGATTTTTACGATACCTGTAATAATTGCATGATTGTAATCATTGATGGCTGCGTAATAATCCTTGTCAAGCATATGCTCATCTACCAGCTGTTTTACAGTATCTTGTGCCAGATACGGGTTGATTGCACTTGCACCAAATCCAAGTAACGTTGCAAAGTGATGTACCTCTCGTGGCTCACCGGACTCCAGAATCACAGAAAGTGATGTACGTTTCTTTGTCTTAACCAGATACTGCTGTAAAGCAGATACTGCAAGCAGTGATGGAATGGCAACATGGTTGTCATCTACTTCACGGTCGGAAAGGATCAGGATATTTGCACCATCTCTGTATGCACGGTCAGCCTCAATAAAGAGTCTGTCTACTGCCTTTTCCAGACTTGTGTTCTTATAATATACGATAGAAATCGTAGCTACCTTAAATCCCTCTACCTTCATATCACGGATCTTCATGAGATCGGTATTGGTAAGGATCGGATTGTTGATGCGGAGAACTTTACAGTTCTGTGGCTTCTCTTCGAGAAGGTTTCCGGCAGATCCGATATATACCGTTGTAGAAGTAACCACTTCCTCACGAATGGAATCGATTGGCGGGTTTGTTACCTGTGCGAACAACTGCTTGAAGTAGTTGAACAATGGCTCACGGTTTCCGGACAATGCTGCCAGTGGCGTATCGGTACCCATTGCTGCGGTTCCCTCAATACCGTTCTTTGCCATCGGAAGAATGGAATCTTTCAGAGACTCATAAGTATAGCCAAACGCTCTCTGCATTCTCTGGCGCTCTTCCTTTGTATATTCCGGTACACGCTCATTTGGAATCTTCAAGTCTTCCAGCATAACGATGTTGCTGTCTAACCACTCACCATATGGACGCTTTCCTGCATATTTTTCTTTCAGTTCATCATCGTCAATGACACGACCCTGAATTGTATCTACAAGAAGCATCTTTCCCGGGCGAAGACGATCTTTTGTCACGATCTTTGTCGGATCGATATCCAGTACACCGACCTCGGAAGAAAGAATCAGGTAATCATCGTCTGTAATATAGTAACGGGATGGACGAAGTCCGTTACGGTCAAGCACTGCACCCATCATATCTCCATCGGAGAAAAGAATGGAAGCCGGTCCGTCCCATGGCTCCATCATGGTTGCATAATACTGATAAAAGTCTTTTTTCTTCTGACTCATGATCGCATTGTTTGCCCATGGCTCAGGAATCATGATCATAACTGCAAGTGGAAGCTCCATACCACTCATAACCAAAAACTCTAATGTGTTATCAAGCATTGCAGAATCGGAACCTTCCGTATTGACAACCGGGAGAACTTTCTGGAACTCTCCACGGAGTTTTCCGGATGCCATTGTCTCCTCACGGGCAAGCATCTTGTCTGCATTACCGCGAATGGTATTAATCTCACCGTTATGTACGATAAAACGGTTTGGATGTGCTCTCTCCCAACTTGGATTTGTGTTGGTAGAGAAACGGGAATGTACGGTTGCAATTGCTGACTCGTAATCTGGATCCTGCAGATCAGAGAAGAACTGACGTAACTGCTCTACCAGAAACATTCCTTTGTATACGATTGTACGGCTGGATAAAGAAGCAACATAGCTGTCATCGTTTGACTGTTCAAACACACGACGTGCTACATACAGCTTGCGGTCAAAATCCAGTCCCTTCTCAACGTCTTCCGGTCTCTTGACAAAAGCCTGCATGATACATGGCATACAGTCTCTTGCTTTATCGGAAAGTTTGTCCGGATGAATCGGAACTTCTCTCCATCCAAGGAACTCCATACCTTCCTTTTCAACAATGACCTCAAACATCTTTTTAGCCTGATTGTTCTTTAACTCATCCTGTGGGAAGAAGAACATACCCACACCATAATCTCTCTCGTCTCCGAGTTCAATTTCTAAAGGCTTAACTGCCTTCTTGAAAAATTTATGTGAAATCTGGAGCAGAATACCAACACCGTCTCCAGTCTTTCCATCCGCATCCTTTCCGGCTCTATGCTTTAAGTTCTCTACGATCTTCAAAGCATTTTCAACCGTCTGATGTGTCTTAATACCTTTAATATTGACAACAGCACCGATTCCACAGTTATCATGTTCGAATCTTGGATCATATAGACCCTTGGCTACTGCTGTACTCTCATTCCACTGCTCTCTCATAGGACTCTACCCTTTCGTGTAAATTTCATTGTTTCTGAATATGATTTTACTACTGCAAAGCCCCTGATGTAAATAGCTTTTTTCTTGTTATTGTCTGACTATTTGTCTTTTTAGTTTTATCAGAAATATTGTGTATACAATTTCTTTTATTTTCTTTTCAGTGCATGATTATACGTACAATAAAAGAGCAATCTTATCAAAACTTTTTTCAACAAGATTGCTCTTCTGTATCATTTTTCTTAAATTGTTTCTAAATTGTTTCTTCGTTGTCTTCCAAAAGATTGCCCATGCTGCGAAGACTGATGGCAATTGTGGAAGTATTATGCAGCAATGCAGATGTGGTCGGTGGAATAATTCCGCCTACACCAAGTGCAATAAGTCCTGCATTAAATCCAACGATCAGACGATAATTCTGATGAATACGCTTCATCAACTGATTACTCAGCTTCTTAAGTGTTACAACTTCGCGCAAATCATCCGCTGCAATTGTTACATCTGCAATCTCTCTGGCAATCTCTGCACCATCACTGATTGCGATTCCAACATCTGCGGAGGAAAGTGCCAGAGAATCGTTGATTCCATCACCGATCATGACAACTTTGCGTCCCATCGCTTTTTCTTTTTCTACGAACTTTGCTTTATCTTCCGGTAATACTTCTGCGTAATACTCGTCCACGCCTACTTTTGCGGCGATTGCCTTTGCAGTACGCTCACTGTCACCTGTCATCATGACAACTTTCTTTAATCCCGCTTTTTTCAGCTCACGAACCACCTGCTTTGCCTCTTTGCGCAGAGGATCTTCAATGCAGATCACTGCTGCAAGCTTTCCTTCCAAAGCAAGATATAAATGCGAATATTCCATTGGCAGGTTTTCAAAAATATCATGCATGTTTGCCGGAACTTCACAATGTTCATCTTCAAGAATAAAATGATAGCTTCCGATAACCGCACGTTTTCCATTTATTGTCGTTGCAATACCATGTGCCACAATATAGTCGACCTTAGAATGCATCTCTTCATGCTCAAGGCCACGCTTTGCTGCTGCATCTGTGACTGCTTTCGCCATAGAATGCGGGAAATGTTCTTCCAGACAGGCTGCGATACGCAAAAGCTCGTCTTCGCTCATTCCATTGAAAGGAACAATCTTTACAACGGACGGGCTGGCTTTTGTCAAAGTACCTGTCTTATCAAATACGATTGTATCTGCTTCTGCCATGGCTTCCATATATTTGCCGCCTTTTACCGTGATACTGTGTGCGTTCGCCTCACGAATTGCAGACAATACCGTAACCGGCATGGCAAGTTTTAATGCACATGAAAAGTCTACCATAAGGATTGCAAGTGCCTTGGTGGCATTTCTCGTAAGCAGATAAGTCAATGCCGTTCCTGCCAGAGAATATGGCACAAGACGATCCGCCAGATGTTCTGCTTTTCCTTCTACGGAAGATTTCAGTTTCTCTGATTCTTCGATCATTGTAACAATCTTTTCGTAGCGGCTCGATCCGGCTGCTTTCTTTACACGGATGGTAAGTTCGCCCTCTTCCAGTACTGTTCCTGCGTACACATATCCGCCAACAGCTTTACGGACTGCAAGGGATTCTCCTGTAAGAGAAGCCTGATTGACCATAGCCTCTCCCTCACATACTTCTCCGTCGAACGGAATGACATTGCCCATGTGAATACGGATCTTGTCCTCTTCCTGAATCTGCTTGGAAGGTACCAAAACTTCGTTGCCATCTTCCTGCACCAGCCATACTTTGCTGTTATTCAAAGACATGCTGCGTGCCAGATCTCCCACTGACTTCTTGTGTGTCCACTCTTCAAGGATCTCTCCGATATTAAGCAGGAACATGACAGAACCTGCGGTGCCGATATCTCCGCGCAGCATCGATACGGAAATTGCCGTAGCATCCAGTACCGGTACTTCTATCTTGCGCTGGCACAATACTTTAATACCCTTCCAGATATATTTGCACGACTCGATGGTTGCAAGGGCAAAACGGATCGGATACGGCAACAGAAAGCGCTTTCCATAATGAACAAGTGTTGTGGTAACAAGCTTTTCTTTGTATTCCTCATTCATTGCCCGACCGGAATTGGCAAGTACATCATCGGGTACTTCCACATTCTGGTAAGCAAATTTCTGTAATGCCTGAAGAACGCTGGCACGATCGGTGCCTTTTCCATAACAGATCACCGCGTCTGCCGTCTGACTGTATACCTGTGCACGAACAACTTCTTCCATGCTCTCAAGATAATACAAAAGCACATCTGCCTGTTCATATGTCATCCGGCTCTGTTTCATATGTACGCGCAGACGATTCTTTCCTTCATGTCTGATTACAAATCTCATTAAGCTTCGCCTTCTTCAGTTGCTTCTGCCGGAGCCTCTTCTGTTACTTCTGTCATATCTTCTGCCTGATCTTCAAACTCAGCCTGTGCTGCTTCACGCTCTTCATTGATCACCTTTGCATCTGCATAGATATCACCACAGTTCTCCTGAACAGTTGTCACGGTCTTCATCACACACTTCTTTGCACGAAGAACTGCTGCTGTACAGTTTGTATAAAACTTCTTTGCATCATCACTGGATAAAACTTTCAGACCTGCTGTACCGAATAATACACCTGCTGCAAAAAGTCCTGTCTTTTTTCCGTTAAATTTGAAACTCATAATTATTTTCCTCCTGAAGTTAATTTATTATTTTATGAAGTTATTATAACGAGCGTTTTTACTTTTTTCTACCCCTAATCCTCTTATTGAGAAAAGATTAGACAGTTAAAACCGACGTCCGATAATACGAATATTTTTTTCATATATATAACTATCCAAGTGCAACATCTAACACCATCATCAGTGAAAATCCCACTGCAAACAGCACCGTTCCAATGTTCGAATGCTTTCCCTGTGACATCTCCGGAATCAATTCCTCGACAACCACATACAGCATGGCACCGGCCGCAAAACTGAGCAGATACGGCAACGCCGGCACAATAAAACCGGCTGCAAGAATTGTAAGAATCGCGCCGATTGGCTCCACAATTCCCGACAATACACCGTTGATAAAAGCGCGTGGTTTATTTTCTCCTTCTGCACATAACGGCATGGATATGATTGCTCCTTCCGGGAAATTCTGTATTGCGATTCCCAAAGACAGCGCGAACGCTCCCATCGCCGTAATCGTCGTGTTCCCGGACAAATAACCGGCATAGACCACACCTACTGCCATCCCCTCCGGAATATTGTGAATCGTAACCGCAAGTACAAGCATTGTTGTTCTCTGCAATTTGCTATGAATTCCTTCTGCTTTCTCACTGTTGCGATGCAAATGTGGAACGATACTATCCACCAGAAGCAGAAACAATATTCCAATCCAGAATCCTACGACCGCCGGTACAAAAGAAAATTTTCCCATCGATGCAGACTGCTCAATTGCCGGGAGTAACAGACTCCAGATTGACGCTGCCACCATTACGCCCGCTGCAAATCCGGTCAGTGCACGCTGCAAATAATCACTCATATTTTTCTTCATAAAAAATACGCACGCCGAACCCAGAGAAGTTCCCAGAAAAGGCACCAGAATTCCAATCATTACTTCATTCATATTCTGTCTCCATAAATGCACAAGGCACACAAAGTGTTTCCTGCTGTCTATATATTCTATGCAGCTTACAAACACCTGGTGCGCCCCATGCCATTTCATATTAAGGTTTGATTATTATTATTTTATATGTTTTTATTTGACGTTGAATGCTTTCATTCCCGGATATACAGCTGCATCTCCAAGTTCTTCTTCGATACGAAGGAGCTGGTTGTATTTTGCAACACGCTCTGTACGGCTTGGTGCACCTGTCTTAATCTGGCAGGTATTTAATGCAACAGCGAGATCTGCGATCGTAGTATCCTCTGTCTCTCCGGAACGATGAGAGGAAATTGCAGTATAGCCAGCTTTGTGTGCCATCTTAATTGCCTCTAATGTCTCAGAAACAGAACCGATCTGGTTCAGCTTGATCAGGATTGCGTTACCACATCCAAGCTCGATACCCTTAGAAAGACGCTCTGTATTTGTTACGAAAAGGTCATCACCTACCAGCTGTACCTTGTCACCAAGTTCTGCTGTAAGTTTCTGCCATCCTTCCCAGTCTTCCTCATCCAAAGCATCCTCGATAGAGATAATCGGGTAAGTTTCTACAAGTTTCTTCCAATGTGCAATCAGCTCCTCAGAAGTGAACTTTGTTCCAGCCTTTGGCAGAACATATTCGCCCTTCTTCTCACCCTTCCACTCGGAAGATGCTGCATCCATAGCGATCTTGAAATCTTTGCCAGGCTCATATCCGGCATTCTTTACAGCCTCTAATATGTACTGAATTGCCTCTTCGTCGCTGGCAAGGTCCGGTGCGAATCCACCCTCATCACCTACGGAAGTAGCAAGTCCTTTTGACTTTAATAAAGCAGCAAGTGCATGGAAGACTTCTGCACACCAGCGAAGTGCTTCCTTGAAGCTTGGTGCTCCAACCGGCATAATCATAAACTCCTGTACATCAACTGTGTTTGCAGCATGTGCTCCACCATTTAAGATGTTCATCATTGGTACCGGCAGACGATTTCCAGACACACCGCCAAGGAAACGATACAGCGGAATATCCAAAGAAATTGCAGCAGCTCTGCAGCATGCAATTGATACTGCAAGGATTGCATTCGCACCAAGATTTGACTTGTCCTTTGTTCCATCAGCTGCGATCATTGCCTTATCAATGGCATAAATATCCGATGCATCCATTCCTGTTACTGTCTCATTGATTACTGTATTGATGTTCTCAACGGCTTTCTGCACGCCCTTTCCAAGATATCTGCCTTTATCTCCATCGCGAAGTTCCAGTGCCTCAAATACACCGGTAGATGCACCACTTGGTGCCATACCTCTTCCAATGGTTCCATCCAGAAGATATACCTCAGCCTCTACGGTAGGATTTCCTCTTGAATCTAAAATCTCTCTTCCAACAACTTTTTCAATCTCCAAATAATTCAACGTAAGCTCTCCTTTCATAAGTAAGGAACTCCTACCGGAAGAAATTCTTCCGGTTTGCTAAAGGAGTCCTAAAATGATTTACACACGAGTTAGTTTATACTAACTCGTGTGTATTTGCAAGAGGTCTTACTGATAACATTTCTTCATTTATTCAATAAAAATACAAGTATCATTCCTCCCAGTGCCCCAATTGCATTCTTTCCTACATCAATCCACGAAAAATGCCGTCCAATAATCATCGGTTTCGAAGCCTCATCCAGCCAGCAGAGCACAAATATAAAAAGCACCCACCATACTGGTTTCTCCCATAATACCAGACTCATGCCAAAACAAAACGTTATCAGGAAGAAAAACGCGTAATGACATGCTGACCTGAGAAAAGCGTCACTCACTCCCAGCAGTTCTGCCAGATGTGCACTCTCCCTGCCACTGATATCTCCCGGTTGATGGGATAACCATATGGCAAGTACAAATATGATAATTGTAAATATTGGAAAAACGTATTTCATAAAATTTTTCATCTGTTACACCATTGCTTCCTGAAAGAACTCAATCTCTTCCCCAAGCGGTCCCCTGCAAAACGCTATACGTGCCGGGAACACCGGCATTGATGCTATTTCTATATTTTTCGGCTCAATAAAGACTTCGTACCCTGCCTTTTTTACTGCATCGACACAGGCATCTACATCATCCGTTGCAAAAGCAAAATGGCGGATCACACCTTTTTCGAGTGCTCCATCTCCATCATTAAATATTTCTATGATTCCGTTTCCTGTATCGAGCATAATTCCTGCCTTCCATGTTCTTACAACCGGAATTCCTATTATATTTTTGTAAAAATCTACTGTCTTTTCATATTCTTCCATGCTGCTACACTTCATGGAAACATGATGTAATCCTTTTACCAGACTCATAATTTATACCTTCTTTCTTCCTTATATGTCAGCATTGTCAAAATGATAGCACTTACCAGAAAAGTCTCCATCAAAATAATCCGCTATACTATGTCACTAGTATAACGGATTCCTATTGAAAATACAATTTTGAATGATTACTTTAGAACAATCTTTATATCCGGGCGGTAATCCATTTTTTAACCGTCTCTACATCAGAATCAACACAATCGGCAATTTCTTCAATGGATCGGCCTTTTTTACTCATTCGGATTGCAGTATCTTTCAAAGCATCGATACGGCCCTCTTTCCGACCCTCTTCCCGGCCTTTTTGTATCATTTCCTGATCTCTCATAAGTAACGTCATATACTCCAGCCTCCATTCCTCTTTATTTTTTACACCTTTTACTGCATTGTCCAGATTCCGGACCAGAATACTCGTTCCTTCTTTTCCTGTAAGCCAATCCAAAAAATCTTTCATTTCTTCCGATACATCATCCGCATCGCCACCTGCACATAAAAAAATCTTTGTTGCTTCATCCCCTAAGCCAATCTGTGGTCGTTCCTTGCAAAGATTCTCAAACGTATACTTATGCAAACCTTCTCCAAATGCATCAAATGGACAAATAAAAATCACATAGTTCTTTTTCAGCTGTCTGTTATTTACACTATACCTTATATGACTATTTCAATGCAACAAAATTGTCCTTTTCGTTCTTTAATCTTTACATAAAAATAAGACATACCAAGTGTTTCCACCTGATATGTCCTAATTTTACATCATCAATAATTCTTCGTTGTTCATCTCATTATAAATAAACTCAGCCCATTCTTCAACTGTATCATGTTCAACGAAATCTTTATCCGTTGCTAATGCTTTGGATAAATAGGAATCCCGAACAGCACGAGCTGCTTCTATTTCATTCATATGATAGTCTTTTATCAATGTATCTTTTACATATTTCTTAAATTCTTTAATTTCTGCATTTGTCATACTATTCACCTTCTTCCTAATCGTTTCAAATACTTTCTCTTGTTTTTTATTGTATCACAAGATAATACTTTTATGCAAGAAATAGCTTTCAATGTATGAAATGAATATTGTTGCGGATATACTTCTCCATTATTTTTCAAAAAACTATTATACTTGACTTTTTTTAATTCAAGCAGTCCATTATTGACCTCATATGCTATATTAGCTATGTTTCCATCTGCAATTTCTCCATAGCATACATCATATTTACCATCTTGATTATGTTCCACTATATTGTATGTAGATAAAATATCCGGTGTTAAACGATTATTTAAAACAAACCACCCCCACTTTTCAGAATGTC
>OLSQ01002487.1_pt1 | contig 13291 bp, 5 predicted proteins | sample 1672561 | NCBI WGS metagenome assembly OLSQ01 (sample SAMEA3136699, study PRJEB25190) | human gut metagenome | biome: human gut; feature: human-associated habitat; material: faeces | place: Austria | collected 2013 | reverse complement strand
GTAAAAAAGGCGACACCGGCGCATCTGCATATGACCTTGCCGTGGCAGGCGGCTACGAGGGAACGCTTCAGGATTGGCTGACTACCCTTGTCGGCGCTAAGGGCGAGCGTGGAGATAAGGGAGCCGACGGTACGAACGGTAAAGACGGCACAAACGGCAGAGACGGCAAGTCTGCATATGAGCTTGCGGTCGAGGGCGGCTATGAGGGCACGCTTCAGGATTGGCTTGCATCGCTTGTCGGACCCAAGGGTGATAAAGGCGATAAGGGCGACAAGGGCGAACAGGGCGAACGCGGTACACCGGGCGCGAAGGGCGATTCCGGCATCGGCGTTTCAAATGCATATGTGAACGATGCGGGACATCTTATCCTTGTAATGTCCGACGGCTCGACTATCGACGCAGGTGCTGTGTCGGATACTACTCCCGTAATTCCAAAAACCTATACAGTAACATTCAAGGACTGGAACGGCACGACTCTGAAAACCGAGATGGTAGCTGAGGGTAAGAGTGCGACAGCACCCACTGCACCTACGCGCGGCGGATATGTTTTTGCCGGCTGGGACAAGAGCTTTGACAATATAACCGCAGATACAATCGTTACAGCTACATATACCGCTGTTACCGATCCGACTATCACGGTGGATAGTGTTACTGCATCGGTCGGAGATACGGTAGAAATATATGTTTATCTTAGAAATAATCCCGGGATTATCGGCATGACACTCGCGTTGAACTATAATGAGAGCGTTGTAACGCTTACGAAGGTGGAAAAGGGTGCAGCGCTGAGCGAGATGACCTTTACACGCCCGAGAGCGCTTAAGAGCGGCTGTCAGTTCCCGTGGGATGCCGAGGAGGTTCTTCCCGAAAAGGCGACCAACGGTGATATTCTCAAGCTGACCTTTACGGTCTCCGAAACTGCAGCGGCAGGCTCTTATCCGTTAACCTTTGTATATAACAACGGCGCTATTATCGACAATGATATGGCACCGGTCAATATGACCGTGATCAACGGCTCCGTTACGGTTAAATAAGCCGAACAAATAATTACAGAAAGGAACAGCATCATGAAAAAGAAACTGATATCATTGTTTATGGCAATAACGATGATAATCACCGTTTTGCCGCTCGGCGTGCTGACCTTCGGTGCTGCCGAAACAACTACCGCTGCCGTTATTTCGGTTTATAGCACATACGCCATGAAGGACAGCGATGTTGAGGTCAGCCTGATAATCAAGAACAACCCGGGCATCCTGGGAATGACGCTCAAGCTCGAATATGATGAGGACAAGGCAGAACTTACGGCGGTCAAAAAAGGGGACGCGCTCGATTATATGACCTTTACAACGCCGCAGGATCTTCGCAGCGGCTGTCAGCTTCCTTGGGATGCGGAGAACGTCTCCGAGGAGGATGTCAAGGACGGTGAGATAGCAATTCTCACATTCCATGTCAAGGACACCGCAGAGAACGGCGATTTCGTGAACATTCGCCTCTCCTATAACCGCGGCGCGATCATCGACAACGATATGAATGCTATCGGAGTCGGTATCGATAACGGAACGATTCAGATAATTGATTATATCCCCGGCGACCTGAACGGCGACGGCATAGTCAACACGACAGACGTTGTTTTCCTCCGTCGCTTCGTTGCCGGCGGCTACAATGTTACGATAAACGAGGCCGCCGCCGATGTTAATGACGACGGGCTTATAAACACGACCGATGCCGTGTATATCCGGCGCTATATCGCCGGCGGTTATGGTGTTAAGCTTAAGCCGTCTTCCCAAAGATGCAACCACGAGCTTGTTGCCTTCGAGCGCAAGGAGGCTACCTGTACGGAGAACGGAAATGAAGCCTATTGGAGCTGCACAAAGTGCGGAAAGTGTTTCTCGGATGATGCCGCAGAAAGTGAAGTTTCGCACGAAAGCACGATCTTGAAAGCGGCGCATAATGAAATTGTTAAAGAAGCTGTTCCGGCAACATCTACATCCGAGGGTTATACCGAGGGCATTTGGTGCGATAGATGCAATACATGGCTCAGCGGACATGAGAGAATAGAGCCTATTCCGCCGAACACAAGGGCGATTTCATATAATTTTACAGATCCGTATCTTCTTCAAACCTTGAACATTGATGAGATCGAGCTTGTTCGTTCGTATGTTCCCGGAGAGCGTTTGGTTCTTGATACCTCTTATATCGCTAAATACCTCCGTAACCTTGGCTATAATTTTGTCGGGTGGTATGACGGACCAGATGCCGGTGCCACTCAGATTAAGGAAATACCTGCATCGGCTGATGAAGATAAAGTGCTGTACGCGCATGTAACCGAAATAGAGTATAATATTACATATAATCTGTATCAAACTCCTATCGATAGTGCACCGACGGAAAAACAGCAAAAATATACAGTCAGCAAGGGCAATTCTAATCTGTATGATCCGAGACTCAAAAATTATATATTCCTCGGTTGGTTTGATGAAAACGGTACAGAATATAAAACGATTCCAATAGGCACTACCGGAGATATCACGCTTAAGCCCTATTATACAAGCGAGCGTAATCTTGCCGTGAGTAAGGTGGATAACAATCCCATCATTCTTGAAGATCAGAATACTAATGTTGTTTATTTCACATATGAGATCGGTGAAATCCGTAATATACCTCTTAATGCCGACAAGCCTTTTTGGGAGATCCAAAGTGTAGCCGGCTTGTCGCAGCAGGTGTCCGAAACCTATACAACGAGTATTACAAATTCGGAAGCGGAAAATATCTCTAAAACTATTTCCGATATGACGACGAATTCCTCCACTTGGACGCTGTCCGAGAACTGGAATGACGTTACCACGGTAAACGAGACTTGGGCAAAGTCTATCGGAAAGACAACGGAGGAGTGCAAAACAGAGGCGACGACGTCGGCGGGAACATTGAGTGTTTCTGCACAAAACGGCGGTTCGACCTATCATAAGACAGAGGACGGATCGACTGTATACGATTATGATACAAAGACCGTGACCAATGATAAGGGGCATCAGTTTGATGCAAGCTTAAGCGGCAATTATACTAATAAAACCGAGGTAAGCCTCGGCGCATCGTCGGAATACGGCGCAACCGATTCTTATGGATATACAAGTAAGTCCAAGGACAATGAATATAATCATTCCGCATCGGGCTCCGACAAGGACGCCGTATCTTCCGGTATAAGACACGAAAACGGATTTGAATTCAATGGAGGACTTAAGTACGGATACCATAATAACACAAATACGGTTACTAAAACCGGAACAGATAAGGTGACGGTAAATTCCGAAATTGATGAGAATACGAGCAGTTGGAATTATGCCGGTGCTTTCACCTCGACACAGCAGCACAGCACAAGTCAGACTGTGAGAAATGCATTGTCCGACATCGTTACAACTACTAAGGGATACGGCAACAGCTATTCTAAGGGTGGAAGTGATACCAAGACTCAAGGCTTCAGCTCTACCGCAAGTAACACGACGGGTACTTCGTCGTCTGTTACATACAGCAAGCTCGAGAGTAAAACTACGACCTCGACCTACAGCGTAGACGGTAGAATCGAAGGAAAATACAGAAGTATATTGGTAGGAAAGGCTCACGTGTTTGCCGTTGTCGGTTACGACTATGCTGCAAAATCATACTTTACATATACATTCAGTGTGATGGATGATAATGTGAAAGAATTTCTGGATTATACACCTAAGGGCGGCTCTTTCGATGATTGTGAGTATAGCTGCCTGCCCTTTGAAATTCCGTATGATGTTTTTGAATATGTCAGCGGAAGAACCTCAAAAACTACCGGCGTTCAGTATATAACCGATTCGCTTAACGGTACGGCTAAGGTAACCGGATATGTAGGAGAATCTACGGATGTTATTATTCCTTCCTATGTCTCCGACGGTAAGCAGGCATATAAGGTGACCGAAATATCCGGCAAGGCATTTGCCGGAAAGTCCGTTCGTTCCGTGTCTTTAGGTGAGTTTATTACGGAGATTCCCGACGGCGCGTTTAAGAACTGTACCATGCTTGAAGAGGTTGTAGGCAGCTTTACGTCTATCGGAAACGAAGCATTCTCGGGATGTGTAAATCTTACCAACATGAATATACCCTCGAATGTCGTAAAGATAGGAACAGACGCATTTGTCGGGGCGAAAAGTATAAGCGTAAGGGCTGTTAACTCTTTGGCTTCTTACACCGAGGCGGTGCAGCAATTGCCCGACGCTTCGGATGAGGAAATTAGAGCAAAGCAAAAAGAAATTACGCAGGAATTTATAAAAGCAATTCTTGACAGCGGAGCGCAGAATATTGTCCTTGATATATCGTATATTGCAGAAGGAACACCGTTGTCACTTACCGTTCCCAAGATAGAATCCATTGAAATTAACGGCGGAACAAAGACCTATAATGATTTCCGCATCGATTCTTCAGCTGAGAATACAACCTTGAACGAGCTGACGGTAGTCGATAGCCGCGGGACACCGATAAAGGTTGATTCCGGAAAGCTTACGCTGCGCAAGGTGTTTGTTAACAGCAATACTACTGCGGTGATTCTAAAAAGGGACGGCGCAATTTTGTCGCTCTCTCAAGACAGCGCAGTTAAAACAAACTCGAGCTATGCGATCATAGGAAAGAATCTTGTTATCGAGTCGCAGGTGACTGCAGACGGTGCATCAGGTTATCTCGGTGTGACCGGCAACCTCGGCTATGTTAACTCTGTTTCCGGCGAAGACTATGCAAATATTAAGGACGGCAGCCTGAAAGAGATTTCCGAGGAGGAATTCGCTAAGTACATTTTGGGTCAGAGTGTAATTACCTTTGATGTCAACGGCGGAAAGCTCGATGACTCCGAGCTTTCAAGAACCGTATTTTACGGTGAGAAAATCGGAGCTTTGCCGGTACCTACCCGTGATTATTACAGCTTTGTCGGATGGTATGCATCTGACGGTACACAGGTTACGGAAGATACCGTGATTTCCGAGCTGGATGATGTTACCGTAAAGGCACACTGGCTCTCCGGATGGGTGACGGCTGACAGTTTGCCCGAGAACGCAAGCATCGATGCCGAGAAATGGACATATACTCTTAGAGAATATACCGAGCAATCTACGGATTCGTATTCGGGTTGGACTAAATATGATACTAAGCGCACATCGTGGGGAACAACGCAAGGACCGGTATACTCAAATCCGAGCAACGGGTACAGAAATGTTTGGAGCGAACAATATGTTGCTTCAACGACAACGCACTATACATTTTACCATAGATACGGATGGGGCTACAATACCAGTACGGGTAAAAACAGCTATGTGTGGGGCAGTGATTCTCAGCTCGGCAGCGGAGAAAGACACGAGATTGATTTGACCTATGATCTGTCCAAGAGTTCAAACTTTGCAGGAAATTCTTGTTGGAAGGGTTATACCTGTCCGCATTGCGGTCAAGCAAATGTTTGGCTTGGACGCAGCACGTATGTAGCAGAGAACAAAGCTGACAGATGGTATTATCAGGAGCCGGTATACACATACTATTATTACAGAGACGTTTCACAAGAAGCGATGAATAAACCTGACGAACAAGAGAATATTTCAAATGTTCAAAAATGGGTAAAGTATATTGTGAAATAAGCCAATATCGGTCAAGAGCATTTGATGTAACAATTGCTTTTGTCTGTTCGCTTATGCAGCGGGGTGCGCGGGAAACCGAGCGCCCCGCATTTTTTGTGTCCGAATTCAATGCGGCGATACATTTTGCGCGAGTTCGGGGCGTAAAAAAGTGCCGAAATTTCGGCAAATGACAAAATAGTGTTTACAATTTGACAAATATGTGTTAAAATACCCTTGTTACATTAGCGAGAAAGATTGCTTTATATCATAAATACTACGGCGCTGCGCGCCGCGCGGCGGTGAAAGGAAATAAAAATGAAGGCTATAATCATGGCAGGCGGCAAGGGAACGAGACTGTACGATAATGAACATCCCTGCCCGAAGGTACTTCGCGAGGCTTGCGGAAGACCGCTTATCTCTTATGTGTTCGATTCCATTGATTTTATTCCCGACGAGGATATTACCGTTGTTGTAGGCTTTATGGCTGACGAGGTAAAGGCGGCATTCCCGGAGCGCAGTTATGCGCTGCAGGGTCAGGACGGCTACGGCACGGGCTATGCGGTCCGCTGCGCGATAGAGCAGTCGGGGCTTAAGGATTACAAGGGTGATGTTGTCATTCTCAGCGGCGATGTTCCGTGTATCAAGCGCGAGACGGTCGAGCAGCTCTGCCATGAGCACGAGGCAAGCGGCAACAGCTGCACAATGCTGACCTGCGTCAGCGAGAGAGCGCTGCCGTTCGGCAGGATCATCCGCGATGCGGACGGCAACATCACAGGTATACGCGAGCACAAGGATTGTACACCCGAGGAGAGGGCAATAAAGGAGCTGAACGTCGGTCTGTATGTATTCCGCTGCGACCGATTGGTAGACGCTCTCGGAAAGATAAATGCCGACAACGCGGCGGGCGAATACTATCTGACCGATGTGCCGAAGATAATGCTCGAGTGCGGCGATAAGGTCGGCTCGGCAACCACCACCGACGAGCGCGAGCTGCTCGGTGTAAATACGCCCGACGATCTTGCGACCGTTGAGGCTATAATTCGTGCTGAACAAAAGAATAACTGAAAAGGTCTGAATTATAAATGCTTGATAAGATGCCCGCACCCACCTTCCGCACTGCGGTCGGCGGGTATAACAAGGACGATATAAATAATTATATAAGAGAGACAAACGCGAGCTTTCTCGCGTCCTCAAAAGAACATGAGGACCGCATACACGACCTGAGTACGGCGGTCGCCGAGCGTGACCGCTTGATTGCGGAGCTGAAGGAAAAGCTCGCGGCGGTCGACGACGCGGAGATAACGGATCTCAGACGGCAGAACAGCGTACTGTCCGAGTCTTTGACAGAGGCTCGCAGTGAGAATACTCGCAGCGCGAATATGATCAACTCGCTGAGGCAGGAGCTTACGGAGCTGCGCTCGGCGGAGGCGCAAATCGGCGCAGAGAATGAGTCGGTACCCGGGGAGAAGCAAAAGGCCGAAGCATATGACAAGGTATCCGCTCAGATAGGCAGGATATTGCTCGATGCGCGCGAGAATGCCGAGTCGGTCGTTGCAGCCGCTCAGAACGAGGCTGAGGCTATACGCGCTGAAGCTCGTGATGAGCTTGCGCGCGCACGTGACGATGCCGACGGGCTTCGCCGTGATGCCGAGGAGGACTGCCGCAGGACGCAGGAAAAGCTCCGCAATGTCGGTGCGGCATTCGGCTGCTCGGTAGACGATATGGCTAAGCGCATAGAGCGCGAGGTCGGCTTGGTCATAGGCAATGTCTGCGGTATGCTTCGCAGCGCTGTCAACGGGGCAGACGAGGAGATAAGCGAGCTGTCGCATAGGCTCGGCACCGAATGCGAAAATCTGCTCGACTCGGCTCTTCGCAGCGCAAAGCACGATGTGGCTAATGCGACAGGAATACCCGCAGAAGAGCTTCATGCTATACGCAGAGGTGATTCGCGTGAGGACAGAGTACGCGTCGACAGACGGGAGGACAGAGTGCGCGATGCTGCACGAAACGACTTGCAGCGAAGCATGCCGTCCCGTGAGGACAGAGCGCGCGCGGAGGCGAGGCGCGAGGAGCAGAGAAGAACCGTGCAGCGGCAGGAACCTGGCTTTCGCAGCGTATTTTCACAGCGAGAAAAGAAGTAAGCGTAAATCACAACGCAAATAGATATTGCGCCGGGGCGGGCGGCACCGAAAGCCAAACGAATCTTGTGACAACATGCGGCATTTCTATCTCATTATTGATTATCAATGCCGCAGATATGAATCTTAACGAATAAATACAGACAATGGAGACTTTTCGGTTTTGTAAAGTCTCCATATTTTGACTTGCGGCGAAAATACCGATGTATTTGCAAGCCGACATCAGAGATCGTCCGATTAAAGTATGCGGATGAAATGCGAATGATATGATGGGGCTTGCGTTTGGAACGTGTTTTTTTACTCGGACTCTGCCGCACATGATACAAGGCAAAACGAAAGGAGGAAGCGCCGATGGCAGATAGAAAAGAAAAATCTGCGGAAAAGAAAAAATCTGTGGACGAGCATTATGAGACCAACGACTCGCGCCCGTGCGAATCATCGGACGACAAGTCGACCGATAAGGCGAAAAAGGCTTCCTCCGAACGGATGGAATATGTACCGAGTGCGCGCGATCTTGAGGTGTATGCAGCGCTGTACCGATATGAAGCGGACGGCGGAACGGTTGAAAAAATCGGGTTCGATTCGACCGAAGCCTTTGGAAATAACTCAAAAATCGGCATAGAGCTCAACGGCATTGCCGGAGACGGTGCGGACAGACGGTCGAAGCGGGCAGGCGGTATGACCGTGCCTGACACAAGCGTGGCTGACGCGAACGCTCTTATATACTGCGCCGAGCTCGACCGCTCGCCGGAGGGTATGATATCCGAATGCCGCGTTTTTGTTCTTCCGGACAGCATAGACATTGTTATGTACACGGTTCGTCTCGGCAGAGCAGAGCGGATAACCGGCAGCAGACTTCCGGCGCGCGCTCTGCGCCGGTTTATCGGTCTTATGCCGTGGGAGCGAAGGCTCCCGGGACACCGTATTGATATTACGGCGGTGACGCGCATATCCCGTGTGGGGCTCGGCGGCTTTCGCGTAGAGGAGCTTCCGGGAGGACTGCGGATAGTGGCGGAGCGCGGAGACGACGGAATAACGCTTGCGCGCATGTCGCTTGACCGCAGAAGCTCGGGTGATGCGCTTGTTCGCGTGCTCGCATCTTTGACCGAGTGCGGAGAACTGCCGGAGCGAGAGGCGTCCGACGGTGAGGTCAAAAACATCTGCCCTCGCTGCGGTGCCGCTATGAGCGGAAATCCTCCGCGCTGCTCCCGCTGTGCGAGACCGACGAGCATTATGCATCGCTTCCTTGCACTTATGAAGCGATACCGCGCAAGAATGGCGCTTATCGTTCTGTTTATGGTGATAAGCTCGGCGCTCGGCGTGCTTACTCCTTACATTACCTCCGGCTTTTATGTCGACGAGGTGCTGACCGAGGGCGGCAGCTTTTTCGGTGCGATAGGGCTTGTGCTGCTGCTCAGCGTCGGAACAAAGCTCCTCTCCACCGTTAATTCTATCGTAAGCGCGCTCGTCAGCTGCAAGATGTCAGCCGACTTTATATATGAACTGAAGAAAGAGGTCTTTTCCTCATTTGAGCGGCTGTCGGTGGCGTTTTTTACCGGACGGCAGACCGGCGGTCTGATGCAGATGGTCGACGGCGATACAGGGACTATATATTGGCTGTTCGGCGACGGACTGCCGTATCTGCTTGTAAATCTTGCGCAGGTCTTTGTAATATTTATTATAATGCTGTGCATCAGCGTGCCTCTGACGCTGCTGACGGTCGCCGTTATACCGGTCGCTGTGCTGCTGTGGAGGCTCGCCTATTCAAAGATGCGCTCGTATAATGCTCGCCGCTTTTCCGCAGACAGAACGCTTAAGGCGCTGCTCTCCGACGTTTTCGGAGGAATGCGCGTTGTCAAGACCTTTGCCAAGGAGCAGGAGGAGAATGCCCGCTTCGAGGGCGTAAGTCAGGCTCAGGCGGATGCCGATCTGCATGCATCGGTGTTCTTCTCTGCTGCGTTTCCGCTTGCGACGGTGATACTTTCGCTCAGCGTTGCGGCGGCATGGGCGGTAGGCGGACTGTACGTTATGCGCGGGGAGCTTTCCTACGGTCAGTTTTATACATTCATTACCTATGTCGGAATGGTCCACGCACCTATTCAGTATTTTTACAACATGATATACGCAATGTCCGACTCGCTCAATGCAATGTCTCGCATTACCGATATTCTTGATGCCGAGCCGGACGTTGTAGAGGCAGAGCATCCCATATCCATGCCCGCGCCGCGGGGAGATGTGGAGTTTGACGGAGTGGGGTTTTCGTATGACGGAGTTCACCGTGTGCTCGAGGATGTCTCATTTCGCGTCCCTGCCGGCGAAACTCTCGGCATAGTCGGATATACCGGCGCGGGAAAATCGACGCTTGTGAACCTTCTCATGCGTCTGTACGACCCGACTGCAGGCAGTATAAGCATTGACGGCGTGCCGATATCTCAGGTATGTATGGCGGACCTGAGGGAGAATATAGCGATCGTCTCGCAGGAAACGTACCTCTTCGTCGGCAGCATTTATGACAATATCGCCTATGCCCGCCCGGAGGCGAGCCGTGCAGAGGTCATCAATGCGGCAAGACTCGCGGGAGCACATGAATTTATCATGCGTTTGCCGGATGCTTATCAGACGAGGATAGGCCGCGGAAACAAGGATCTCTCCGGCGGCGAGCGTCAGCGGATATCCATCGCCCGCGCGCTGCTGCGCGACCCGAAGATACTCATAATGGATGAGGCGACCGCTGCGATGGATACGCACACGGAGCGGCTGATACAGCGCGCTATAAGCGGCGTTACGCGCGGCAGAACAACGATAATTATCGCGCACAGACTGTCTACGCTCCGCGATGCGGACAGTATAATAGTCGTCGACGGCGGCAGGATTCCGGAGCGGGGAACGCATGAGGAGCTGCTCGCACTCGACGGAATATATGCAAAGCTGTATAAGCTCCAGCTCGAGGCGCTTAAAAATATCGGTGTAGAGGGCTGACGGCTGTTAAGCGGAGCTGTGTATATTGTGCTATGTGAATGCGCGGATATGACGAAAATGAAAGGAGACGGCGAAAATGGATGAGAAAAAAAGCACCGCGGCTTCGACGGAAGGTATGACGGATAATAAGTCGGCAGCTCCGATCGAAAAAATGACAGAAAATATATCCGAGCGGGATGTGATGACCGATGCGGAGACGCTCGACGATATTTCCGGTATGATAGAGCTCGGCTCCGATAACGCTCATTTTTCACGGCGAGGGGATTTTCTCGCGCTCGAGCTTGATACGGCGACGGCTGAACGCATAGCGCGCAGGCGGGCGGCAAATGCGATGCCGGGTGCCGAGGATAGCTTTTCGTCAGAGGAGCTTCGCCGTTATGACAGAGTCTCGCTGCGCAGAGCATTTCCGTTCGATGTGCCGGATTCGTATATCTCGGTATTCGATGCGGACGGCATCGAGATAGGTATGGTGGAAGAGCTTTCGGAGCTTGAACCGGATCAGTCTGTGCTCCTGCGCGCCGAGCTTGATGTTGTCTATTATATGCCGCATGTACGCAGGATCGGCGGTATAGCGAACAAGCGCGGTATGCAGCTGTGGCGGCTCGATACCGATGCCGGTGAGATCGAGATATCCGTGCGCGACGCAACGAGCAGCCTGATCAAGACCTCCGGCGGCGGAGTGATAATTCTCGACCAGAGCGGAAACAGATATGAGATAAAGGATATTGCCGCACTCGACAGCGCAAGTCGGAGACGACTCGATCAGTGCATATAATATGCAGCGACGGCGCTGCGGCGCAGTGATGAGTGTCAGGCACAGCGGCATTCGATAACCGAGCGGCACCGTCAGTGCCATGCTATGCCGTACTCGCGGCAGATCGGTATTAACGACAAAAGAAAGGGGGAGCGGCTATGGAGCTCGGCTCGGAAATAAAATCGCGCGCGGCAGCGGCGCTGCCAGAGCTTGCCGAGGAGATCGGCGGTGCTGCGGGTGCGATAGGCTTTGATCTTCGCGGTGCCGAGCGCTGCGACGGAGCGATCTTTCTCGTCGGAGACGGTGAGAGACGACAGCTGCTCCTGATCGCGGATATCGGAGGCGGAACAGAGTCCGGCAATAAACCGGAGATTTATAACAAAGCAGGATCCGACAGCGAACTTACATCCGGCGGCAGTGCCGCGCAGTACGGCAGCGCGGTCGGTGATACGTTGCGTATCGACGTAGAACGCGGCACGGTATTTACCTGCCGCGATGACGTAGGCAGCGTCTGTCTCGAATATAAGGATTCGACCGGTGAGCACCTGCTCTGTCGTGCTGACATGAGCTATGCCAAGCTGTATGCCGGGGCTGCTCTTCGGCTCGGTATATGGGCAGATGGCGGCATTTACGACGATTCTTACGAGCAGCGTTCGCGAAAGGTCTGCCCTAAATGCGGAATGCCGTATAAGCAGGGCTCGTCGGTGTGCCCCCGCTGCGCCGAAAAGGGCAAATACTTTCGGCGGCTGTGGCGAGAGGCGCGCTCGAGTCACTTTATAATATACATATCGGTGCTTCTTTACCTTGTCTCGGCGGCTTTTGACATTGTTTCTCCTATATTTACGCGCGTGCTTACCGACGATTATATAAATGCCGACGATATGCCGCCGATCAGCGGTTTTCTCGTAACGGTAGCAATGATGTTCGGCGTAGGCGTGCTCTCTCGCATAGTTACGGTGGTGCGCAGCGTTCTGCTCGCACGTGCCGGCAACCGGGTGACGGTCGACCTCCGCAATCTGATATTCAGCCGTATTATGAAGCTGAGCATAGGCGATATCGGCAGACGAAAGGTCGGATACCTTATGCGTCGTGTCAGCAGCGACACGGCGGTACTGAAGAACTTCCTCGTTAACGATATCGGTCAGGCTATCGAGATGGCAGTGATGTTTATCGGCGTGGGAATATTCCTGTTTTCTTACAGCCCCGCGATCGCGCTTGCGATACTGCTGCCGATGCCGCTCATCTATATGCTGAATCACCGCTTTAACCGCTTTATATGGTCGCGCTTTCTTCGTTCATGGATAGCTTCGGCGAATGCTTCGACGGTGATGCACGATATCTTTTCCGGCATCCGTGTCGTAAAATCCTACGGCAGAGAGCGTGCGGAATCGGTTCGATATGAGCGCTATGTGGCAAAGGAACGCGATATGAAGCTGATCACCGATCGGTGGTACAGTGTGGTCATGCCGATATTGCAGTTCCTCATGGGCGCGGGCCAGTTCTTTATTTTGTGGTATATGGGACGCGGTATTCTGCGCGGTGATATGACTCTCGGATATATGCAGCAGATATCCTCGTATATTACGATGCTCTACTCGCCGCTGTTTTGGTTCTCGAGCTTTTTGCGCAAGCTCGTAAATGTTTCCGTCTCGGTCGTCAGGATATATGAGATAGTCGACGAGGAGGGGGATATGAAGGAGTCCGAGCATCCGGTAGAGCGGAATATTACCGGCGAGATATCGGTAAATAACATCAGCTTCGGTTATGAGCACGGCGATGTTCTGCGCGGTGTCTCGCTCGATATC
>OLSQ01002485.1_pt1 | contig 13291 bp, 7 predicted proteins | sample 1672561 | NCBI WGS metagenome assembly OLSQ01 (sample SAMEA3136699, study PRJEB25190) | human gut metagenome | biome: human gut; feature: human-associated habitat; material: faeces | place: Austria | collected 2013 | reverse complement strand
TCGGCGAGAACCGCGAGTACGGACTCATGCAGCAGGGATTCGGACTCAAGATAGTGAAGATAGGCGAAGACGGCATCACCGAGAAAGACATCCTGGTGCACGATGCACACTGCCAGGATGACCCCCTGCAGCTCAAGCTCGCCCTCATGGGCAACGGCGACGGGTTCCCTGTGGCACTGGGTGTCATCAGGGATGTGGAGGCTCCCACCTACGATGACTGCGTGACCGCACAGCTGGAGGAGGTGAAGGCCAAGAAGCCATACCACACCTTTGAGGAGCTTCTGGAGACCAACGATATATGGGAGGTGAAGTAAGACACTGCACCCCACAGACATACTTAACACATAACATACGAACAAGCAAGACATGAACTTCATAGAAGAACTGACCTGGAGAGGCATGATCCACCAGATGATGCCCGGCACCGAAGAGTTACTCAACCGCGAGACCGTGACGGCCTATGTAGGCATCGACCCCACTGCCGACAGTCTCCATATCGGCCATCTGTGCGGAGTGATGATGCTCCGCCACTTCCAGCGCTGCGGACACAAGCCACTGGCACTGGTGGGCGGCGCCACAGGCATGATAGGAGACCCCAGCGGCAAGAGCCAAGAGCGCAACCTGCTCAACGAGGAGACTCTGCGTCACAACGTGGCGTGCATCAAGGGACAGCTGGCTCGCTTCCTCGATTTCGAGAGTGAGGCGCCCAACAAAGCCGAGCTGGTGAACAACTACGACTGGATGAAGGACTACAGCTTCCTCGATTTCGCACGCGAGATAGGCAAGTGCATCACCGTCAACTATATGATGGCCAAGGACAGCGTAAAGCGCAGACTCAACGGAGAATTCCAGGACGGAATGTCATTCACCGAGTTCACCTACCAGCTGCTGCAGGGTTACGACTTCCTGCATCTGTACCAGACCAAGAACTGCAAACTGCAGATGGGCGGCAGCGACCAGTGGGGAAACATCACCACAGGCGCAGAGCTCATACGCCGCAAGCTCGGTTCGGAGAATGAGGCATTCGCACTCACATGCCCCCTCATCACCAAGGCCGACGGCAGGAAGTTCGGCAAGACCGAGAACGGAAACATCTGGCTCGACCGCAACCGCACATCGCCCTATGCCTTCTACCAGTTCTGGCTCAATGTGGCAGACGAGGACGCCGAGCGCTACATCAAGATCTTCACCTCACTGGACCGCCCGACGGTGGAGGACCTGGTGGCACAGCACCGTCAGGACCCCGGCCTCAGACTGCTGCAGAAGCGCCTTGCCGAGGAGGTGACCGTGATGGTGCACAGCCGCGAGGACTACGAGGCAGCTGTGGAGGCAAGCAGCATCCTCTTTGGCAAAAGCACCAAGGACAGCCTGGTGAAGCTCGATGAGCAGACACTGCTCGACGTCTTCGCAGGCGTACCACAGTTCACCTTCGACCGTTCCTTGCTCGAAGGCGAGGGCGTGAAGGCCGTTGACCTCACCGTGGAGCACACACAGTGCTTCGCCAGCAAGGGCGAGATGCGCAAGCTCACACAGGGCGGCGGCGTGAGCCTCAACAAGGAGAAGCTCACCGCTTTTGACCGTCCCGTCACAGCCGCAGACCTCCTCGATGGCAAGTATCTGCTTGTGCAGCAGGGCAAGAAGAAGTATTTCCTGCTCATCGCAAAGTAAAAAGACAGCACAATATTTGCGGGATAGAGCGGAAAGGTCTATCTTTGCACCCGCAATCCACTCAGATGGATTGGGTAGGATTGGGCTATGGTGTAATGGTAGCACAAGACATTTTGGTCGTCTTAGTTCTGGTTCGAAACCGGATAGCCCAACCTAAGAGAAGCATGGCAGCGCCCCAAGGCGTATGCCATGCTTTCTTTTTCAGGCACCCCAAGAGCAGCGGCAGCACCCCGCCAGCCCTCGCCTGCAGTCGGCACACGGCATGGCGAAAGAGGCTGGAGCCGCCCAGACCGATATTCCGAGGGGCAAAAGCCGGGATGCCGGCAGCGTTGGGCGACCAGTAGAGAAGCGCCCCGTGCCTGACTGGCAGGCGGGTGCACGCCCCCACCTTCAGCAATACCCGCCACAAGGCTGCATTCCCGGTCAAATGCCGCAGTGCGCTGCAAGTGCCGTCGCAGGGCGCTGCATCGCCCAACGCAGCGCGCTGCGTTGCCCATCGCACCGCGCTGCGTTTTCCGCCCCATAGCAGAGCAGGACAGCGTGGACCCTCTTTCGGGGGAAAAAGCAGTCCAGTCTGTAAGCATACAGAAGCCGCAAAGAAATTCAAAAGAAAGCCCTTTCCATCCCAATCCTAAGCCCACCGCAGCAATGGCCACCAGCCCAAACAAGACAGCGGACTGCGATGCCACAACCGAAGCATCACAGTCCGTCATTCATTCAGGAGCTTTGTCCTCACCGCGCCAGCCCAATTCTCAATTCAAGAGACAATGCTCTTTGTTGAGAATAAGTGAGAAGCCTTCACCGTGCCTGCCTAATTCTCAATTCAAAATTCAGCATTCTTAATTCCCTTGATCTGCATTCACAATTACCTCGTTTTGCATTCCTAACCACTTTCCAGTCTTTTTCTCTGGAAAAAGCACCGCCATTCACACAGTTTTTCAGTAACTTTGTAGGATATTGTTGACCATTTAACCATTCAGAAGCATGCATATCCACAGGATACTCGGCGCGGCTTTCCTGGCCGCCACTGCACTTTGCACACAGGCACAGGGCACGTACAAGAACCCCGTCTTCAACCAAGACACACCCGACCCAACAGTGGAGCGGGCCCCCGACGGCACATTCTATGCCTATGGCACAGGCGGCACCTGCCGCAAGAGCACCGATCTGGTGCACTGGACCAACGTGGACAACGCGCTGGCACGACCCACGTGGAACGACACCACCTATGTGGATGCCAACGGGCAGAAGAAGACCGACTACTACAGCCTGTGGGCCTTGGACGTGAGCCGCACCATCGATGACAAGTACCTGGTATATTATGCCTGCGCTCTGTGGGGCAATGGCACACGCACAGGCATAGGCGTGGCTACAGGCTCCTCACCCACCAAGTTCACCGACAGGGGCAAGCTCTTCCGCAGCACGGAGATAGGTGTGCACAACAGCATAGACCCCTGCTACGTGGAAGAGTTCGATAAGAAATACCTCGTGTGGGGCAGTTTCCACGACCTTTATATAAGCGAACTCACCGAAGACGGCCTTGCCATCAAGGACATGAAGCGGAAGACGAAGCTGGCAGGAGGAGCCTTCGAGGGCGTGATGATATACAAGCGCGGCGCATACTACTACCTCTTCGCCAGCGTGGGGTCATGCTGCGAGGGCGTGAACAGCACCTACCGCACCGTGGTGGGGCGCTCCACCAGACTCACAGGACCCTATGTGAACAAGCAGGGCGGACGCATGATCGACAACAACTACACCACCATCATACAGGGCAATGCCAGCTGGAAGGGCCCGGGACACAACAGCGAAATCATCACCGACGACGCCGGACAGGACTGGCTGCTCTATCACGCCTACAGCGCCACCACGCCCAACTATGGACGTGTACTCATGTTGGACAAGATTACATGGGGACGCGACGGATGGCCCACCGTGGGCAACGGCACACCGAGCAACACCGCACAGCCCGCTCCTGTGTTCTACAAGGGCAACGGAGCCAATGTGACCTATAAGTTCAAGAACACCGACCTGGCCAAGAGCAACTGGCGGGGATGGCAGATGAAGAGCACCGGCACATCGGAGCCGGCCTCGGGCAAGGGAACAGCACACATGCCGTTTGCACTCGCCCAGGAAGGTGCCGACTTTGATGCAAGCCAGACGGTGAGCAAACTCTCCAATGGTATCTACGAGCTGCGGTTCAATGGCTTTGCCACCGCAGGAAGTGCCGACTGCTACCTCAACAGCCTCAGCACCCCGCTCTACAACCCCACCACCGACGGCAAAACGCCTGCCACAGCAGAGTCGTTGCTGTCAAACCAGATTCTGCGCGACTATTACGCACAGAGCGCATACGGCATCGTGACCAACGGCAAGCTGACCATCGGAGTGAACACACGCAATGCGCTGGCACAGGACGAACGCTTCTGCATGTCGAACATCAAGGTCATCTTCCGCGACAAGGACACCAGGGCACAGCAGGCAGTGTGGCAGGGCATCGACCGCAAGGCCGACCTGCTGACAGCCGCAGGGCGCACCCTCTACAAAGGCTACCTCACACGACTGGCCACCTACCGCACCGAGGCCGAGGCCACACAGGACTCGGTGGCCAGCTACAGCAGGCTGCTGAAGGGCTATCTCACGCTTGACAGCATACAGGCCAGCATCTCGCTCTACGACTCGCTGCGCACAGCAGCCACAGGCATGCAGGCACAGGTGGATGCCGCCACCGCACAGGGCTATGCCACCGACGAGGCACGGCACACACTGGCCGAGGCACTGCAGGTACTGGCCGAGGGCAGCATGGACAACAAGGCGGTGGAGCTGCTTCTCGCCCGCATGGCACAGGTGCTGCACGACATGGAGTATGCCTACCAGCAGGGAGACGGCTCAAGCGACAACCCCTATGTCATCATGCGCCCCGCACAGCTCGACCACATGCACGACGTACTGGTCAAGGAGCAGATGATCTACTTCGTGCTCGGGGCCGACATCGATATGGCGGGATACAACTGGAAGCAGCTCAACACCCAGGAGAACAACTATAAGTACCGCATCAACCTCGATGGACGGGGCCACATAATAAGCAACCTCACGCCCGACGGCACTAAGTACAACCCCAGCTTCTTCGGTGTACTCTGCGGAGAATGCCGCAACGTGGGCTTCCTCAATGCCCGTGTGGAGAGCAGCACAAGCACGTCGGCCATCCTGTGCGGCTACATGGGACACAGCACCTACAAGGATGCCGAGGGTAACCTTATGCCCGTCATCGTGGAGAACTGCTACTTTGAGGGGACCATCACAGGCAAGAGCTATATGGGTGCCATAGGCGGTACGCTCAACTATTCACCCGTCATCATACGCAACTGCTACACCAACGTGCAGGTGCAGGGAACGGGTGCAGTGGGCAACTATGGCGGTGGCATGGCCGGCCGCGTGCGCACGGCTCTCACCATCGAGCGCAGTTACACAGCCGGAGAAGTGTCGGCCTACACAGCGGGCGGCATCGTGGCAGGCGGACAGCTTTCCTCTACGGCAGGCGCCACATACAACAAGGTATTGGCATGGAACAGCGCCGTGGAGGGCAACACAGCCAGCCCCTTGGGCAACATCACCGATAAGGACCAGCTGGAGGGAGTGCTCCTGGCTGCCAAGATGAAGGTGAACGGAGAGCCGGCAGAGAACGGTCAGACGGATGACGCACTGCGCCAGGCAGCTGCCACATGGGGCGCTCCGTGGCACTCCAACCCCGCTGCAGGCAATGGCTATCCCATACTGGAATGGCAGTTCCAGCGTGGCGACTACCGCGAGAAATGCGGCTTCCCCATCCCCAGCGGCATCATAGCCACACCCTCGGCAGAGCGCCCCAATACCCAAGCCACCTACGACCTGCAGGGGCGCCAGGTGCATCACCCCACCCGCGGACTCTATATCCGTAACGGAAAGACGGTGCTGGTCAAATAGCAGCACCACACCCATACACCCCCTGAGGGGCGGCTGCCCACGACAGGCAGCCGCTCCCGTAACAAGGGACAGCGTGCCACCCACCTGAGGCACAAGCTACCGGCACACAGCCAGAAGCACACATGCATATTCTACCTAATGAAATATATGAAAAAACGCAACATCATCTCTCACTGCCCGCGGCGGCTTCTGCTGGCGGGCGCATTGGCTCTGGGCGCCCTGCACAGCACGGCGCAGGACAGCAAGCCAACGCTCTTCCTCATCTCGAACAGCCATCTGGACACCCAATGGAACTGGGATGTGAAGACCACCATCAACGACTATGTGCACAAGACCATGACGGAGAACATGGCGCTGATGGACAAATACCCGGCCTTCGCACTCAACTACGAGGGTGCCATCAAGTACATGTGGATGAAGGAGTACTACCCCACGGAGTTTGAGAAACTGCGCTCCTACGTGTCCAGCGGCCGCTGGCACGTGAGCGGCATGTCTGTTGACGCAAATGATGTAATGGTCTCCTCGGCCGAGAGCATCCTGCACAGCATGCTCTATGCAAACCGCTTCTACCAGCAGGAATTCGGCGTGCGGGGCGGCTACGACATCATGTTGCCCGACTGCTTTGGCTTCTCCTATGCCCTACCCACGCTGGCACGCCATGCCGGCATCAGGGGTTTCCACACCGCCAAACTGGCATGGGGTGCCGCATCCTACGACCGTCTGGCACCCTTCGGAGTGTGGCAGGGGGTGGACGGCAGCCAAATTTATGCCATCTACAAGCCCGGCGCCTATGACTCACATGAGGACTTCAACAAGGACATGACCACCGACCAGGGGACGCTGGAGAGTGCCAAGTCGAACGCCGCAGCCTATGGCGTGCCCGCTGTGTTCCGCTATGTGGGACCACGCAGCGACCATGGAGGAGGTCTGCAGGACAAAGCGGGAAGCACAGGAGAGAACACCCCCTACTGGCTCAACCTCAGTGCGCAGAAGCAGGATGGCGACTTGCGGGTGGTGCTTGCCACGCCCGACCAGTGCTTCGACTACCTCGACAGCCTGCGCAATGAGCGCTTCCAGGTGTGGGACGGCGAACTCCCCATGCGCTCCCACGGCGTAGGCAGCTACACCAGTTGGGGCTTGCTCAAGCGATGGAACAGGAAGACCGAACTGCTGGCCGACGCTGCAGAGAAGGCATCGGCACTCTCCCACTGGCTGGGTGCCAGGGCTTATCCTGCCCAGCAACTGCGTGACGCATGGGTGAGAATGCTCTGGCAGCAGCATCACGACGGCATCACCGGCACCTCCACCCTCGCTGCCAACGACATCTCATACAATGAATATTACCTGGCCAACAAGCAGTTCGCCCAGGAGCTGCGCGCTTCGGTGGGTGCCACCACTGCGCTGATGGACACACAGACAGAGGGCCAACCCATGGTGGTATATAACCCTCTGTCGCAAGAGCGGACCGATGTGGTGGAGGCTGAAATGGAGTGCAACACCCGACCCGACGGACTGCGGGTGCTGGGACCCGACGGGAGGTGCTCTCACAGGTACTCTCCTATGACCCCAAAGCCCACCGCCTGCGCTTTCTCTTCGCTGCCACGGTACCCTCACTGGGCTGCGCCGTGTATGACATCCGCCTGGGCGAACCCTCGCAACTCACTTCCACCCTCACCGCAGACGCCTCCACACGCCAGATGAACAACGGCCGCTACCGCGTGATAGTGAGCAACCAGGGCGATGTGGGGCAGGTGTATGACCTGAAGAACAAGCGTGCCGTGCTCAACACAGTGCGCCAGCAGATGATATATGACCACGAAGACACATGGCCCGCATGGGAGGTGAGTTACACCGATGTGTGCCGTGCGCCGTCGGCCACACTGGGCAGCGGCGCCCAGGTGACGCTGGTGGAGGACGGCCCGCTGCGCAAATCATTCCGCGTGGAACGCAGTCAGGCAGGCAGTACCTTCGTGCAATACATACGCATGACGGCGCTCTCCGACCGCATCGACTGCGTCAATGAAGTGGACTGGCAAACGCAGGAGCGCATGCTCAAGGTGCAGTTCCCCTTCCCCTTCAGCACCAGCCAGGACACCTACGACATCTCTCTGGGCACCATCACACGCGGCATACGCAACGCCGACTGCTACGAGGTGCAGGGCCACCAGTGGGCCGACCACACCGCTGCCAGCGGGCTCTATGGGGTGTCGATACTGAATGACTGCAAGTACGGATGGGACAAGCCCGATGCCCGCACCCTGCGCCTGACCCTGCTGCACACCCCTTCGTGCGGCGGATACAAGCACCAGGCCAACATGGACATGGGACCCAATCAGTTTACCTATGCCATCCTGCCGCATGACGGAGGGTGGAACCAGCTGACGCAGACCGAGGCGGCACGGCTCAACCAGCCCCTCATGGCCTTCACCGCACCCGCCCACCCCGGCACGCTGGGGCGCACCGTATCGCTGGCAGCAGTGAGCACCGACAGCGTGAGCATCAAGGCTCTGAAGCGGGCCGAGGACTCTGACGAACTCATCGTGCGACTGTATGAGTGGACCGGAAGCGAACTGCACGACGTGCGCGTCACCTTCCCAGCCCCCATAGAGCACGCCCGCGAGGTGAATGCACTGGAGGAGGAGGTGGGCGAAGCCGCCTTCCACGACAGCACGCTCACCTTCAGCATGAGCCGCTACCAGCCCCGCACCTTTGCCGTCAGGCTGAAGAGTCCCGCCCTGCAGCCCGACACCACTGCCCTGCGAGGCACACCGATGAACCTCCCATACAACATCGACGTGATGAGCTATGACCGGTCGAGAGGCAATGCCGCCACCATCATCCCCTATGCCTACCCTGCCGAGCAGGTGCCCGACACGCTCCTGAGTGGCGGAGTAACCTTTGTGATGGGCGACAGGAAAGACGGTGCACGCAATGCCGTGCGCTGCAGCGGACAGGACATCACGCTCAAGCCGGGAGCCGGGGAGAGCAAACTGTGCCTGCTGATGGCAAGCGGCACAGAGCAAGGCAGCACCGCCCGCGTGGTGGTGGGCAACGATACCACCACCCTGCAAGTGCCCTTCTACACAGGCCGGGTGGGGCAGCCGCTCACCTGCACCAGCCTGGAGGCACACTACACACCAGACAACGTGGCGCTGGACATCTCGCATGCCCACTCGGTGAACGGCAAGAGCAATGTGGCCATGCAGCACATGATGGCCTACCGCTACTGCGTGCCCCTGCCCCAGGGAGCCTCGTCGGTGCGCATCCTGAGCAGCGATGCACGACTGCTGCTGCTGGCTGCCACCACCTCGTCATCGCCCATGGACGACCTGCAGGATGCCACCCCCATCACCACCGAGATAGACTACCGCGAACTGGGCAGCGCACGTGCCGATGCCCAAGACGGCCATCTCATACCGCGCACGGTGACCTGTTCGCACCAGAACGGCAGCAAGGAGAGTGCCGACATGGCCAATGACCAGGACACAGGCACCAAGTGGTGCGTGACCTCGGGGCAGAGTCAGACACCATGGCTGGAGTACACCTTTGACCGCCCCATGGTCATCACACGATGGATGATGCTGGGTGCGGCCGCCGAGAACGGCAACTACGTGCCCCGCGCCTTCACACTGCAATACCAGGACGAGAGCGGCACATGGGTGGATGCCGATGCCGTGACCGGAAACGCGCTCAACAAATGCCTGCGACCCGTGAGCGCCATCACCACCCAGGCCGTGCGCCTGCAGATGGTGCAGGGCGAGCAAGAGGGCTACACCACACGCATCTATGAGTTTGCCGTCTATGGCCACCCCAAGGACGAGACTGCCATAGGCAGCGTCACGGCAGGGCACAAGCCCACAGGACGCATCTACGACCTGCAGGGCCGGCAGGTGCTCAACCCCACACGCGGAATCTATATCAGAGACGGGAAAAAGGTGCTGATGAAGTGAGCACGACTTACTGACCAAGCCCGAGCCATGCCGAAGAAGCATCTGCCCATGCTGCTTCGCTATGGTCCATAGACCGGTGGCTGACACTGGGAGACCTCCTCCACAGTGTCAGCCACCACTTTTTTTGCACCGAAAGATAAGGTTTCTGATAAGGAGACAGCCCACTGGCCATCAGAATCTCAATATAAATGATTAACTTTGCCGCCTGTTTGGCACCCTCGTGACACCGCTATGGGTCAGGAGGCGCAACACACACGGGCGGCACACACGCCGCATGGTCATCAATCACAGAATACACCCCAACCAATGGAAAAGAAATCTCCCAACCGCGACGCGCTGGATTTCGCACACGAACCCGTAGGGCGGCTCTTCCGCCAGATGTTCCTTCCCACGCTGCTCGGACTGGTATCCATGGTGGTACTCAACATCACAGACGGAGCCTTCGTAGGGCATGGAGTGGGCAGTGACGCGCTGGCAGCAGTCAACATAGTGGCGCCCCTCTTCCTGCTGAGCGGTGGCATGGGACTGATGCTGGGCATCGGTTGCAGCGTGGTGGCAAGCATCCACCTCTCGCATGACAACCGCCACGCCGCCGACCTGAACATCACTCAGGGCATACTGGCCAGCCTGGTGTCGGGCATCGTGCTCTCGGCCGTGGTGCTCTCGGCACAGGAGTGGGTGTGCCGCCTCTTCGGCTGCACCGACCGCCTGATGCCGCTTGCCTGCTCCTATCTCAGGTGGATAGCCCTGTTCATGCCACTCAATATGTTTGGCACCACAGCCATGTTCATGGTGCGGCTCGACGGGTCGCCACGCTTCGCCATGGCTGTCAACTGCACCGCCGCAGGCCTCAACATCCTGCTCGACTGGCTCTTCGTCTTCCCCCTGCAGATGGGTCTGGAGGGCGCTGCAATAGCCACCTCGCTCTCCTTCGGCGTGTGCACCCTGCCCATCCTCTACTATGTGGCACGCCTCTCACGCAGTGTGCGCCTGTGCCGCATCAAGCTGTCGGCCACCAGCCGCCGCCTCACGCTACGCAACCTGGGCTACCAGTGCCGGATAGGCTTCTCGGCGCTGCTGGGCGACCTGGCCATTGCATCGGTGCTGATAGTGGGCAACTACAACTTTGTGAAGTACCTGGGCGAGGATGGCGTGGCCGCTTACTCGGTGGCCTGCTACTGCTTGCCCATCGCCTTCATGATGGGCAATGCCATCGTGCAGAGCGTACAGCCCATCGTGAGTTTCGCCTACGGGCATGGCGACAGCGTGCGCATGCGCGCCGCCACACGCCTGGCCGTGGGCACCGCAGTGGGCATGGGTCTGCTGGGCATGACATTCCTGGGATTCGAGGGCGGCATCGTCTCATCCACCTTCCTGCCTGTCAGTTCGCATGCCTTCACGCTCTGCCGCCACGGCCTGCCGCTTTTCTCGCTCGCCTTTCTGTTCATCACCGTCAATATCGTGCTCATAGGTTACATGCAGAGCACCGAACAGAGCACGTCGGCAACCCTCTTCACACTCCTGCGCGGCTTCGTGCTGTGCATCCCCAGCTTCATTCTTCTGCCCATGGTGATAGGCAACGACGGCCTGTGGATGGCACTGCCCCTGGCCGAGGCACTCACCACGGTGTGCATCGTGGCGGCATGGCGCATGGGGCTCATGCGCGAGAAGAAGTAGCACCAGCCTGGTGCGCCCGCTCCCCCACACCACTCCCCACCGTCCTGCCCCACAGCGGGACAGAGAACGCAGTGCGCTGCAACAGCCAACGCACCGCGCTGCGATGACCGATGCAGTGCGCTGCGATGCCCGATGCACCGCACTGCGTCATTTGGGATAAAAGGATGGGGGAAAAGGAGGAATACCGCACAAGCTTAAAGACGGCTCGCTGGATAAGGCCATGAATTGCGGCCATCGGAATAAAGGACAGGCTACGGGGCGGGATGGAGGAGCGATGGACGAGACCGTGAAATGCGGCTTTGGGGAAACGTAAAGCCCCTTAGCCCCACACCTTGGCGGGGCCGAAGTACATATCCATGAGCCTTTGCCCAAAGGCAAGACGCGATGTCTGCCTTCATCACACGCGCCTCAAGAAGCCGATCTGGGCGGTGTAGCCAGTGGGCTGTCAGGCTGCATGATACAGGCCGACCTCCAGAAGGCTTCCTCCGAAAGAGCATCGGACAGAGATACAGCATGATGACAGGGTGCCTGTGGCAAACACTCATCTGCATAGCCAGGGGCTGCCCCATCCCCTTCAGCCCAATGTCAGACAAATGAAGAAAGGCTGCATTGCCCGAAGCGGAGCAATGCAGCCTCTCTCACAATATGTGGTCAAAGTCTGTCAACAACCTCTTGCCACTGGCCGACAGGCCATAAAACCTGTCCTACTCCACCGTGGTAGTGGCCACCACAACGGCATTGACGGTGCCTCCACGCCTGGTGTAGGTGCCGTTCACCTTGATGCCACGGGCCTTATTGCCCGTATTGATCACGGTGGCGGTGCCGCCCGTCACCAGGAGATTCTTCTCAACCTTGATGCCCATACAGCGGTGCGGGTCAACAGCATCAGCGGCGTTGGTACACTTGGCACCGTTTGCCTCGATGTAGATTTGCAGCTCGCCATCGTCGGCACTGATGGTCATGTTGCCATCGGTCTGTATTCCGCGCGAGCCGTTACCGTTGGCCAGGATGCGGATATTGCCGCCAGAGATGAACACGTCGCCTGCATCGTTCTTGATGCCCTTGTAGTCCTCGTGGGCGATGACTGCATTGATGGTGCCTCCCTTGATGAATATCTTGCCGTTCTCTTCCTTGTCGGGGTCGGGAGTGAGGTTGTCGGCAAGCAGCATGGTCTCCACCTGTATGCCGTCGCAGGCAGTGTTCTCGTCGATGGTGATATTGCCGCCACTCATGAGCAGGTACTGTCCCACGTGGATGGCATCGGCAGCCGCCTTCTTGATGATGATGCTTCCTGTGGATTTCTTAAGCTGCAGATACTCCTTGCATGCGAAGGCGTGTCGGGTGTTGCCGCTCACTGTGAGAGTGCCTGCACCCTCCACCTCCACGTGTCCCTTGCAGTAGAAGGCGCCCTTGTGGAGTCCTCCTGCCGCATCGGCAAGCGTGTTCTGGGTGCCTGGAGCCAGGATGAGTGCCACGCGCTTGCCGCACTGGATGTCGATGGCAGGCCCCTGGGTGGATGTGAGGTCGAGGCCGTTGAGGGTGAACTTGCACTTCAGCGGGCCTGTGTAAGTGAGGGAGCCGTTGCTGCTCTGGCCCTGTAGCACGGTCTCCAGTTCCTGCTTCACATTGGTGCTCACGATGCTCACATTGGCACCGTTCACGCTGTAGGTCACGCCCGGAGCGTTTCCTGCATCCACGGTGGCCTGCTCACCCTGGAAGTTCACGGTGATGACATGCACCATGGTGATGCTGTCGATGCCTGCGGTGCTGTACTGCTTGCCGCCCACCTGCAGCGTGGAGCCGTCGGCCGAGTAGGTGATGTCCTGCAGGGCCACGCGCTCACTGTTTCCCGCCTGCCAGATGCGCATGTACTGCTGCGCGCTGGCAGCGGTGGCGGCAACGAGGCAGAGCAGGGCTATGAATGTCCTTTTCATAATCATTCCTCCTTAGTGTATCAAGCCAAATGACGGCTTCTTATGGGTCACATGAAAAAACGTGTGGCTTATGCGTAGATTTTTGTCAATCTGAACAGG
>OLSQ01002483.1_pt1 | contig 13295 bp, 10 predicted proteins | sample 1672561 | NCBI WGS metagenome assembly OLSQ01 (sample SAMEA3136699, study PRJEB25190) | human gut metagenome | biome: human gut; feature: human-associated habitat; material: faeces | place: Austria | collected 2013 | reverse complement strand
CAAGTACATCGAGGTTCCCTCGCGTAACTCCATTGCCGACCAGGTTGAAATGACCGTGGACGGCAACTTCTTCGACGGTATGGTTCTGCTCTGCACCTGCGACTCCATCGTTCCCGGCTATCTGATGGCATGTGCGCGTCTGGACATCCCCGCGATTATTGTCACCGGCGGTTACATGCCGCTCGGTATCCACAAGGGCAAGGAAGTTCTGCACATCCATGCACAGGACAAGGTCGGCACGGCCGCCAAGGGTCTGATGGACATGGACGAGTACAACGGCCTGATCGAGCACTCGTGGGGCATTTGCGGCGGCTGCACCTCGATGACCACCGCAAACAGCATGTGCATGATGGCAGAGGCGCTCGGTATGACCCTGCCGAACAACTCCTCCACCTGCGCCCGCTGGGCCGCCTCCTCCTTCCGGTTCAGCCGGAACGCGGCGGAAAACACGCTGCTGGTGGAGCGGCAATGCTTGGCGATGAGCACATTGTCGAACACCGTCTGGGTCTTCCACAGGCGGATGTTCTGAAAGGTCCGGGCCATGCCCGCCCGGGTGATCTTATCCGGGGTAGGGGAGAGGGTCTCCGTGTAAAGTCCGTCGCACTGGCCCTTGTACTGCTTTTTCATTTTGCCCTGGGGGTGGTTTTCGATGATCTTCGCCCCGTCAAACCACACCGCGCCGTTGGTGGGCTGGTATACGCCGGTGATGACATTGAAGGCGGTGGTCTTTCCCGCGCCGTTGGGTCCGATGAGGGCCACGATCTCGCCCTCGTTGACCTCCAGCTCCAGATCGTCCACAGCCACAACGCCGCCGAACTGCATGGTGATGTGATCCAGTCTCAAAAGCTGCTCACTCATGGCTGTACCGCCTCCTTCTTCGCTTTTTTCTGCCGCTTTTTCAGGAGATCCGGCAGCTCTTTATCTCCCATGATGCCCTTTCGGAAGAACAGCACCACCACCATGATGATGACGGAGAACACCACCATCCGGAAGCCGGTGCGCAGGAAGGGGACCTTGAAGCTGCCGATGTAGGTCTCGGCGTCCAGAAACCGCAGCCACCATTCGCTGGCCGCCACATACAGAAATGCCGCGATGCAGCTGCCGGAGATGGAGCCGATGCCGCCGATGACCACGATCAGCAAGATCTCGTAGGTCATAGCCGTGGTAAACACCTTGGCCTGCGCCTGATTAGCGAACATGGCGAACAGGCCGCCGCCCACCCCGGCGAAAAACGAGCTGATGCAGAAGGCCAGCCGCTTGTGGCGGGCCAGATTGATGCCCATGGCCTCTGCCGCCACCTCATCGTCCCGGATGGCCTTGAAGGCCCGGCCGTAGGTGGAGTTGATCAGCAGTACGATCACCGCCACGCACACCCCCGCCAGCAGAAACGGTACGAAGGTGGACAGCCGCAGGATCACCTTGCCGTCGGCATTCTGGATATTGAAGCTGGAGAAGGTGGGGAAGTTCTTCAGGGCGTTGGCACCGTTGGTCACAGGGCCGAGGGGGTCCCACTGGAAAATGGCCCGGATGATCTCCGCGAAGCCCAGGGTGGCAATGGCCAGATAGTCGGATTTCAGACGCAGCACCGGCAGGCCGATGAGCCACGCCACCGCTGCCGCCACGCAGCCGCCCAGAAACAGGGCCAGCAGAACGCCCAGCACCAGCCCCACAGCCCCGCCGCCGAACAGCTCCGGCAGGGAGAAATTCACGGCGGAGCCGTTATAGAGATAGTACACCGCTTCCCGGTCCGCCGTGGGAATGGTGAGAATGGCGTAGGTGTAAGCGCCCAGCAGCATGAAGCCCGCCTGTCCCAGAGAAAACAGGCCGGTGAAGCCGTTGAGCAGGTTCATGGACACCGCCACCAGCGCGTATACCGCGCCCTTTTTCAGAACGGTGAATAACATGCCCGTGGGCTTCATGGTGTTTTCCAGCAGGATGACCAGCGCCAACAGTGCCAGCGCGCAGAGCAGGGCGATCACCGTGCCCCGTTTGCTTTTCTTTTCGTTCAGCACAGTCGATCCCCCCCTTACACTTTGTCCGTGACCTTTTCGCCGAACAGACCCGTGGGCTTCACGCAAAGCACCACGATCAGGATGGCGAAGGTAAAGGCGTCGGAAAAGACGCTCCAATCAGAGCCCTTGATGACGCTCTCGCAGATACCGATGAGAAACGCCCCCACCACGGCGCCGGGAATGGAGCCGATACCGCCGAATACTGCCGCTACGAAGGCCCGCAGTCCCGGCAGGGAGCCGGACAGGGGGACGATGGACTGGTAGTTGGTGAAGTACAGCAGGGAGCCGATGGCCGCCAGCAGAGAGCCGATGATGAAGGTCACGGAGATCACGCTGTTGATCCGGATGCCCATGAGCTGCGCGGTTTCAAAATCCCGGGACACGGCCCGCATGGCCATGCCGATCCGGGTGTGGTTGATGAGCTGGGTCAGGGCCGCCACCAGAAGCACCACCAGCACCGGCGTGACCACCGTCACATACTTGGTGGATACCCCCGCGATGGTCAGCTGGTTGGACAGACCGGGCAGAGCGGGGTACATCTGGGGCAGGCCGCCGGTGACGTAGGTCGCCAGATTTTGCAGCAGATAGCTGACACCAATGGCGGAGATCATCACCGACATCCGGGGGGCTGTCCGCAGAGGCTTGTAGGCCGCCCGCTCGATGATGAAGCCCAGCAGCACAGTCAGAATGATCATCAGGGGAATGGCCGCAGCCAGCGGCAGGCTGGCGCTGAGGTAGACCATCATCAGACCGGCTACCATGAATACATCGCCGTGAGCAAAGTTGATCAGCCGCAGGATGCCGTAGACCATGGTGTAGCCGATGGCGATGAGGGCGTACTGCCCGCCCAGCGATATGCCGGAGAGCAGAATGGAGATGCCGTATTGCACGGGGAACCCTCCCTTTTCTTTCAAGTTTTACGCGGAAGGCACGCGGCGGAGCCGTCTTGAAAAAAGCCGCAGAGCGGCTGCTTTCGGGGCGGTCCCGGCCTTGGCGTGTTCACGCGAACCGTCTGTAAACGGTAAGACCGCCTGGCGGGGGAGTCCCCGCCAGGCAGGTCGGCAGGATCGGATCAACCGGCTTTCTGCATCGTTTCCAGAGCCCAAGCGTTGTTGGCGGTGTCAGCCACCTTGATGTAGGCAGTGTCGCGGATAGCGTCGCCGATGTCATCAAAGGCGATGTCGCCGGTGACGCCGGTGTAGGTCACACCGGGCAGCGCGGCCTTTACAGCGGCAGGATCGGTGGAGCCGGCGGCCTTCAGGGCCTCCAGCGCCACATAGTAGGCGTCATAGCCCATGGCGGTGACGGCTGCGATGGTGTCATTGCCGCCGTTGTTGGTCATGGCGGTGGCGTCCTCGTTCAGCCAGGCCTTGATGCCCTCGTCGAATTCGGGAGAGCCGCCCTCCTGATAGAAGGTGGAGACATACAGCTTTACGTCAGAGCCGGAAGCAGCTTCCAGAACCATGTTGCTGTCCAGCGTATCGGAGCCCAGAATGGGGATCTCCAGACCCATGGAAGCAGCCAGCTTCACGATCTGAGTGGAGTAGGAGATGGACACGGGGCAGAAGATGACTTCCGCGCCGGAGGAGGCAGCCTTCGACAGGTAAGTGCTGAAGTCGGAGGTGTTGGTGGGGAAGGAGTCGGTGATGACCTCGCCGTCAAAGGCGTCGGTGAAGTACTTGATCAGGCCCTGATCGTACTCGTTGCCCAGCTCGCCCAGGCAATAGGCCTTCTTGGCGGAGAACTTCTCCTGCGCGAAGTTGGCCAGAACGGTGCCCTGGAAGGGGTCCAGGAAGCAGATGCGGAAATAGTAGTCATTGCCCGCAGTGACGCCGGGGTTGGTGCAGGTCACGCCGATGGCGGCCAGACCCGCTTCACCGAAGATGGGGCCGCCGGCCATGGCGCAGCTGGAGCCGTAAGTACCCAGCACCAGAGAAACGTCCTTGCTCACCAGCTCAGAAGCGGCGGTAGGAGCCTTGGCGGAATCGGAGCCGTTATCGGCATAGACCAGCTCCACCTTGCAGGTCTCGCCGCCGATGTCCACGGTGGGGGTCATGTGGTTGGCGTACTGCATACCCAGCATCTCCTGCTTGCCGCCGGCGCCGGAGTCACCGGTAGCAGGCTCAAATACGCCGATCTTTACGACTTTTTCACCGGAAGCGGCGTCAGAACTGCTCTGGCTGTCGCTGCTGGCATCGCTGGAGCTGTCAGCGCCGCAGGCCGCCAGACTCATGGACATAGCCAGCGCCAGCATGATGGAAACAAACTTCTTCATTCAATTCATCCTCCTTGCGAGATCCGGACCGCTCAAAGCGTCCGCCTCTTGTAGATGGATGTATTTCATGCAGATACAATACCGCCCGCAAGAGAAAATCCGCACAAAATTTTTCCTGCGGTTTTCGCAGGCTTTTCACCGAATGACCATACAGTGAAATCGAATGTGTTTGATACACGGACAAATTGGCTGATTTCAGAAAATACAGCTTTTTTCGCTGTCCGTCAGAAACGGACAGTGCCTCTGGTAATTTTGACTAAAAATTTTTGAGTTTCTTGGACGAAACGTAAAAGCAAGGGGCGGCCAGCAGTGTTTCTGGCCATGAAAAAGGGGCGGCAGATGCCGCCCCTTGCGTTTGAGATCTTTTGCGTGTCTGAAACCCCGCGATATGGAAACGGACATTGCCCTCGTATCTGCCGCCTGCAAGGCAGAGCCCTTAATCATGGCTGCGGCTGATGGACGATGCCCGCAAACAGGGGCAGGCCGTCAGTCCCGGTGATGGCGAACACGAAGGGACGGTTCAAAACGTAGTCAACTTCCTCCTCCGGCGGGGCGGCTGCGCCGCACGTCATCATGACGGTATAGGCCGCGGCGGTGACGCCTTCCTCGTCAACGGTCACCCGGGCGGCGTGTTTGGCCTGGGAGAGATAGGCCGCCGTATCATCGGTCATGGGGGAAAAGTCCGAGACCGCCGGATCAAAGACGTCCGTGATGCCCAGCGCCTTCAGGCTGTCGGCCAGATCCAGGTCCGATGCCGTGTCGAACTTCGGCAGAGCGAGGTTGACGATGAGGTATTTGCTCTCCGCGCTCTCACCGTCGCTGAGAAGGAAGTCCATCGTCGGCTCGTCAGCCAGCAGTTCCTCCGGCGTAACGCCCTCGTCCGGCAGCAGGAACCACATGGCGCCGCTGCCCTCCAACCGTTTGGAGACCGCGGAGAAGCGGTCGCTCCAGTAATAGGTGTTCGTCCCGCGCTGACGCATGAAGTCACAGGCCGTATCGCCGCTGTCGGCGTGGAAGGTATCCGGCGCGGTGTTGGCTTCGGAGAACTCGCCGTCCCACTTGGCCCGGAAATAGATGGTGGACGCAAGCGCGAGGATCGTTTCCTGATCCATCGTCAGGCCGGAGGCTTGCTCCTTCAGAAGCCCGCCGGTCTGCTGGTCGATCCAGTCCTGAAGCGCCTTGTCAAAAGCGGCGGAGCCCATTTCACCCCGGAAGGACGAGGCGTAATCATACTTTGCCAGTGCGTCCATGGTTTCCTGCTTGAAGCTGATTTTGTCGCTGAGCCACAGGGAGTTGGCCAGAATACTGGTCACTGCGCCGTCATCGCAGTAGTTGGCGTTCCAGACAGCGGCGGCCTCGGCCCGGAGGGCGTCTACATCGCCGCTGTCCAGCAGGGCGAGGATCTGCTCCCGGCTCTCGCCGTCCGTCACCTCCGCCAGCATGGCGAGGGCCATGTAGAGATTGATGGGGGAGCAGACCTTGTTCTCTCCGCTGTTGCCGGTGAGAAGCTGGGGAATGGCGGCGCGGAGGTAGCCGTCCAGCACGTCCGTATAGCCCTCCGGCTGATCCGTCTGCTTTCTGCGGTCTGCCTGCCATGCGTCATAAACCTGATTGAAACCGTCACTGTCAAAGTCTCCGTTGGGTCTGCTGAACTTGGTCTCGTCCGGGTACGGCGCCATCTGGGGATACTGCGGGGCGGCCAGCTGGTACTTGCTGAGGGTTTTTACCTCGGGCTGCGCGCAGGCGGTCAGGGAAATCAGGCTGACCGCGGCAAGGAGAAGAGCGAAGATCCGTTTCATGAGAAGCACCTCCATCTGAAAAAGTGAAAACGACCGTCTATATTGATATAGACGGTCGTTTTTCAAAAAAGTTTCACAAAATGTCAGTTTTCGTACCGGGTCCAGTCGGGATCCTTGTTCATGCCGGTCCAGGTCTCGTAGCTGCCGGCCTTGTGCCTGTGATCGTGGGAGTTGGTAGCCTCCTGAATGGCCAGATAGAACCAGTCGCCGGGGTTGCAGTCCGGCCAGACGTTCATGCCGGGCAGCAGGTCGCTTTCATCCTCAGGAATCCGGTTCAGCACCCGGTTGATCATGGTCATGGCCTGTGCGCGGGTGATGTAGGTATCAGGACGGAAGGTGCCGTCCTCGAAGCCCTTGATCCAGCCCAGCTCCGCAGCCCGCTGGATGTACTTCTCCGCCCAGTGACCCTGAATATCGGAGAAGGTCTGCTCGCCGTTGCTCTTGCCGGTGTCGAACCGGGCGCAGATGGCGGCGAACTGTGCGCGGGTGATGGGCGCCTTGGGGTCGAAGGTCGTGGTGCTGCGGCCCTGCACGATGCCCAGACCGGTCATGGTGGAGATGGCGGTGTTGGCCCAGTAATCGTCCGCCACGTCGGTGTAGGTGTTGCTGGTGAGCAGATTGCCGTCACGGACGGAATCCTTCAGCAGGCGGAAGAAAATGGTGGTGGTCTCCGCGCGGGAGATCAGACCGTAGGGCCGGACGTTGCCGTCCATGTAGCCGATGACATAGGCGAAGTGGTCGCTGTCATTCAGCAGATCGGGGGTGGTGCCGCGGTAGTTCCGCACGGTGTCCGCGTATTTGACGGCGGTGCTGAGGCTGTCGGAGAAGTCCTTGTCGTTGATCTCGTACTCCGTCCGGTCCAGAACGTAGCCCTCGGGGGCGGAGACCTCAGCGTAGTACCAGATGCCGTCATAGGAGTTCTTGTTGTCCACGCCGAACAGGGCGATGCCGTTTTTGCTGCTCTGCTGTCTGGTCTCGACCACTCTGCGGTTTTTGATCCGGTCATTCTTGTCCAGCTGATACAGCTCGAACTTCGCGCCGTTCAGGGCGTGGCCGTCCTGTGCGTCCACCTTCTGAATGGCGAAGAAGTACTTGTCGTCATCGTCGTGACTGCTGTTGCGCGTCCACTGCGCATAGAGGACCACGTTACGGAGCATCTTGATGGGATCGCCTTCCGCGTAGGATTTACCGCTGCCGTCCGCCTCCGTGTTCCAGCCGGTGAAAGTATATCTGCTGCGGGTAAAGCCGTTTGTGAGAACTGTAGCTGCGGCCCCGTAAGCATAGGGACTATTTTTGTCGGTCATTGTGCCGGAGCCACCGTTTGCGTCATAGGTCACGGTGTAGGTGGGCACGTCAAGCTTCAGCTTGGCGGTATTTTCGGCGGGGGCTTCCTTGCTCTTGCCGATCAGCGAAAGCTCATACGTATAAATCTTGATCGTACCGTCGATATAGCCCCCGGACGTGATGTCCAGTGCCGTGTCGCTGCGCAGTTCGTCCTGCGCGTCAGCGGTCAAGGGCAGGGTGATCCCGGAAAGGGTGACGATGGAATCGTTGGTATCAATATCAGGTGCGTCAGTCGCATCCTTGATCACGCAGGGGATCGTCCAATAACCGGTGGCTTTATCGTAGGTCGGCGTGGTTTTCCGATCAAGCTTAAACCAGCCGCTTTTAAGGGTGATGCCGTTCAGCGTAGCCGGGTTTTCCAGCTTGTCGCTGAACTTGACGTGCAGGTTCACCTTGCTGCCGGCGAACGTGGTGATGTTCTTGCCCTCCATGAACCCCCAGAGAGAACCGGTTCCAATCTGTTTCTCAATAAAAGAAACGGCGGTTTTATGCTCAGGATTAGCACCAAATTTCAGGCTCTGCATATCCAGCGTGGCCTGATAGGAGATCTTGGCGTCCTTATTGACAATGTGCGCGGTGGGATCGTCACCGTCCGCAGGAGCGGCATTGACGCCGTGCTTAATGGTAATGTCATTGTCGATCAGATCCGCGGTGATGGGTTTCCATTTGGGAGTGAATTTCACATCGTGATCAGGCATGATGAACGTATCGTTCTTTACGGTCACATCTTCATCATTTGTGACCCAGCGGTCAAATTCCTTACCGTCCGGAACAGTAGCAGGCTCTTCGGTGGACACTCCGATGTTGGCTGCTCCTTTAAGGTAGTATTTGGGAGCTTGATTGGGAGTAAAGTTTGCCAGCTCGTTTCCTTTGCTGTCGCAGTAAATAGCCCGATAGGCCGTAACCTTGCCGTTCAGGTGCCAGGCGTTTGTGCCAGGTTTCACATAATCGGCCGCGCCGTTGTCTTGTTTCAGTTCCACCCATTTGATCAAATCAAGGTTTAAGTTCTCATTAGGTAAATACTCTTCAAATTTGTCATTTGTCTTTTTGACCTCTTTGCCGAGTTTGCCAACTTCAGTTTTATCTGTTGAAGCAGAAACCGGCTGTTCTGTGGTCAGCTTGCCCAGCGTTGCCCAACCGTTGCCGTTTTCATTGTGTTTCACGTCTTTTACATTCTCGTTATCTTTATCTCCGATCGGTTTTCCCGCAGTGTTGACCGTCTGAAAATAGACATACACAGGGGTCCCGGTCGGCGGAGTTGCTTCAAAGGTCCACGTGCCGGTAACCGTCACATTCTCGTCCGGCATAATGAATTTCTTGTCCTCCTGAGGAATCTGCGTGTCGGTTTGATCGCCCGTTACCGTCCAGCCGTTGAACGTCCAAGTGCCGTCCTTTCCATTCAGTGTGCCAGTTATCGGTGTTGTCACGGTAGGAAGCGTGACCTTTGTAGTCGCAGTTGCCTGTTCCGAAGCTGGCAGGTATTGCTTCCCCGGATGATCACCGGAAAACTCATACGTTACAGTATGGGGCGTCCGCTTTGTGATGTCGATGCGGAGATATTTACCCCCTTTACCCTCGGAGACAGTTACCTTATATTTCGTATTTCCCTCAATGGGGATGGAGATTGTAGGGCTGTGGCCGATTGTCTTATCGCGCGCCAAGTCAATACTTGTGATATCGATGGCAGTGACTTTGTGTTTTGAGGAATTCAATCTATTGCTATATTTCCAATATGATCCTTTTGACGTGCAAAATACATATTCATCAAGCAGGGCCTTTGACGTATACAATCTAACTTGCTTAGGTAAAATTCCCTCTAAATTATCGTGATCCGCTTTTGTTGCATCATCCATGTAAACACGAATTTCGTCATATGCTGTTGACCACACATCGTTCTCTTCTGCCGCAAGCGCCGTCGTTGGAAGCAAGGATATGATCATAACAAGAGACAAGAGCCATGCGGATAGCCGTTTGCATTTCATAAATTTATACCTTCTTTCCACGCGATTTCTTTTGAGTCCCGCCCGGGACCCGGGTTCAGGGGATGCGATGGGGTTCAGGGATGTTTGCTGATTTACTTGATAGGCGTTCACCGCTTTCCACCGGATATGGATCATATTTACAACTGCGGTAAAACCCCGCAGCAGTTACGGGGAAATTATAGCATAAAGCCGGTTTGCCTGCAAGGGTCAGCTTGGTCAAAACGACAATTTTTTTCGCGATTGCAACAGGTCTGAAACGGGCGGCGCCGTCATGGTCAGGTCGCTCATGACATAGACCGTCGCGCCGTCCTCTGCCGCTTCGACCGCCTTGGCCAGCGTGACGAAGGGCTTGTCCGCCGAGCCGTCACCGGTCCCATCATTGCCGCTGCTGCTGACATAGACCGCCGTGCCCCCGTCGGCATAGGCCGCTGCCGGAAGGAGTGTGAGACACAGCACAAGTGCCATCAGGGTTGACAAAATCCTTCGTTTCATAAGTTTCTTTCCTCCCTTAAATGTAGGAATATAGAAGAAGTTCAGCCATGGGTTTGTCCCGGCTGAATTTATACCGCGGCGGTGCTGCCGCCCTTGAAGCGGAAGTGAATTGTTTGGCAGTGATGGCCAAAATCCGTCAAAATGCAAAATAAATGCGGGGGGGACTGGCTATTTGTATATTTTACCATGCGCGAACATGAAAAAGAAGGCGTTTGCAGAGTTGACAGACAGAGTTTGCGCTAAGTGAGCGTTAAGAAATTGATGATCCGCTGCGGAACCGGGGGGGTGCCTCCTTACCTATATAGGATACGGGCTGAAAGAGGAAAAAAACAAGCGAACGCGCTCGAATGACCATGCCAGATTTTCTGCACAAACCGTGCCAAAATTGTTGGCTCGTGCGGATAGCTGTCATATAATGGAGAAAAAAGCAGAGAGATCACCATGTTTGTCGAACGATTTGACGGACTGATGAATATTGCGGAACTTTCCAACAGCCAGCTGGGACGGGAGATCAGCATGAATCCCTCCCGCATCGGACGGCTGCGCTCCGGTGCACGGCCTCTGCCGAAGCACCACGAGTTTCTGCCCGGGATGTGCGCTTATCTGGCAGCGCACCTACCTTGCAGGAATGATCCGGTGAGAAACCGTACAGCGGGGCAGAACTGCCCGATTCCGTAATAGATAAAACCCCCGGATACCTTGCTCCCCTGACAGGGAGGATAAGGTATCCGGGGGTTTTATTCCTGAGCTTGCGGGCTCTGCATGGCGGTCAACTCTCTTTTCTGCCTGCGGATGTCCTTGCGAAAGAGGGCGTCTGCCATACCAAGCCTGCGCCGGTAGGCAGATAGGCGGGCACTGTTTGGGCAAAGACTTCCAGACCCATGGGGCCGGTGCAGTGACAGACACCGGCACAGGTGATGGAGCTGTGCCGGAAATAGTCTGCCGTCCGGGCAATGCGTTCCGGGTCCGGGGGTACCAGGTGGGTACCGCCGAAAACGGCCTGGATGGGCCGCTCCGGGAAGCGCCGTTTTACCGTGGAGAGAATGTTGCGGATGCCGTTGTGGGCGCATCCGGTGAGTACCACCAGTCCTGCTGGGGTATCCACCACACAGACCTGCTCCTCCGGGAAGGTATCCGGCACCAGGCGGCCCTCCGGCCCCTCCATGACCGAGGAGGGATGGACCGCCTCTTCCGGTCCGGGGGCCGGAAAGTTTCCCAGAAGATACACATGCGGAGCGATCTGTATACAGTCATCTGCCAGGCAGCGGAAGCCGGTCAGCCCCTGCTGGAAGAACCAGGATGCCTCCATGGGCGGGCCTACCAACTCCAGCGTCTGGGAATAGGTTTCCTGCTGAGGCGGGTCGCACCGGTGATCCCACCACTTCCGGATGAAAAAGCCGCTATGGGCATAAATGGGTACGTCCGGCGGAAGGAGCTCCGCCAGGCGCAGAAAACCACCGCAGTGATCCCGGTGGTTGTGGCTGAACGCCACGGCAGTGACCCGCCGGAGGTCGATGCCCAGCTTCTCCGCGTTCCGCAGGCAGGCGTCCCGCTCCCCGGCGTCGAACAGCAGACGGGTATCTCCTTCCTCCAGGTAGACGGACAGGCCGAATTCCCCCTCAAGGCCGGGGTACAGAACGGCGTTTTCCGATAAGACAGTCAGCTTCATGGCAGGCTCTTCTCCTTGTCAGTTGTTTAAAAAACGGAGGAAACGCCGGGGCGTCTCCTCCGTTTTTGTATGGTCGGGGAAATTACTGAACGGCAACAGTGCGCTGGAAGGTATCGATCCAGGCTTCCTTGTTGGCGGTGATGTAGGCCTCGTCAAATTCCTTCAGGGCGTTCATGGACTCGTCGCCGAAGGCCAGATAGGTCTTCAGAGAATCGTCCATGGTGGCGTTCTTGTTCACGGGGGCCTCGTTCATGACCTCAGCGATCTTGTCCTGGGTGTCCTTGCTGATGAGGTATTCCACAAACAGCTGGGCCAGCTCAGGGTTCTTGCAGTTCTTCACCACGTTGGCGGTGGCGGGAGCGGAGAAGGAGCCCTCGGCGGCGTCCACCCAGACCATGTTCAGGCCGCTGTCGGTCAGGCTGGGCATATTGATGTCCATGAACACGGCGATGTTGGCCTCACCGGTGGTGAAGGCGTTGACAACGTCGGAAGAGGTGGAATACCACAGATCGATGTTGTCCTTCTTCTCCTGCATCAGCTCCATGGCGGGGGTCACATCCTCCTGGCTGCCGCCCATGGCCTCGGCCATAGCCACCAGCATGTAGGGGCCGGCGGTGGAGGTCATGTCGGGCAGAGCCACCATGTGCGCATACTGGTCATCAAACAGACCCTCGTAGGAGGTAGGGGCGGGCAGACCGGCCTTCTCCAGAGCGTCGGCATTGTACATGATGCCGTAGCGGCACAGGGAGTAGCAGGGGCCGTAGCCGTCGGCGTTGACAGCGATGTCATACAGATCGCCGATGCTGGTGACGATGTTGGTGTCGATCTTCTCAAACAGGCCCGCCTCATTGCCGGTCTGGGCAAAGCTCTTGGTCAGCAGGGCCACATCGGCGGTGGGATCGTTCTGCTCAGCCATCAGCTTGTTGAGACGGTCACCGTTGCCGCTGGTGGGGTCTACCACGATGGTGCAGTTGTACTGGGACTCAAAGTCGGCGGCCAGGGTCTTGAGACCGGCCTCGGCCCAGCCCCAGGTAGCAACGACCAGCTCAGCGCCGCCGAAATCCTGAGTATCGCCAGCTGCTTCGCCGTTTCCGGCGTTATCGGCAGGAGCCTCCTCCTGCTTGCTGCCGCCGCAGGCAGCCAGGCTCAGGGTCATGACCAGAGCCAGCATCAGTGTAAAAATGCGCTTGCTTTTCATTTTGTTTACATCCTCCAGATTTTATTTGATGTCTTTATATACACAGAAATGCTGGGCGGGGAAGTGAAGCAGAACTTCACTGCCCTCCTGCACGTCCGCATATTCGTGGATAGCGGGGTATACCATTTCCTCAAAGCAGCCGGAGACCTCCAGCCGGGTGGTATGGCCCTTGTAGGTGGCACTTTTGACGGTGCCCCGGACGGTATTGACACCTTCCTGCTCCGCAGTCCGGATGTTTTCGGAGCGGATGGCCAGAATGCATGCGTCACCCTCAGTCAGCTCCTGGGCGGCCTCTGCCGGGACCTGGAGCGTGTGAGCACCGCAGCGGATCAGGCGCATATCTCCCTCTGCTCCGGCGGCGATGCCGTGAAGAAAGGTGGAAAAGCCCATAAAGTCTGCAATAAAGGGAGAGGCGGGCCTGTCAAAGACCTCCTGGGGCTTGCCGATCTGCAAAATGTGGCCGGCATTCATGACAATGACCCGGTCTGCCAGGGAGACGGCCTCCTCATGATCGTGGGTCACGA
>OLSQ01002482.1_pt1 | contig 13296 bp, 10 predicted proteins | sample 1672561 | NCBI WGS metagenome assembly OLSQ01 (sample SAMEA3136699, study PRJEB25190) | human gut metagenome | biome: human gut; feature: human-associated habitat; material: faeces | place: Austria | collected 2013 | reverse complement strand
GGTTTGTTGGTTTCGTAGAACCATCGAACCGGCGCTCTTTTTGCGTTTCAGGATATTCAGACCATCGCGGGAGGAAAGCAGCGCTACCGTGCGCTGATCCATAAACGCATCCCCATTCACGCGGTAGGCATTGAGATCCTGCCTGCTTATTACGAAAACTTTCTGAAGGAGCGGTATCCGGACATCTGTTTCGACCTCACCGCCGCCTTTCAGAGCGTGGATCAGGCCACGGACTTTCCCGTCATGTCCAAGCTGCTGTTTGAGATTGAGAACTATCGGGGCGAGGGTGCGGCGGCGGCGCTTTTCTACGAAGCCAAGGTCACAGAGGCCATCGCGCTGGTGGTGGACGCATGGAAGCGGCAGAGCTGGAAGCAGGAAAAGCCGCTGTCAGATGCGGACAGGGAGAGCCTGCAAAACGTGGTCAGCTACATCGCCGACCACTATGCCTTTGATATTCCGCTGGAGCGCCTTGTCAGCATCGCCTGCATGAGCGAAACCAAGCTGAAAAGCTGCTTCAAGCGGTAGTTCGGGTGCAGTGTCACCCAGTACATTCAAGGCCGCCGCATGAGTCAGGCGGAGCATCTGCTCATCAACACCGATTTCACTATGGGGCAAATCGCCCAGATGATCGGCTACACACCTCCAGCCGGTTCGCGGAGCCGTTCAAAAAGAGCACGGGCATCCTGCCCATTGAGTATCGGAAAATCGCCCGGCGCGAATAAGCTCGCCACGCCGCAAGGGACGGTCACAAAAGCAAAATACATCGTATTATTCCAGCAAAAAAGTCCTCGGAAACCATTTGGTTTCCGAGGACTTTTTGTGCCTTTGCAGCGATGCTTCCCCAAACGCTTATTGCAGCAGCAGAAGGCTGAACACCAGCGTGAACAGGGCCACCGTTTCGATAATACCGATGACAATGAAGTAGTTGGCCGTGCCCTTTCCGGTCTCGCCCAGCGCGTCGGCGGAAGCGGCGGCAACCTTGCCCTGGAAGAAGGCGGACAGGCCGATAGCCAGACCCGCGAAGATGCCGGTGAACATGGCCAGCGCCGCGTCACAGCCACCCTCCACGGCGCTGCGGATGAAGTTCATCAGCAGGAAGCCATAGATGGTCTGGGTCAGCGGTGCGCCGGAGAAGGCCACCATAATGAAGGGGGCGGGCTTGCCGTTGGCGTAGCATTTCTTCCACGCACCCACAGAAGCCTGAGCGGCAAAGCCGGAACCGAACGCGGAGCCCATGGCGGACAGGCCCAGAGCGCACGCCATACCAATAAATTCGATACTCATAATTGTTCTCCTATCCGTTTATTTTTTGATTTTATCGCGTTTCTTAAAAGGATCGTAAGCAATACCGGCCCACTCCATCCCCAGCTGGCCGGAAAACTCCAGCAGATTCAGGCGGACGCCGTGCACCACCACAGACAGCAGGCCCATGACGATGTTCAGCCCATGGCCGATCAGCAGGATCAGGATGGCGGCGATGACCAGCGGCCCCTTGAAGCCGAAGGCCATGTTGTTGAAGCTCTGGGCAATGGCCAGCGACGCCATGCCCACGGCAAACAGGCGGATATAGCTCATGATGTTGCCGAAGGCGCTGATGGTGTTCAGGAACACCGTGAACGCGTTGCCAAGGCCCGCCTTCAGCCCCTGACCAAAGGTCTTGTCCGGCGCCATGCCGCCGAAGCACACCACCAGCAGGAAGCCCGCGATGACCACGCAGGCCACAGGGATCAGATTCACCTGCTGGCCGATGACCAGATACAGCACCACGAAGTACAGCGCGTCGATGGCGGCCAGCCAGCCCAGATCGGCGATCCAGCTGAGGTCTTTCTCCTTCAGCTTGCGCCGGATGTTCATGACGCAGGCCAGAGACAGCTGCACCGTGCCCAAGATGAAGCAGAACTTCATGATGGTGTTCTGCTGGGTGGTGGTGGAGACGTTGAAGTACGCCGGGTAGTTGGCAAAGGTGGGGATCACCAGCCGCTTCAGGAAGGGCACCTGCATGGCCTGCTCCAGGCCGAACCATGTGCCGGTCAGGGCGCCCCATAGAATGGTGGCGATGGACAGCACCCACAAAAGCTGCACGGCGGTGGAGGCTTTTTTATTCTTCACCGTCATGGCCAGCGCCGCCAGCAGGAACAGGCACCCGTACCCGGCGTCGCCGATGATCATGGCGAAGAACAGGGTGAAAAAGCCCAGAAACCAGAAGGAAATATCGTACTCCCGATAGCCGGGGACAGTGCCCAGAATGTCGAACACCGGAATCATCAGCCGCGTGACCTTGTTGTACTTCACCTTTGTGGGCACCTTGTCATCGTCGGCGGCAGGCTCCTCCATGGCCCATGCCCAGTGCGCCTCGGCAGCGGCCTTCTTGAAGCCGTCCACCTCCGCCGCCGGGAGATAGCCGCTGAGCCACACCAGCCCGTCCTGACTTTGGGACGTGTTGCTGACGGCGGAATACTCGGCGGCGTTCTGGGTCTTGAGCAGTTGGTCACGGATGCTGGGCAGGTGCGCCGTCGCTTGCGTCAGGAAGGCTTCGCAGTCCGCCAGCGCCTTGTCGCAGCTCTGCTGCTCCTGCTCCAGCTCGTCCAGCCCCTTGTCGGGAACGGGAAACTCCGTGGCGGAGTATCGGCCGGGCAGAGGTGCGAAGGCCGCCAGCGTAGGCATCTTGCCTACCGGAGCCAGCCGCACGAAGCGAACGTCGGGATCGGCCTCCAGGGCGGCCATGGTCTTTTTGTCAGTGCGGTAGATGTGGATCTCCCAGCCCTGTTCCTTCAGCTCCCGCAGCTCCGCCGGAACGAACCGGCCCCATTCGGCCAGCTTTTCCGCCGCCGCATGAGCGGCGGCCTGCTGCTCCAGTAGCGCCTTTTTGCGCTCCATGCAGTCGGACAGCTGCTGATAAAACGCTTCAAATTCACTATCGGACAGCACCGTCGTCTCCTGCTTGGCCTTGGGATATTCCTGCAGCGTCATCTCCATGCGGGACAGCCGGGCAAAGCGCTCCAGATACCGCTGGTCGGCGCTGGCCTTTTCCGTGAAGTGGACAACGCCCAGCTCCCGCAGCTTATCCAGCAGCGCTGTTTTTTCCGAGGCGGCCGCCACAATGTGGACGACCTTCATTTTTTCGATCATCGGCCCACCTCCTGCAGCTTCTTCTTGGCGATCTTGCCCCGCACCACGGCGGAGGTCTGCTGGTCGCCCAGATAGATGCCGATGACCCGGATGTTCTCCTTGGCCTCGGGGATCTTCACTTTTTCAAACAGGTTCACCCGCTGGGCCGTGGCGCGCAGCTCACGCTCCAGCAGCTCTACCTGACGGCGCAGGGTCTTTTCCAGTGCGTCCAGCCGGGCGATCTCCCGCAGGCGCACCGCCGCGGTGTCCACCCACAGGGGGTAGTCCGCCACGTCGTACTGAATATCCTCGAAGCTCAGCTCCTGAAACACCGGCACGGTGACGCCGGCGATGTTCTGCTCTCCGCACACCACATGCCTGGGGCGGATCAGGGCGTCCAGCCGCTTTTCCGCCGGGAAACTGTCGTTTTCCGCAAAGACGGCCACCCAATCGTCCAGCCCGGCCACAGCGGCCTGACGCTGCCGCGCCACCTGCTCCAGCTGGGCGGTGACCTGCATCACCACGGCCTGCAGCTGCTGCTTTTTCAATTGCAGCGTGGGCAGATACCGCTGGAACTGCTTCAGGCGATCCTTCTGCACCTTTAATTCATTTTTTGTCAGTTTGACAGCCATAGGCGCCCCCTTACTCCGCGGTGGCGGGCTTGGGCCATCTCTCCTGAATGAGACCGGTTTTCAGGCCCGTCTCGTTGGGCTCGAAGCACTCGGCCAGGATCTCCCAGCCCAGATCCAGCGCCTCCTCCAAGGGGATGTTCACGCTCAGATCCATCAGCTTCGTCTCAAAGAGATGGCCGTATTTCAGCAGCTTTTCGTCCCACTCGGACATCATGAAGCCCATGGACTTCTTTTCCAGACTCTCCTTATAGGCGCTGTACAGGCGGATCATGCCGTCCATCAGCGCCCGGTGGTCGCTTCTGGTCTTGCCGTTGACGTTCTGCTTCAGACGGGACAGGGAGCCGAAGGGCTCGATGTGGCCGTTTTTCAGGTAGTACTGGCCCTCGGTGATATAGCCGGTGTTGTCGGGCACAGGGTGGGTCACATCGTCGCCGGGCATGGTGGTCACGCCCAGAATGGTGATGGAGCCTGCGTCGCCGAAGTCCACGGCCTTTTCATAACGGGCCGCCAGACAGCTGTACAGGTCGCCGGGGTAGCCGCGGTTGGAGGGCACCTGTTCCATGGTGATGGCCATTTCCTTCTGGGCGTCGGCGTAGTTGGTCATATCCGTCAGCAGCACCAGCACCCGTTTTCCGGCCAGCGCGAACTGCTCCGCCACGGCCAGTGCCATATCCGGCACCAGCGTGCACTCCACAGTGGGGTCGGAGGCGGTGTGAATGAACATCACCGTGCGGCCCATGGCGCCGCTCTTTTCCAGCGTGTCCCGGAAGAACAGATAGTCGTCGTATTTCAGTCCCATGCCGCCCAGCACGATAATGTCCACCTGCGCCTGCATGGCGATGCGGGACAGCAGCTGGTTATAGGGCTCGCCGGACACGGAGAAGATGGGCAGCTTCTGGCTCTCCACCAGCGTGTTGAACACATCGATCATGGGGATGCCGGTGCGGATCATCTTATCGGGCACGATACGCTTGGACGGGTTCACGGAGGGGCCGCCGATGGGGATCATGTTCTCCGTCAGGGCCGGGCCGTTGTCACGGGGCACACCCGCGCCGTCGAAGATGCGGCCCAGCAGGTGGTCGGAGAAGGACACCATCATAGGGCGGCCCAGAAAACGGACAGGATCCGTGGTGCTGACGCCCTGGGTTCCGCTGAACACCTGTAGGGTCACCAGATCCTTGTCCAGCTTGATGACGTTGGCGTAGCTGTCGCCCACCAGCGCCAGGTCGCCGTTGCGGACGCCGGAGGCCCGGACAGTCACCACGTTGCCCACAATGGATTCAATTTTCGTATAAACTTTCTGCATCATGACTCACCTCTCAAAGCGCTGCCTTGCTCAGATAAAAGTCCTTGAGCCGTTTTTCCTGCGCCTCGAACTCCGGCGTCCGGAACTCGGTATTGTGCCAGTCCAGGAACTCCTGACGGAGCTGGTTGAAGAAGGCGCGGATCTCTTTCTTGTCGTCGAGCCTGAAATCGCGCTTCAGCACATCGTACAGTACGTTGAACTCGTAGCGCTGGCGGTCGGGGCCGCAGGCGGCGTCGATGGGGTCGAAGGAGTTCTGCTGGAGATACACCGCGTCCAGCAGCTCGCCCTTCTGATAGACGGTATAGTCCGCGTCGGAGGTGCCCTCCTCGCCGATGACCTTCATCATCTGGTTGATCTCGTTGCTGCGCTTGAGGATAGCGCGGGCCTGCTCCACCCGCTCTCTGTCCACCACGCCCTGATACTTGCTCCAGGAGTCGATGGGGTGGATGGCGGGGTACTTTCGGGCGTCGGAGCGCTCGCGGGACAGACCGTGGAACGCGCCCACCATCTTCAGCGTGGCCTGTGTCACAGGCTCCTCGAAGTTGCCGCCTGCGGGGGATACGGTGCCGCCGATGGTAACGGAGGCCACCTTGCCGCTCTTCAGCCGCACCTTACCGGCCCGCTCATAGAACGAGGCGATAACGGATTCCAGATAGGCGGGGAACGCCTCCTCGCCGGGGATCTCCTCCAGACGGCCGCTCATTTCACGCATAGCCTGTGCCCAGCGGCTGGTGGAGTCCGCCAGCAGCAGCACGTCCAGCCCCATCTGGCGGTAATACTCCGCCATGGTGACGGCGGTATACACCGACGCCTCACGGGCGGCCACAGGCATGGAGGAGGTGTTGCAGATGATGATGGTGCGCTCCATCAGGGAGCGGCCGGTACGGGGGTCGGTCAGCTCCGGGAACTCCGTCAGCACCTCCACCACCTCGCCGGCACGCTCGCCGCAGGCCGCCACGATCACCACGTCCACGTCGGCGTTCTTGGCCTCCATGTGCTGCAGGACTGTCTTACCCGCGCCGAAGGGGCCGGGCACGCAGAAGGTGCCGCCCTTTGCCACCGGCAGGAACGTATCCACGCAGCGCAGCTGCGTTACCAGCGTCTCATCGGGCCGCAGGCGCTCCTCATAGCAGCGGATGGGCTGCTTCACCGGCCAGGAGAACACCATGGTCAGTTCCTTCTCCTCGCCCTGCTCATTCTCCAGCACCGCCACGGTGTCCCGGACGTTATACACGCCCTTTTCCCGGACGGACTTTACCTTCCACTCGTTCTTCAAGCCAAAAGGCACCATGATAAGATGGGTGAACAGCCCCTCCGGCACACTGCCTATCGCGTCGCCGGCGGTGACGGTATCACCGGGCTTCACCAGCGGGGTGAACTCCCAGTCCTTATTGGGAATGGGAGCCAGATACACGCCCCGCTCCAAAAAGAAGCCGCACTTCTCGGCCAGCTCCGGCAGGGGGTTCTGCAAGCCGTCGAACACCTGGGTCAACAGGCCGGGGCCAAGCTCCACGCTCATCAGCTCGCCGGAGAGCTCCACCTTGTCGCCCACCTGAATGCCGTTGGTCATTTCATAGATCTGCATACTGGCCGTGCCGCCGTTGACGCGGATGACCTCGCCCTTCAGGCGGTCATCCCCCACCAGCACATAGCCCACTTCATTTTTACGCACGGAGCCGGAAAAGCTGGCAGCCACCAGATTTCCGTTCACTCCGGTCACATATCCTGTCACTTTGTCCATTTTGATTCTCCTGTTTTATGATAGGCTGGCGACCTGCTGCCGGATGCTGTCCATCAGGCCGTCGAAGGCCCGCTTGCCCGTCTCGTACCGGAAGCCCCGCTGCCGCTCCAGCAGCCGCAGCTTCATGGCGTAGCCGTACAGGGCATGGTCATCGAAATTGTGCAGGCCGATCATGTCGTCCAGACGGCAGAATTCCAAGTCCAGCAGAAGCCGCTCGCCCTCCAGCGGATTCTCGGCGTTCACCGCCGCCGTCACCGTCTGCACGATGGCGGCGTCCCGGTCAGAGGGAACGGGACTGGCGCGGCCCAGCTTCACGCTGCGCTGATAGGTCAGCTCGCGGGACAGCGCCTTATAAAAAGCGGCCCATTCCGACAGCAGCGGCCCCTTGTCCGATTCCACCGTCAGCTCCTCCAGCGTCTGATACACCCCGCTGCTGACCGCCGTTTTGCACATGCCGAGAAACGCGGCATAGTCCATGGGCGGCTCGCCCTGGGTTTTCAGCATCGGCAGGCTGGAGACCAGATAGTAATAGGAAGCCACAGCGGCACCCCCTTACAGGCGCGTATCCCGGAAGAAGGGCGTCAGCATGTTGGCGATCTCCTGCTCAGAGCAGTCGAAGTAGCCGGAGCCGTCCTTGGCGGCCAGCCGGAAACCCGCGCCCACCTTTTTGGAGGGGCGAATCTCAAGCCCGGCCTTCAGCTCCTGGGCCAGCTCCTGACGGAGCCCCTCCGTCACCTGACCCACCTCTGCCGTATAGGCGGAAACGTCCTCCCCCTGCACGGCAGCCTGAATAAGCTTGGCCAGCGTGTGCTGATCCAGCGCCTTGCCCACGTCGGCGGCCAGAAGCTTCTCGAATTCCTTCTGGATCTCCTGCTGGAACGCCAGCACAGCGTCCCGCCTGGCCTGCTCAGCGTTCAGCTGGGCGCTGCTCTTGAACACCTCGATCTCCGCCCTGGCGTCGCCGCGCAGCCTGTCCGCCTCCGCTTTGGCGTCGGCCACAATGGCCTCCGCCTGCTTTCTGGCCTCTGCTACAATGGCGGCGGCTTCCCTGTTGGCGCTGTCGATGCCGTCCTTTTTGATGGAAGAAACAAGATCCTGAATCTGAAGTTCCATACTATTCACCTTCTTCGCAAAAATTCATAGATAATCCTGTAGGTATATTAGATTTATTATAATACAAACTTCATGATTTGCAATATTTTTTATAAGGAGTATCATTCAAAATACTAATCACTCGCTTCTCAACCGGGCGGCCGAAAATGGCAGGTGCGCTCCCCTTCAGTATGTCCGCATTTTAGCAGATTCCGCCCACAGACACCATGGTCAAAACGCGGCATCTGTCCGTATTGTAGCAGAATCTGTCCATGGACGCCATGGGCAAAATACAGCAGCTGCACAATTTTGTGCAAAAACAGCGGCAGTGCGAAAGTGAAAATTTGACTCTGCCATTGACTGGTGACAAATCCGAAGGACTGTGGTATACTGCTGCCATCACATCACAAGGAGGAAACACCATGCATATCAACTGGTTCCGGGATGAGAACAACCTCATCTACATCAACGGCGCGACGCAGCTGGCAGAGCTGGAGAAAACCCTGCGCTTTCCCGGTCTGGAGGAGGCCGCCAATGAGCTGCGGCAGCACCCCACGGCAGAGGGCTTCACCATCAAGGGCCCCAAGCGCACCAGCGGGCGGCTGTTCGTGCCGGATCTGACCTTTGGCCGGCATATCGAAATGGGGGAAAACATTTTCTTCTTCATGGGCGAGATGCAGGAGTGCTACGTCATCTACTGGCCCGACGCGCCGGTGACCCAATAGCTCGCACTTTTCCCTTGCAATTGGCACGCGGCTGTGCTACACTGAGTTTCGACAAGTTCATAACAGGACAGCGTGCCGGTCTCGTAAGAGACTGGCGGCGGAATGGGGTGAGATGCCCCGCGAGAAGGTCACTGTGATGCCCGCGCGTAAAGCGCCGGGATAAGTCAGATACGAGATGCGCTGCTCCTGGGCTATCGCCATTCCCGAAGCCGAAGCGAGAAGTGTTTGTTAACGCACGACCTGCTTTGGCCGTGCGCTTTTGTTTTGTGTGGAGCGCACGGCCGGGTTTGGCTGTGCGTTATTTTTTGCAGCCGGGCGCGGCGGCCAGCCGCTTTTTTCCATCGGTGGGAGAGGGGCCTCTCCCCTCTCCCATCCTCCTCAAATTTGGGCGGGAGGGGCAGAGCCCCTCCCCTACGGACGCAAAATAAGCCTCCCTCATCAGAGGGAGGTGTCATGACCGCAGGTCATGACGGAGGGAGAGACGATAGACCGCTGCATTTCCGGTCTCTCCCCCAGTCTCGCTTGCGCTCGACAGCCCCCTCATCAGAGGGGGCCAAAGATATATCCGTACCTATCAAAAACTCAGGCCATGCGGCCTTTTAATAATATAGAAAAAATCACACGAGAAAGGAAAATCACACATGAAGAAACGAATCTTCTCGCTGCTGCTGGCGCTGGTGATGGCGGTATCGCTGCTGCCGGTCAGCGCCTTCGCGGCGGATGACTACGAGCTGCGTGTTCTGACCTTTGAGGACGCGGACTACAAAGGCGGCACCAACTTTGCCAATGGCAATGACTGGTCGTCCCTGATCGACGATCCCCAGTACGGCGGCAAGCTGCTGTACGGCAGCGGCGGCGCTGGCGTCTACTCCGCAGATGAGGCTTACCAGTGGACGGATACCGGCAATACGGGCCTTAAACACATATTCCCCTACAACTATAACGCTTACTGCTATTGGGGCGGCGGCCACGCCATTTCCAACTACAGCACAGGTGACATCGCGGACTACGGCGGATTTGAGACACAGCTCACCGTCTATAAAAAGGGCGTTTCCGGCCTGTCCCGCACCGGCGGCGGCCACAACGGCTCCGACAATTTCGCCGTGCATTACGGTTACATGGATGGTTCCCAATTTAACAAAACCGAAAACCTGCCTGCCCTGACCTTTGCCGACGGTGCGGAGCGTGTCATTGACCATATGTACGTCACCAACACCACCTATGCCCTGAACTGCTACATTGACGGCAACGGCCTGACCGCCAAGATCGGCCCGGACGACTGGGTAAAGCTGGTGGCTACCGGCTATGATACCAAGGGCGCAAAGACCGGCGAGACCGTCATCTATCTGTGCAACGGCCCGGATAACATTATCATGGACTGGACGAAGTGGGATCTGTCCAGTTTGGGCAAGGTCGCCAAGGTGACGTTCAACGTCACTGGCTCCAGCGATAACGGCTACGGCTTCTCCCAGCCCGCCTACTTCGCCTATGACGATGTGGCGGTGCGGTTTGAAAAGGCAGGCGCGGACGTTCCCGCCACCGGCGTGACGCTGGATAAGACGGAGCTGAGCCTGACCGAGGGCGAGTCCGCCACTCTGACCGCCACCGTGGAACCGGAGAACGCCACCGACAAGGCCATCGTCTGGACTTCCTCCGATAACGCGGTCGCTACCGTGGAAAATGGCGTTGTCACCGCTGTGAAGGCCGGTACGGCCACCATCACCGCCGCCTGCGGCAGCGCAAAGGCGGAATGCACCGTCACGGTAACGGCGGCACCGGCAGGCCCCATCAGCGTGAAGGTGGGATCCGCAGCCTATCCCGTCAAGCCGGTCGATGGTCAGGCGGGCAAATATCACGCTGCCGTCCCCTATGGCAGTAACGCCACCATCGAGGTCAAGGACGCTGCTTTCCTGATGGTAACGAACAGCAAAGGCGGCTACCTCAATGATGAGGGCAGCAATCCCTTTACGTTGACCGCCGCGCAGCTGGACAAGCTTCTGATCAGCAAGGATATTCCGTTCACCCCGGCAAACAGCGCCAGCAAGGTCGCCTATCTGTCCATTATGGACTTTACGGCAAACGCCAGCTATGAGCTGTACATCGAGCTGACCCGCAAAGCCGTTCCCGCCACCGGCGTGACGCTGAATGAGACGGCGCTGAGCCTGCGCCCCACCGAAAAAGCGACTCTGACCGCCGCCGTGGCCCCGGAGAACACCACCGACACGCTGGTGTGGACATCCTCCAATGACGCGGTCGCCACCGTGAAGGACGGCGTCGTCACCGCCAAGAGCGAGGGCACCGCCACCATCACCGCCGCCTGCGGCAGCGCAAAGGCAGAGTGTGTCGTCACCGTTTTGCCTCCCATTCCGGCTACCGGCGTGACGCTGGATAAGGCGGCACTGAAGCTGTACGAGGGCGACGCCGCCAAACTGACCGCCATGGTAAAACCGGAGGATACTACCGATAAGACCATCGTCTGGACTTCCTCCGATAAAACGATCGCTACTGTCAAGGACGGCGCCGTCACCGCTGTGAAGGCCGGTACGGCTACCATCACCGCCGCCTGCGGCGAAGCAAAGGCCACGTGCGCCGTCACCGTGAAGGCTCCCGTAGCACCCGCTCAGAAGGACGGCGTGTATCAGATCGGCACGGCGGACGAGCTGGTCTGGTTCGCCAAGCAGGTCAACGGCGGCAGCACCGCCATCTCCGGCGTGCTGACGGCGGAGATCGACCTGAACGGCTTCGACTGGACGCCGATCGGCAGCAGCGCGAAGAAATTTTCCGGCAGCTTCGACGGCGCGGGCTATGCCATCAAGAACCTGACCATCGACTACCAGACGGCCAAATCCGGCGAGCGGCTATATCTGGGTCTGTTCGGCTACGCGGAGGGCACGAAGGACAACCGCGCCGCCATCAAGAACCTGACGGTTCAGGGCAGCGTGAACGCCGGCAGCGAGTTCTCCGTCTATTCGGGCAACGTGGCCGGTGTGGTGGCCTGCGGCAGCTATGTGGATGTCTCCGGCGTGATCTCCCGCGTTAACGTGACCGTGGACGCTAAGGTCGGCAGTGCCTGCGGTGTGGGCGGTCTGGCCGGTGTGCTGATCAACAGCACCGCGACCAACTGCGGTAGCGAGGGCAATGTGTCCGGCGTGAAGAATCTGGGTGGCCTTTGCTACGAGTTTTACGCAGGCACGATGACCGGCTGCTATAACACCGGCGCGGTCTCCGGCAGCGGCACGTGTGTAGGCGGCATCATGGGCTATGCCAAGCAGGCCGCCATCAAGGACGTGTACAACACCGGCGCAGTCTCCACCACGAAGAATCTGGTAGGCGGTCTGGTGGGCGAAATGGAGAATTCCAGCCTGACCAATGGCTACAGCACCGGTAAGATCACCGTGAGCGAATCCGGCGGCAGCTCTGTTGGCGCTGCGGTAGGCTGGGCCGATACGCTCTCCAATGTCTACTATCTGGAAGGCACTTCTGAGAAGGGCGTCGGCCGTGACGGCACCGCTACCGCCAAGACCGCCGACGAGCTGAAGGCCAAGACCATGCCCGCCGCGCTGGGCAACGGCTTCAAGCGGGATCTGGGCAGCGTCAACGGCGGCTATCCCGTGCTGAGCTGGCAGACCTCCGACTGCAAGCATACCGGCGGCATCGAGATCAAGGACGCTAAGGACGCCACCTGTACGGAAAATGGCTACACCGGCGATACCTACTGCAAGGGCTGCGGCGCCAAGATCAGCGACGGCAAGGTCATCCCCGCCGCCGGTCACAAGGGCGGCACGGCCACCTGCAAGGACAAGGCTGTGTGCGAGGTGTGCCAGCAGCCCTACGGCGAACTGAATAAGAACAACCACACCGGCGGCACCGAAGTCAAGGACGCTAAGGACGCCACCTGTACGGAAAATGGCTACACCGGCGACACCTGCTGCAAGGGCTGCGGTGCCAAGCCGGAGAGCGGCAAGGTCATTCCCGCCGCCGGCCACAAGGGCGGCACAGCCACCTGCAAGGACAAGGCCGTGTGCGAGGTGTGCCGGCAGCCCTACGGCGAACTGAATAAGAACAACCACACCGGCGGCACCGAAGTCAAGGACGCTAAGGACGCCACCTGTACGGAAAATGGCTACACCGGCGACACCTGCTGCAAGGGCTGCGGTGCCAAGCTGGAGAGCGGCAAGGTCATTCCCGCCGCCGGTCACAAGGGCGGCACGGCCACCTGCAAGGACAAGGCCGTGTGTGAGGTGTGCCGGCAGCCCTATGGCGAGCTGGATAAGGGCAACCATGCCGACCTGAAGAAGGTGGACGCCAAGAAAGCCACCTACACGAAGGAAGGCAACATCACCTATTGGTACTGTGCCGGCTGCGGCAAGTATTACAGCGATGCCGAGGCCACCAAGGAGATCACCAAGGCCGACACCGTGATCCCCAGGAAGACCCACAGCTCCAACCCCGGCAGCACGGGTACGGGTTCCGGCTCCGGCAGCACAACCTCCGGCAGCACCGGCTCCGGAGCTGATGTCAAGAAGGGCGTCCAGTCCAGCAAGACCGGCGACGCGGGCGTCGCCCTGTACGCGGCCATGAGCCTACTGTCCCTGACGGGCGGCGCGGTGGTACTGGGCCGCAAGCGGAAGGCCGACTGATCCGTTCCGCCTTATCCCCCACAGAATAAAAAGCTACCGGGCGGAAAGCTTT
>OLSQ01002480.1_pt1 | contig 13310 bp, 12 predicted proteins | sample 1672561 | NCBI WGS metagenome assembly OLSQ01 (sample SAMEA3136699, study PRJEB25190) | human gut metagenome | biome: human gut; feature: human-associated habitat; material: faeces | place: Austria | collected 2013 | reverse complement strand
GGGTTTCCGCCCAAACTATGTTGGAGGTATTTTTTATGAAGCACCATCGCTTCCTTTACCGAACGCTGAGCGCGCTCCTTTGCCTTGGACTCTGCGCCCAGCTGACCGCCTGCGGCAAGAAACCCGTTCCCAAGCCCGGTTCCTCCGGGCCGTCCGCACCATCCACGTCGGCGAAGGTCTATGATGACAGCCTCATCACCGAGGTCTATGACGAGGAGGACTCCTTCACCGACGAATACGGCACGGAATATTCCTACATCTGTCACGTTCCGCAGCTGGAGGCCGACACGCTGGACGCCGCCGAATCGGGAGAAACGCCCAACTCTCAGTACATGGAGGTCACATGGCAGAGCTATTGGAACGACAGCCTGCTGAGCCTTTCCATCCGTGTTCTGGGCTGGACCAGCGACCTCATCGACTACGCGGTATATCACTACGATTTTGAGACCGGCCAGCGGCCGGACAACCTGGAGCTTCTGGACCGCTTCCACGTGGACGAGGGGGACTTTATCGCCGCCCTGCGCCGGGGCGCGGCCCGGCAGTTCGATTCCCATTACGCCCCCTGGGGCACGGGAGGACTCTCGCCGGAGGATGAAAACTACGGTGGCATCTCCATTGACTTAGCGGCACTCCGGGCCTGGACGGTGGCGGAGGAAAACTTCTCTCTGGATCTCGCCATGTTCTGCCCCAACGGGGACGGCACCTTCACCGCCTTCCAGCCTGTCGCCTCTATCGCGGGGGGCAACGGATGGTATTATGAGCCGGTGCTCGTGGAGCCCGGCCCCGGCGACTGGGCGGACGGCGGCCCTCAGGCCGAGGACGCTTTCGTGTCCGCCTGGCTCACCGATGACGGCGTATCGGTCTCCTTTGCCAAGAGCCAGTCGAGGGATTTCCCGGACAGCGAGACCTACCGCAGAGCCTACGGCTTTGCGTATGACACGGAGTACCCCGTAGCCGGGTGCTACGGCGACTATCAGGACATTTTCGTAGGTGCCAGCGGACAGGATTTCTGCCCCTATGTGTTCCTTCTGACCACGGAGGGCACGGTGGAGTACATCGACATCTTCGGCGGTCTCTGGCACGGATGCCTCTGCTCCGGCGGCCCGCTCTACGGTTTCCGGGACATCGTGAGCTTTGAGTCCGGCGTCTATGAGGACGGCTTCGGCGGCGGCTACGAGACCGTGTACGCCGTGGACAAAAACGGCAGGAAATACGACATGCCCGCCTGTATCACGGCGCAGGGGAACGCCATGCCCAGCTACGCCGCCGGAAAGTGGTGCGCCAATGTGTATCACAGCGTGGCCAGCGGTGCCTCCTATGAGGGCGTCTACTATCTGAGCATCCACGAAAACGGTCTCGTGGAGATCAACGACGTTATCGTGAGCATCGATGCGCCCCTTCAGATCGCCGGCTACTGCACCTATTTAGGCACCACGGAGCTGGGCATGGTCTACCAGTTCGGCCTTTACAGCGGCGACCAGCTCCGGGAGGGCGCCTTCGCCCTTGACCTCTACAACACGGATTACGGCGAGATGACCATTACGCCCATCTCCGGCGTCAACCTCTTTGACGCCCCCGGCGGCGGCTACACCATCTTTTCCCGGCTGTAATTCCAAGCAGGCTGACATGGTATTTTCAAAAAGAGTGCTGCGGTTCAAATGAACCGCAGCACTCTTTTATATGCTCTGTCTGTGTGCGCCCTGATTCTTCCCTCTCCGGGGTCGTTTCTTTGCCTGCCGCTTGAACCTCCAATGACTGCAAAATTACCTTGGGTTCAAGAAAAGTACCTCTTGCAATTAAATGAAAAATAGCGTATAATTCAAATTGTAAGATTCAATTTCAATAAATGAAATAATATCATTCAATTTTCTTTATACACCCCGGTAACCCAACGCTGCGGAGATCTGCGCCGCCGTAGCAGAGAGCACCGGCAGGTAATGGAGCACCTGTTCATCCGTCAGCCGGGTATTGGGTCCTGTAATGCTGATGCCGGCCACAATGTCCCCGGAATAGTCCCGGATGGGGCAGGCCATGCACCGAGAGCCCACTTCGTTCTCCTCGTCATCCAGTGCGTAGCCCTGGCGGCGGACCTTGTCCAGTTCCGCCAGCAGCGCTGCCTTCGTGGTAATGGTGTGTTCTGTGTAGCGAGTCAGGCCCTTTCGGGCGATCATCTGGTCCAACTGCTCCTCACTGTAATTCAGCAACAGCAGCTTGCCGATCCCCGTGGAATGGAGAGGGCTGCTGTTGCCCACCTGCTGCATATTCATCAGCCGCTGGTTCTGCCGCATCCGCACATCCAGATACAGCATGCACATATCCTGCTCTACTGCAAGGCACAGTGCCTCGTGGATTTCCTGGAAGAGGGCTTCCATAAAGGGCCGGACAATCGGCAGAAGCTCCGTGTGGCTGCGCATCTGGTTAGCCACACGGCAGATCTTGAAGGTTAGATAATACCGCTGGGTATCTGGATCCTGGGCGGCATAGCCGCAGTTCTGCAAAGCATTGACGAATCGGAGAGCCGTGCTGGAATTCAGTCCCAGAGCGGTACTGATGTCCCGCAGGCGCATAGGTCCCTGCGCCTCTGAAAGCAGTTCCAGAACGGCGAACGCTTTTTCCGTGGATTGATTGGATGTAGCCCGGGCAGGTGTGGTTTCAGACATGGTCGGCCTCCTTGATTGATTGGCTCCATGATACCACACTTCTTCCCCTGCGTCCATCTATATTTCAATAAATGAAACTCAATTTTGTAAAGGAGATTGCTATTATGAAAATCGTAGTACTGGACGGCTATACCGAGAATCCCGGCGACCTGAGCTGGGCCCCTCTGGAAGCGTTGGGCGAGGTAACGGTTTATGACCGCACTTCCTATGAGGAATCTCCCCTCATTGCTGAGCGCATTGGTGACGCGGAGATCGTGGTGATGAACAAAACCCCCATTTCCAAGACCACCTTGGAAAAATGTCCCAATGTGAAAATGATTGCCGTACTGGCCACTGGTTTCAATGTGGTGGACCTGGCTGCCGCCAAGGAGCGGGGCATTCCCGTGTGCAACGTGCCCAACTACGGCGGCTACTCCGTCAGCCAGTTCGCTATTGCTCTGATGCTGGAAGCCTGCCTCCACATCGGCCATCATGACAAGACCGTCCATGACGGCAAGTGGCAGAACGGTGACGAATGGTGTTACTGGGACTATCCCCTCATTGAGCTGGCCGGCAAGACCTTCGGTCTGCTGGGCTGCGGCCGTATCGGCATCCACACTGCGGAGGCCGCCAAGGGACTGGGGATGCACGTCATCGCCTATGACAAGTTCCCCTCTCAGGCTGCCAAGGATCTGGGCGTGGAGTTCGTGGAGTTGGACGACCTGTTCGCCCGGTCTGACGTGCTGGGCCTTCAGATGCCCCTGATGGACTTCAACACCGGCATCATCAACAAGGAAAACATCGCCAAGATGAAGGACGGCGTCATCATCATCAACAACAGCCGTGGACAGATGGTGGTAGAGCAGGATCTGGCGGACGCCCTGAACAGCGGCAAGGTGGCCTTTGCCGGTTTGGACGTGGTCTCCACAGAGCCCATCCGGGCCGACAATCCTCTGCTGACGGCGAAAAACTGCATCATCACCCCGCACATGTCCTGGGGCTCTCAGGGCAGCCGCCAGCGGATCATGGACTGCACGGTGAATAATATCAGGGCGTTTCTGAGCGGAACACCGAAAAATGTAGTAAATCCGTAATTTTTCCGGCAGAATGCCGATTTATGAAAGGGGAATCTGACGATGGACAGCAAAACCCTGCAAACCCTTCGCCGGGACGCGGAGGATATCTGCCGCAGCGCCATTGAGGCCTCGGTGCCGGACGCCGCCATTCAGCGGGCGCTGGCCCAACTGCCCCCCTGTCAGGGGCGGACGGTGCTGGTCTCCATCGGCAAAGCCGGATGGCAGACCGCCAAGGCCGCTTACGATGCGCTGGGCAGCACCATTGAACAGGGCGTGGTGGTGACGAAATACGGCCACAGCCAAGGCCCCATCGGTGATCTGGCCATTTACGAGGCGGGCCATCCCGTACCGGATGAACATTCCGTCCGGGCCACGGAAGCGGCGCTGGCGGCAGTCAGCGGCCTCAGCGCAAGGGACCGCGTGCTGTTTCTGGTGTCCGGAGGCGGCTCCGCCCTGTTTGAGCGCCCTCTGGTGCCTCTGGCGGAGCTGGAGGACATCACCGGCCAGATGCTGGCCTGCGGCGCGGACATCACCCAGATCAACACCATCCGCAAGCGGCTCTCCGGCGTCAAGGGCGGGCGGTTCGCCCAGCTCTGCGCCCCGGCCCATGTGTATGCCATCCTCCTCTCCGATGTCATCGGAGATCCCCCGGATATGATCGCCTCCGGCCCCGCCTACCCGGACAGCTCCACATCAGCGCAGGCCATGGCCCTTGTGAGCCGGTACGGTCTGACCCTCAGCCCCCAGGCGCTGGACTTGCTGGAGCAGGAACCGCCCAAGGTGCTGGATAACGTCACCACGGTCATCACCGGCAGCGTGGCCCAGCTCTGCCGGGACGCGGCGGCCCGTGCGGAAGCACTGGGCTACCGGACCTGCCTTCTGACGGACCGGCTCCAATGCGAGGCCCGGGAAGCAGGCCGCTTCCTGTCCGCCATGGCGGGGACCCACGCCGGAAAGGGCGAAAAAACCGCCTATATCTTAGGCGGCGAGACGGTAGTCCACCTGGCGGGCCACGGTCTGGGCGGACGGAATCAGGAATTGGCGCTGGCAGCGGCGGAAGGGCTGGCAGGATTGGAAGCAGTGGTGGCCTCCATTGGTTCTGACGGCACCGACGGTCCCACGGATGCGGCCGGCGGCATCACCGACGGCGCCACGGCGGACGCTCTGGCCGCTCTGGGCATTTCCATCGACAAAACGCTGGCGGACAACGACGCTTATCACGCCCTGAAAGCCTGCGGCGGGCTGATCGTCACCGGCCCTACCGGCACCAATGTCAACGACATCACGGTGCTGCTGGTGTGACCCCCTCCCCTGCCGATCCTCCCCACATATCGCAAAGAACTCCCGGAGTCCTTGTGTGTACAAGGGCTCCGGGAGTTTCTGCTGCACTACGGTTCGATCTTCAGGAGCCGCTTTTCAAAGGCGGCGTTCAGTCCTCCTGACTTTTTTCCATCATGATCTCCAGAATGGTCCGGTCGGTCTCCACCATGCCCGGGGTGCTGACCCGGCCCATATTGCGGATGGCCTGCTCGGGGGTCGCGCCGCAGATGCCGTCCGTGGACTGGAGGACCACATCGCTCATCGCCAGATAGGCGCACATCATAGCGGCGTTGGTGGCGGTAGCCAGCTTCAGCGCGCAGCCGATCTTGCCGCCGTCGCAGATCATGCCGGTGAGGTTGCCGCTCATATTGATGATGGCCTTGCCGATCTGCTCATCCGTGCCGCCCATGAGCCACACCATAGTGGCCGCGGCAGCCGTGGCGGCGGAAACGCCGCAGCCGCAGGTGGCGGACAGCTTCCCGGTAAAGGACTTGATGTAGACGTTCAGCACATGGGAGAAGGCCAGCGCTTTTTCCAGCATCTCGTTGGAGGCCCCCAGATGATGGGCCATCTCCACCACGGGGATAACGGCGGTGATGCCGTGGTTGCCGCTGCCGGCGCTGCTCATAACGGCGTAGGGACAGCCGCTCATGCGGCCCTCGGCACTGCTGGCTACCCGCATCATGGTGCGGCTGAACAGGTTGTCCCCCATAGCGCCCTCCGTGACCTGCTTTTGCAGTGTGGCGGCGATGCCGATGCCAAGCCGGTGCTCCAGACCGAAGTCCGCCAGCTTTTCGTTCATCTCCATGCCGTCCAGCATGGGGGCCAGCTCCGCCTCGCTGCACTGATCCACCACGGCCCGGATCTCCGCCACCGTCATGGGCATCAGGCGGGCGTGGATGTCGTCCTGCGTACCGGCGCTGTATGCCTTCTCCAGCAGGACTTCATCATTCCGCTGGGTGAGGATGATATTGGAGTGGGTGCCCCGGATCTCGCTGATGCCGGTACCGGCCTCCGTGGTGACCTCCGCCCGGACATAGAGCTGCGCCTCGTCATGCTTGATCGCAACGGTAACACGGCGCGCCTCCGCCAGAGCGATGGCGTCGGCGGTGACGGTCTCATCAATGTCCGCCAGCAGCTGCAAGCCCTTCTCCGGATTGCTCAGGCGCGCGCCCAGCGCGGCGGCATAGTTCAGGCCCACCCGGGGGAAACCGGGAATTCCCACGCTCATGCCGTTTTTGTAGATGCCGGGGTTTACCTCCACCTTCACGGAGACGATGCTGCCCCCCACAGCATGACGGGCGTCCGCGGCGGCCAAAGCCACGCACACCGGCTCCGTGCAGCCAAGGGCCGGGACTACCTCCTGGCGCAGCAGTGTCAGCAGTTCTTCTTTGGTGATCATGGGAACGCTCCTCCTTCTTGTTTTTCAGATGCCATATATCAGATCGTCACAATAGAAAGCAGATTCCGTGCCAACTTCTTTTTTGACAAATTCTGCGATTTCTCTTGTAAAACCGCCCGGCCCATGATTAAATGGTTGAAGAAACTGGTCAAAGGAAGTGATTTTGTGGTGACCAAAAAGAAGATCTCCGTCATCGCCTTAGACCCCCGGGCAGGCAAGTCCTACGGCGAGGACATCGCCGGGCTGTTTTCCGATGTGGTGGATATTTCCGTCTTTTCCATGCTGGACGGCAGCGCCGCAGGCGTTCTGGAGCGGGCGGATCTGTTTGTAGCCTCCACGGACGCCTACGGTTCCCCGGAGGAGCTGGCCAAGCACATCCCGCTGGACAGCCAGACCATGGCGATCGAGGCATCCTTCCGGTGGAGCGAACTGCGGAAACTGAAGGAGCTGCCCGCAGGCAGCAAGGTACTGTTTGTCAACATGACCGAGACCATGGCCCGGGAGGCCATTGCCCAGCTGGAGCAGTTCGGCATCACCCACATCCACTGGATCCCCTTCTACCCCGGCGCGTCGCTGGATGAGGACGTTCATATCGCCGTGACCCCGGACGAGATGCGCTACGTCCCGCCGAAGATGGAAACGGTCATCGATATCGGCCAGCGGGTCTGCACCTCCGGCATGATGATCGAGATCGCCCTGCGGCTGGGACTGGAATCCCTGCTGGAGGGGCCTGCCTTTCAGGAGTACGCCCGCAGCGTCGCCACCAGCAACTACAGCTTTGACCAGATGTTTGCCCGGTCCGTCCGTCTGGAAAGCCTATTCCATATTTTATTGGAGAGTCTGGAGGACGGCGTCATCGGCATCAACGAAAAGGGTGAGATCTTCGCCTGCAGCCGTCAGGCGGAGGATATGACCTGCGTCAGCGCGGCGCTGATCCAGGGAAAGCGGTGCGAGGAGGTCTTTCCCTACATTCCCTTCGCCGCGTGTCTCCGCGCCCGGCAAACGCTGCCCGCCAAGGTCATCAAGGTCAACAGCGTCAACCTCAGCGTGGAGGTGGTTCCGGTCATCCGGCAGAACGCCTGTATCGGCGCCTTCGCCCTGCTCCAGCGGTTCAATGACGTGGAGGTCCGGCAGAACGAGCTGCGGGGCCAGCTGCTCCACAAGGGCTACTACGCCAAATACAGCTTTGACGATGTGATCGGACAGTCGGCGGCCATCCGCAGGACCAAGGAGACCCTGACCCGGATGGCCAACAGTGAAAGTCCCATTCTTCTGATCGGCGAGACCGGCACCGGCAAGGAGCTGTTCGCCCACGCCGTTCACCGGGCCTCCCGCCGGGCGGCCGGGCCGTTTCTGGCCATCAACGTGGCGGCTTTTCCGGAGAATCTGCTGGAAAGCGAGCTGTTCGGCTACGAGGAGGGGGCCTTCACCGGAGCCAAAAAGGGCGGCCGCCCCGGCCTCTTTGAGCTGGCCCACAGGGGCACACTGTTTCTGGACGAGGTGGAGGGCATGAGCCCCGCTCTTCAGATCAAGCTGCTGCGGACCTTGCAGGAGCGGGAGGTCATGCGGGTCGGCGGCAACCGCATCATCCATGTGGACGTCCGCATCGTGGCCGCCACCAACGAGGCGCTGGAACGGAAGGTGCGGGAGGGCACCTTCCGCCGGGACCTCTATTACCGGTTGAACACCCTGCCGGTGGTCATCCCGCCCCTGACGGAGCGGGGGGACGATATGTTCCTGCTGATGGATCAGTTCCGCCGGGAGCTGAACGGCGACTTCCGCCTGACGGAGCCGGTGCAGGACTTTTTCCGCCGTCACACATGGCCCGGCAATATCCGGGAGCTGCGGAACGTGGTGGAATACTTCATCTATACCGACCACCGGGACATCACCATGGAGGACCTCCCCCCCACCCTGCTGCTCTCCGGGGACGCCCTCTCCCGTCCGGCGTTCGCCCCGGCAGCGCAGCAGGACGCGCCGGCCCCCTCCATGTCGGATTCCTTCCGGTTCGTGCTCGCCCAGCTGTACGCGGCCTCCGAGGCCGGGACGCCCATGGGCCGGGACAAGCTGCTGCAAAAGGCCCGGGAGTCCCATGTTCCCCTCTCTCAGCAGGAGATCCGGACCATCCTCTCCGAAATGGCGGAGCAGGGGCTGGCCCGCGTCAGCCGAGGCCGGGGCGGCAGCCAGCTGACGCCCAAGGGCCGGGAGCTGTGGGAAATCGGTCAAAGATGAAAAGCTATAACCATTTATACCAATTCAACCAATAAAAATCGATCGTGCGCGGCCCTGTTTTCCGGGGCAGCCGCAGTGTCCGGGAGGGATTTTGGCGATTTGCCAAAATCCCTCCCGGATATTTCATACGCTTTTCCGGTTTCCAACGGGTTTCCGTGCATAGCTATGACGCCTCAGCGGTTTGGCACAGTTCTTGCTTAGTAATCAGTCAAAGCATACAGACGTGCCACTGAACACGCAAAGAAAGGATGTGGGAGTCATGCAATATGATTTCGACCAAGTGGTAGACCGCTCCAAAAACCTCTCCGCCAAGTATGACGAACGGGTCAAGAAGTTCGGCACCGACGATGTGATCCCCCTGTGGATCGCGGATATGGACTTCCGGACCGCCCAGCCCGTCATCGACGCGCTGAAGGCCCGGGCCGAGGAGGGCATCTGGGGCTACACCGCCCGGCCCGCCAGCTATTTCGAGGCCGTGAAGAACTGGCAGAAGCGCCGCAACGGCTGGAACACAGACACGGCCCTCATGAGCTTCAGTCCCGGCGTGGTCCAGACCCTCAGCGTCATGATCCGGCTCTATACCCCCCAGAACGGCAATGTTCTGATCCAGACCCCCGTGTACGGTGAGTTCTATGACATGACCGAGCTGGCCGGCCGGCACGTCATTGAAAATCAGCTGGTAGAACAGGACGGCGCATGGACGGTGGACTGGGCCGACTTCGAGGAAAAGCTCCGGAGCGCGGACATCTTCCTGCTGTGCAACCCCCACAATCCTCTGGGCATCGTCTGGACGGAGGAGGAGCTGCGCCGGATGATGGAACTGTGTCTGAAGCACCACGTTCTGGTGGTCAGCGACGAGATCCATTCCGACCTCATCTTCCACGGCAAGCGCCACATCCCCACCGCCTCCCTCTCCCCTGAGATCGCCGCCAATGTGGTCACCGGCATCTCCGCCACCAAGACCTTCAATCTGGCGGGTCTTCAGGCCAGCACCGCGGTGTTCCCCAACGCCCACATGAAGGCCATGTTCGACAAATTCTGGACCGACATGGATATCCACCGCAACAACGCCTTCTCCGTCACCGCCATGGAGGTGGCCTTCAATGAAGGCGAGGAATGGCTGGAGCAGCTCTTGCCCTACATTTCCGCCAACTTCGACTTTGTGGTGGACTACTGCGAAAAGCACATCCCCAAGATCAGGACCTACGCCCCCGATGCCACCTACCTCATGTGGCTGGACTGCCGGGATCTGGGCCTGAGCAACGAAGCGCTTCATGACTTCATGATCCAGAAGGCAAAGCTGGGCCTCAATGACGGCTGCGCCTTCGGCCGGAGCCTGAACGGGTATATGCGGCTCAATGTTGCCTGTCCCCGCAGCATTCTGGAACAGGCCATGCGTCAGCTGGAAGCTGCCGTCAACAGCCTGTAAGGCTGGCGGTTTCACGATAAGGCAGCCTCAGAAACGCCGGACGAGCTTCAAGTCCCGAAAAAAGCGCCACGCATACCGAAAAGCGTCGGATTATAGTAAAATCGCCGGTTCAAATGAACCGGCGATTCAGCGTGTCAAAAAAGTCTTTTTGCCCCGCTGAGCAAGTTTTCAGAACTTTCTAAGAGTTCTGAAAACTTAGGATTTCAATGGCGTAGGGAAACAGGCGAAGCACCGCCGGTGGCGGATCAAGTGAGCCTGTTTCGAGGAAGGCTCCCAATCAGCGGATATAAAGTATCCGCTGATTGGCTTGAGCCGACGGTGTATCCCTTCTTGGGTTTCCCGCGCACACCCTTCCTTACCGTCGCGGAAAATCTACCGCTTTATCAATCGTCTCAAAAGGGGGGATTATCGTTATAATCCCCCCTTCAAAACTTATTCCTTCACGCGGCCCAGGTACTCGCCGGTGCGGGTATCCACCTGGATCTTCTCGCCCTCGTTGATGAACAGAGGCACCTTGATGATGGCGCCGGTCTCCAGAGTGGCGGGCTTGGTGACGTTGGTGGCGGTATCGCCTCTCACGCCGGGCTCGGTAGCAGTGACTTCCAGCTCCATGAAGTTGGGAGCCTCCACGCTGAACACGCTGCCCTTGTAGCTGACCAGAGTGCACATGGTGTTCTCTTTGACGAACTGGAAGCCGTCGCCCAGAACATCCTTGTTCAGCGGGGTCATGTCATAGGTCTCGGGGTCCATGAAGTAGTACAGATCGCCGTCATTGTAGCTGTACTCGGCGTTTCTGCGCTCCACAGTGCCGTTCTCAAACTTGGCGCTGGGGTTGAAGGACTCCTCACGGATTGCGCCGGTCATCACGTTCTTGTACTTGGTACGCACGAAAGCGGCGCCCTTGCCGGGCTTGACGTGCTGGAAGTCCACGACCAGCATGGGCTTACCGTCCATCTCAAATACAACACCCTTACGGAAATCGCCTGCGGAAATAGGCATAGTTAAATCCTCCTCACAAATCTTTACGAGAAAACGACCGTGAAGTGGACATTTTCTCAATTCTTTCCTGTCTTATATAATTTGACCGATGATATTTTACCCTATCTTGTCCGTTATTGCAAGTGGTTTTCCGGTTATTTTGTGTTTTCCCCCGGATTTTTTTGGCATTTATAGGGGCAGGCCCTTTTAAACGGGCGCTGCAGCAGGTGCAGAACACGGTTCCACAGTCCCACAGGTCCCCCCAGCGGCTCCACCATCCATGCCCGGACGCCCGCCCGGTGGGCCGCCAGCATATCGGTCAACAGCTTATCTCCCAGCATGGCGGTGTGGGCTGAACCTGTCCCTGTCCGCTCCATAGCGGCCCGCAGGCCCTTTGGACTGGGCTTTCCGGCATGGCCCTGATAGCCGATGCCCAGATCTCCGCAGAACTCAGTCACGCGAACGCCGGAGCGGTTGTTCGACACGATCATCACGGTGATCCCGGCGCCCTTCAAGCCGTCGATCCACTGGCGCAGGGCGTCATCCGGGCGGCGGACCGCCTTGGGCGCCAGTGTATAGTCCAGATCCGTCAGCAGCAGCGTCACGCCCTGACCTTGCAGAAAGGCGGGGGTGATGTCCCGGTAGCTGTCAAAAAGAATGTCCGGCGTCAGCATAAGCCGCCCTCCTCTCACATAAGAATAACTGCAGTATACCAGAATCCTGACCGCTTCACAAGGGGGAACCGCCATGCAGCTCTATTTGACCGTCCGACCGGAGGACACGCGAACCGCCTCCGCCTATCCGGCGGGACTGGCCCACGCCGCCTACCGCATCGGGGAGGGGTCCTCCCTGTTGAGCCGGAATTTACTGACACCGGCCCGGTCCGGGCCGATGGCCCCGTTGCCGGGGCTGCTGGTTCTCAGTGACCGTTCCGCGCCGTCCATTGACCGCCCGGCGGCACTGGCCGAGGCCGTGCTCCGGGAATGCGCCCGCCGCAGCTATGGCGGAATCGTTCTGGATTTTGACGAGCCGTCCCGGGAGGATCGCCGCCGCTTTGCTGCCCTATTGGGGCAGCAGTGCGCCAAAAGCCGAAAGTTCTTCTGCCTTCCCCCGTCCTACGCCGGGGCGGCGGAGCATCCCACCGTTATTGTGAACACAGCCATCTCCGGCGGCAGCTTTGAAAGCCACATCCGGGAAGAACTCGCCTGTTACGGCGGCGGACGGAACGTGGTTTTTGACTTACAGCGGCTGCGGATGGACTTCCGTCTCCCTGCCCGGAGCGGTCAGGGAGAACCGCTGACGCAGGCGGCACTGGACGCGCTTATAAGGGAGCATCAGCCCGCCGTGTTTTTCTCCAAGGACCTGTTTGCCCGCTACTTCACTTATGCCAAGAACGGTGAATCCCACTTCATCCTCTTTGATGACGCCGACACGCAGGCCGTGCGGATTAACTTTCTGTCCCATATCTTCTGCCTCCTCCCTTATGCCTTCTCAGCCACGACGATGGTGATGTGGCTGGTGCGCTTGTTGATGCGGTACATACGGCCCTGAGCTCTCGGGCGGCCGCGCTTGAGGATCGGGCCGGCCGTGGCATAGGCCTCGGCAACGTAGAGGTTATCCGGATCCATCTCGAAGTTGTTCTCCGCGTTGGCGCAGGCGCTCTTGAGCAGCTTGAGCATGAGCTCGCAGCCGGCCTTCGGCGTGTTGGCCATGTAAGCCTCAGCGATCTTGGTGTCCTTGCCGCGGATCATGTCGCAGACGATCTGGACCTTACGGGGAGCGATACGGGCGTGCACCAGCTGGGCACGTGCAGTTTTCAGTTCTTCCATGTTCTCTCCCCCTTACTTTCCAACAGTCTTGCTGCCGGCGTGGCCGCGGAACGTACGCGTGGGCGCGAACTCGCCCAGCTTGTGTCCGACCATATCCTCGGTCACATAGACCGGGACGTGACGGCGGCCGTCATGGACAGCGATGGTGTGGCCGACGAAGGAGGGGAAAATGGTGGAGGCTCTGCTCCAGGTCTTGAGGACCTTCTTCTCACCGGCCTTGTTCATTTCATCGACCCGCTTCAGCAGCTCGGGAGCGGCAAACGGGCCTTTCTTAACACTTCTGCTCATTACCTATTCCCTCCTTACTTGGCGTTGCGGCGCTTGACAATGAACTTGTCGGTCGCGTTCTTCTTCTTACGGGTCTTGTAACCCAGCGCCGGCTTGCCCCACGGGGTGACCGGGCCG
>OLSQ01002478.1_pt1 | contig 13327 bp, 10 predicted proteins | sample 1672561 | NCBI WGS metagenome assembly OLSQ01 (sample SAMEA3136699, study PRJEB25190) | human gut metagenome | biome: human gut; feature: human-associated habitat; material: faeces | place: Austria | collected 2013 | reverse complement strand
GCACATCGTTCATATGTGTGCAGAGCATCGTGAGGAGTTCGCTCTCCTTGGTGGTCAACTTGGTTGACTTTTCGCCGATGGTGAGCAGCTGCCTCTGCGTATCAAACACGAAGCGACCCAACTGATAGCGCACAGCCATCTGCTTGTTGCGTGCCTTCACACGGCGCAGGATGGCCTCCATACGATACACCAGTTCGTCCATGGAGAAGGGTTTGGTGAGATAGTCATCCGCTCCCAACTTGAATCCCTCCAGGATGTCGTCCTTCAGGTTCTTGGCTGTGAGGAACATGATGGGCACCTCCGCATTGATCATCCTCAGTTCGCGTGCCAGCGTGAAGCCGTCCATCTTGGGCATCATCACATCGAGCAGACACATATCATACTCGCCCTTGACAAAGGCCTTGTAGCCTGCCTCGCCATCGAGATACAGCTCTGCATCGTAACCCTTCGCCTGCAGATATTCGCGCACCAGCATTCCGAGGCTTTCCTCATCCTCACACAGTAAGATGTGCAACTTGTTTTCCATATTCTTTCGTTTTAATGATTAGTCTTGTACTGCTTGCAGCGTGATGGTGAACTTCGTGCCCACTCCCAGTTCGCTGCTCACCTTGATGGTGCCGTGATGCAGCTCCACCATCTTCTTCACATAGGCCAGTCCCAGCCCGAAGCCCTTCACGTTGTGCTGGTCACCCGTGTGCACACGGTAGAACTTGTCGAAGATGTGCCTCAGATTGTCCTTCTGGATGCCGATGCCATTGTCCTGGATGCTGATGCACAGGTTGTCGCCATGGTTCCAGGTGGCCACCTCGAGATGGATGGGAACATCCTCGCGCCTGTACTTCACCGCATTGTCCAGCAGGTTGTATATGATATTGGTGAAGTGCATCTCATCTACGTTGACAAAGGGATTGAAGGCGTCGAAGCGCGTGTCAAGCGTTCCTCCGCTGCTGGCAACCTGCAGCGAGTAGGTCTTCACGATAGTGGCTATCTGGTCGTTGGCGTCCAGCTCCTGCAGCTTGAGGGCTATATTGTCCCTGTCGAAGAGGCTCATCTGCAGCACCTTCTCCACTTGCAGGCGCAGGCGCTTGGTCTCGTTGTTGATCACACCGCCCAGGCGGTCATAGGTAGCCTCGCTCTTGGGCACCTGCTTGTCCATCAGCATCTGCGCTGCAATGGATATGGTGGAGAGGGGCGTCTTGAACTCATGCGTCATGTTGTGCACAAAGTCGTTCTTCATCTCGCTTACCTTCTTCTGCCGCACCACCAGATAGACGGTCACGAGGAACGTCACAAAGAGGATGACAGTGAAGAGCATGGCAGGTGCCACGTAGCGGGCCACTCCCAGGATGTAGCGTGCCTGGTCGGGGAAATGCACGGTCACCACACCCATCTGGCCTGTTGGGTCGCTGCGGAAGAGCGTCTGCGTATAGCTCACAGCCTGCCCTTCGGGGTCGAAGTCAGAGCAGCGAAACACCTCACGACCGTCGGATGTATATACGATATAATGGAATGGGATGTTGATGCCATTACGCTCCAGAGCCATACGCAGGCAGTTGTCCAACACCGCAGGATTGAGCCTGTCCTGGAACCTCAAGTCGCTTGCCTGGTACATCACAGCATAGATGACCTCGTCGAGTACCTCGCGTTCATACACATAGGCTTCCTGCACATGTTTCTGCAGATGCCCGATGGCACGCGCCACGCTGCTCTGTCTGGGCATCGTGAGAGTGTTGGGGAACTGCGAGGGACGCTTGCCTACGAACTGCACGCCAGTGAATCCGTGCATGGTGTCAGGCGGTGCTATCTGGGGCATGCGGCACAGTGAGTCGAGGGTGGCAGCATCGTGCTTCTCCCGCTCATGCTGGCTGATGACCGACTGCAGATAGCGGAAGGTCTCTGCCTTCTCCAGGTCACGCGAGGCCATATCGAGGCTTCGGAACACATTCTCCTCGAACTGCTGTCGGCGCATACGCACGATGGCCGTGGCGTAGCGGCTTTGCAAGTAGAGCAAAGCAAGGAACGACACGCCTATGACAACGCAGATGCACCAGATATAACTCCTTTTCATACAAACAAAATTAGCAGGTTTCGTGATGAGCAACAAACTTCTGCGCGACTTTAGTTACCTATTTTTAACATTATTAAGATTAGTACAACATAAAGTTACTATTTTGTTAACCTCGCAAGAAAAAAGCGATGCGTCGGCCATCACATTGACGTGCGACAGCCTAATGAAAAGCAAAAAGTGAAAAGCAAAATGCTGTGGGGCAGTCACCGAATATCTGTTCTTTTGGGGAGATAAGACATCGCGGAACGGTGGGCTGGCGGCTTCCTACCCGAGGAAAAAGCGCTTCACCTTCTCTTTTCTTTCTATTGAGGAAGACTTCGGAAGGGGGAGAATTCTAATTTGGAGGGTGGAGCATCATTCTACACAAGACATCGCGGGACGGCGGACTGGCGGCTTCTTTCTCGCGGAAAAAGCGCTTCACCTTCCCTTTTCTATCCATTCGAGAAGACTTCGGAAGGAGGAGGAATCGAATTGGGAGGACGATGGACCGAATCAGGCAGTGCGGTGCGTATGGCAACGCAGCGCGCTGCATCGGTCATCGGAGTACGCTGCATCGGCCAACGCACGGCGCTGTGTTTTTGGAGACAGACTGATGCCTGCTGGTGCGCTGTTCCTTTCGATTCCGGCCTTACAGCGGAGCAAGGGCGTTGCCGGGAGGGCAAACGGATACGTTCATCTCCCTCCCAAACGGAAGTTGGAACCTTGCACCCGCACATTTCTCACCTCATACTTGCCAGAGGCTTTGCACCATCCCACCTTTCCTACCCTATGCAAGCAGCAGCGGAAAGGCAATGGACAAGAGGCCGGAGCTGCCCTGCCTGCAAAACGCAGCGCACCGCATTCGCCGGTGCTGCATTCTGTGTAATGCACAGAAGTACAGCACGGCTGCGAATGCGGTGCGCAGTAAGGGGGCCAGAGGACTAATCCTGCTGTGAAGCCTCGTACTCGGCGATGAGCTTGTTCTGCACATCACCGGGCACCAGTTCGTAGGAGGCGAACTTCATGATGAAGCTGGCACGACCGCCGGTAATGCTACTGAGAGCGGTGCTATAGTTAAGCATCTCCTTCTGAGGAGCCTTGGCCACTATCTTCTCATAGCCGTTCTCGCTCGACATACCCATAATCATAGCTCTGCGACCCTGCAGATCTCCCATCACATCACCCATCTTGTCGCTGGGTACGAACACCTCAACATCGTAGATGGGCTCCAGTATCTTGGGGCCGGCATCGCGGAAAGCCTGGGCAAACGCCTGGCGTCCTGCCAGCATGAAGGACAGTTCGTTGCTATCCACGGGGTGCATCTTGCCGTCGTACACGATGACTCTCACGTCGCGGGCATAGCATCCTGTGAGGGGTCCTTGCTCCATGCGCTGCATCACGCCCTTGAGTATGGCGGGCATGAAGCGGGCATCGATGGCACCTCCCACCACGCTGTTGATGAACACGAGCTTGCCTCCCCATTCCAGGTCAACCACCTCGGTGCTCTTGGCATTGATGCGGAACTCCTGGTTGCCAAAGCGATAAACCTCGGGTGCAGGCATCCCCTCGTAGTAAGGCTCCACGATGAGATGCACCTCACCAAACTGTCCTGCGCCTCCCGACTGCTTCTTGTGGCGGTAGTCGGCACGTGCTGCCTTGGTAATGGTCTCGCGGTAAGGTATCTTGGGCTCCGAGAATACAACCTGCAGTTTCTCGTTGTTCTCCAGCCTCCACTTCAGCGTGCGCAGGTGAAACTCACCCTGTCCGTGCACGATGATCTGGCGCAGCTCCTTGCTCTGCTCTATTCTCCATGTGGGATCCTCCTCCCTCATACGCTGCAGAGCATTCATCATCTTCTCTGTCTCAGCCTCGTTGACGGCCTTGATGGCGCGGCTGTACTTGGAGTTGGGGTACTTTATGAAGTTGAAGCGATTCTCGCAGTCCTTGCCGTTGAGCGTGTTGCCCGTCTTCACATCCTTCAGTTTCACGGTGCAGCCAATATCGCCTGCCACCAGTTCCTCCACCTTGATACGGTTGGCTCCAGCGCATACGAAGAGCTGTGCCATACGTTCCTTGCTGCCGCGATCAGCGTTGCTCAGGTCGTCTCCCTCGTGTACCTTGCCGCTCATAACCTTGAAATACTGCACTTCACCGATGTGCGGTTCCACTGCTGTCTTGAAGAAGAACAGGCTGGTGGGGCCTTCCTTGCTGGGTACAACCTCCTCGCCGCGGGTATTGAACACGCGAGGCATCTCATCGACAAAGGGTACTACGTTGCCCAAGAACTCCATCAGGCGGCGCACACCCATATCCTTGCCGGCGCACACACAGAAGACGGGGAACATGCCACGTGCTGCCAGGCCCTTGCGGATACCCTCGCGCATCTCGTCCTCGGTAAGAGTATCGCTCTCGAAGAACTTCTCCATCAGTCCCTCATCGTTCTCGGCAGCGGCCTCCACCAGTGCCTTGTGCATCTCGTGGGCCTTTTCCATCTGGTCGGCAGGCACATCTTCGATAGTGGGCTCACCGCCATCGGGACCCCATGAATACTTCTTCATGAGGAGCACATCGATAAGGGAATTGAATCCGGGGCCGGTCTGCAGGGGGTACTGAATGGGCACCACCTTGGGTCCATACACGCTGGTGAGCTGCTCCAGGATGGCATCGTAGTCGCAGTTCTCGTCGTCCAGCTGGTTGACCAGGAAGATGACCGGCTTGCCCAACTTCTCTGTATAGCGGAAGTGATTCTGCGTGCCTACCTCTACTCCACTGCCTCCCTTGAGGAGGAGCACTGCGGTGTCGGTTACGTTGAGGGCCGTCATGGCTGCTCCCACGAAGTCGTCACTTCCCGGGCAATCTATGATGTTCAGCTTCTTGTTGTTCCATTCAACATGGAACACAGTGGAAAACACACTATAACCATATTCCTGTTCCACGGGGAAATAGTCGCTCACAGTGTTCTGCTGAGTGATGCGTCCGCGACGCTTGATAACTCCGGCCTCGTAAAGGAGAGCCTCTGTGAGGGTTGTCTTACCTGCCCCGTCATTGCCAAGCAAGGCAATGTTCTTGATCTCGTTTGCTTGATAAGTTTTCATCTGTCCAGGTCTGTTTGCGTTAGTCAATTACTTGTTTGTGGGTATAAATTTAGCTGTTTTCAGCCATACAGCAATGTGTATGCCGTATGTTATAAAACATATTTGGGCAAAAGAGTGCTTTCAGTGGCCTTTCACGCCCTCATAAGGTCGCTTATGATGTCGTTTGAGGTAAATATCCCCTGCCTGGTGAGACGAATTGTGCTCCCCGCCTGCTCCAGACGGCCAGCACGCAGATGTGGCTCAGCCTGCGCCATGCAATAGGCTCTGTAGGCGGCTGTGAGGAGGTCCAGAGAAAGCCCCTCGCTGGTGCGCAAGCGGGTCATCACGGTCTCGTCATAGAGTTCGTCGTCCGTCAGAACCTCGCTCTGATGGGGAGGCATGGAGCCGGCTGCCTGCACGTAGCCCTTCAAGTCGGAAAGGTTCCAGCGCCGTGTGCGCATTCCGTCATAGCTGTGGGCGCCGGGACCAAAGCCCAGATAAGGCACTCCATGCCAATAGGCGCTGTTGTGCTGCGAGTGTCGGCCGGGCCGGCAGAAGTTTGAGATTTCATAATGAGTGAAGCCCGCAGCCCGGGTGGAGTCGATGAGATGCTCGTACATGCACAGCGAGAGTTCCTCGTCGGCCTCCTCTATCCTGCCTTGCTCCAGCATGCGCCACAGAGGTGTACCCTCCTCATAACTGAGCGAATAGGCGCTCAGATGCTGCACATCCAGCGCCAAAGCCTGGCACACATCGGCCTGCCACTGCTCCATCGTCTGCGTGGGCAGTCCGTAGATGAGGTCTATGCTCACATTGCTGATGCCGTGCCGGGCTGCCTGTTCCACAGCGCAAACGGCCTGCTGCGCGGTGTGGCGGCGACGTATAAGGCGAAGCAGAGCGTCGTCAAAACTCTGCACACCCATGCTCAGACGGTCGACGGGCGTATGGGAGAGCGCTGCAAGCCACTCTGGAGTCACGTCATCGGGATTGGCCTCCACAGTGACCTCGGCATCGGAATCCACCGGGAAGAGGCGGCAGACCTCGTTGAGAATAGCGGCCAGCGCCTTGACCGGCAACTGACTGGGTGTTCCGCCGCCTATATATATAGAATGTACGCGCGCGAGAGGCAGTTCGTCACGGCGCATGCGCAACTCTGCCAGGAGTGCATCAACATAGCGCGACTTCCATTCCTCCCCCTCGGTGGTGGAATAGAAGTCGCAATAGATGCATCGCCCTTGGCAGAAGGGGACGTGTATGTATATGCCGGCCACGCGCTCAGTCACGCATCTCCTGGTAAAGTATCTCGTAGAAACAGGGATACACATTGTTTGTCGCGTTCTTGGTTCCCTCGGAGTGAGGAACGATGATACGCACCTTGGCAATCCCCTCTTCTCCGTTCGTCTGGCGGCCCAGACGTATGAACGAGAGCGGCTTCACCCATCCTGTGGGCACGCTCACCTCCTTGTAGGTCAAGTACATGGCACCGCCACCGTTGATAGACGTATTGAAACTGGCATTCAGGCTGCCTGAGGTGTTCGACACATCCATTATCTCGGGGTTGGTGTGCCAATAGGGAACATCGTTACGCAGCTGCAGGCTGTCGCCCATAATGTTGTATTCGATGAAGCGGCACAGGATGCGCTTGTTGTCGCCACTCTTCAACTTCTCGCCCACACCCTCGCGCACTATCTGCATGTAGATGCCTGAGCCGGAGAAGAGCACGTATTCGTTCTTCTCCACATTCGTGGTGGAATCCTGGGCATAGAACTGTGCCTCGGTGATGGGATTTATCTTACCCACACGGCAGATGGTATCGCCTTCCTCGTCGATGATGGCCACATCGCGGTTCAGAAAGGCATTGATGACCTTGCGCTCGCGCTTCTTCTGGTCGGCATAGGTGTCGTCATTGTTGCAGGAGCACAGGCAGGAAGCACAGGCCAGCAGAGCCAGCAAGGCGCCGATATACTTTCTCATGTATGTATCAATATGTTTGTTTGTGTGGCAAAGTTACGGAAAAAAGGCCATCCAGCCCTCTTCCAAGCACCAATAAAGCAGTCGTTTGTGCTATTTTAACAGGTGGTCATAGGCACGGATGGCCTCCTGGACGCGCTCCACAGCCTGGTCCATGGTGCACATGAGGCGCCCGCCGCTGGCATTCCTGTGGCCTCCTCCGTCGAAGAAATGGGCTGCCATCTCGTCGCATGGGAAGTCATCCACGCTGCGCAAACTCACCTTGACGAGCCCCTCTACCTCGGTATCCTCGCTCAGGAACACGCTCAGGCGCATCCCCTGCATGGTGAGGGGGATGTTGACAAACCCCTCGGTATCGCCCTGCTTGATGCCGAAGCGCGCACGCTCCTCGCCTGTGAGGGTCATCAGGGCAGCATGGTGCTCGTGCATCACCTGCATCTTGACGTAGAGCATATAGCCCTGCAGGCGCAACCGGGCAGCGCTGCAGGTCCAGAATACATTGCGGTAGATGCGGTCCTTGTCGATGCCGCGCTGCAGCAGGCGGAATATACACTCATACACTTCGGGGCGCGACGAGGCATAGGTGAAGGCTCCCGTGTCGCACATCATGCCCGTATAGAGGCAGGTGGCTTCGTTGAGCGTGATGCGGTCCATCTCGCCCATCTGCTCCATCAAGTGGCACAGCACCTCGCTGGTGGCACACATCTCGGGATGAGAGACGATGGTGTGACAGAAATCCTGTGGATTGAGATGATGGTCAAACATCACCTTCTGGCATGGGTTGGCCAGTACCAGCGGCTCCAGCTCGCGCAAGCGCGACGAGCAGTTGAGGTCTGCTATGATAATCAAATCGGCCTGAGCGATGAGGTTCTTCACGCCGCTGGGATTCTTGGTATAGGTTCTGATGTCCTGCACACCGGGCAGCCAGCGCAGGAAATCGGGGAAGCGGTTGGGCACCAGCACGTCGGCCTGCTTGCCCCAGCGTGCAAGCCAATGCTTGATGGCCAGTGACGAACCGATGGCATCGCCGTCGGGACCCACATGTGCACAGATGACGATGCGCTCTGCCTGCATGATGTGCCGGCGCAGGGCGGCCAGTTGTTCGTCAGATATAACTTTCTTCATTGTCCAATATAAATATATGTACGCGCGCGAGGAGAAGCGTCACCCGGCGCACCAAGGCACAAAGGTATGACTTTTTCTCGGTATGGAGCATGTGCCGCAAGCGCGTTCCGCAGAAAAGCAGTACCTTTGTGCAGAGTAACACATCAAACCATACAAGAGCATGAAACAGGACAGACTGAGAATCATATTCATGGGCACACCCGACTTTGCCGTGGCATCACTGGAGGCTCTGCTGGCCGGCAGGCACCAGGTGGTGGGCGTGGTGACCATGCCCGACAAGGCCATCGGACGCCATCATGACGTATTGCAGGCCAGCCCCGTCAAGGAGTGTGCGCTCAAGCACGGCATACCCGTACTGCAGCCAGAGAAGTTGCGCGACGAGGACTTCCTGGCACAGTTGCGCTCGCTGCAGGCCGACCTGCAGGTGGTGGTGGCCTTCCGCATGCTGCCCGAGGTGGTGTGGGCAATGCCCCGACTGGGCACCTTCAACCTGCATGCCGCACTGCTGCCACAGTACCGCGGTGCTGCACCCATCAACTGGGCCATTATCCATGGCGATGAGCAGACGGGTATCACCACATTCTGGCTTGACCACCAGATAGACACAGGCCGCATCATCTGCCAGGAGACACTGCCCATCGGTCCCGACGACTGCGCCGGCGACATCCACGACCGCATGATGGTGCAGGGTGCTGCGCTGGTGTGCCGCACGGCCGACATGATAGCCGACGGAGAGGCAGAGGCTGTGCCGCAGGAACAGTTCCTGACCGACGAGCCCTTGCGGCCCGCTCCCAAGATTTTCAAGGAGACCTGCGAGATACGCTGGAATGAACTGACAGCACAGGAGGTGCACAACTTCGTGCGCGGACTGAGCCCCTACCCTGCCGCCTGGACCACTCTGGAGGAGCCCGGTGGAAAGCGCACCGTGCTGAAAGTATATCGCACACATCCCGAACAGCAGACTCACAGCCTGCCCGTAGGCACACTGGAGACCGACGGCCGCAAATGGCTGCGCGTGGCTGCCAAGGACGGCTACCTCTATCTGGAAGAACTGCAACTGGCGGGCAAGAAGAAGATGCCTGTGGCCGACTTCCTGCATGGTGCACACGTAGAAGGCGCCAGGCTGGTGTAACCATCCGCTCCCGCCGCCACCAGCCAAGCGGACGACAAGGCCAGAAGGCCGAGCCGGAAGCAAGGAGCCGAAGCGATTCCCGCCCACCTGCTCCGCCCCATCCCAAGAAACGCACCGCGGTGCGATGACTGATGCAGCACGCTGCATCGGGCATCGGAGCGCGGTGCAATGGCATATGCAGCGCGCTGCGTTTTCCAAGGCAGAACCTCCTCTCTGCCAAGCCCACACGGCCTGCCCTTCACCCCGACGCCCTCTCCACCCCCTTCGCAAGCCCATTTTCAGCCCCAAACACAAGGCCGCAAACCATGAAGAAACGTCATGGCAGCCCCTCCCCAACCCTACTTTTCGCCCAGGACAAAGAGCCTCAGCCACAGAGCCAGCCGCCCCGAAGCCGCATTTTCTGGCGCAGCAAGCACAAAAAAGGCCGCAAACATTGGGATACTCGGAATATTATATGTAAATTTGCAGCGTAGAGATTACAAAAACGGATAGAACAACCACAACACATAAACCACGTTGCCTATAGAGAAGAAACTACTCCAAATCAACAAAGGAAGACAGTGATGAACAAACTGGATGCAATGACCGACCATGACCTGGCCGAATTGTATGAACAAGGCAACGATAAAGCATTTGATGAGCTGCTGCGCAGGCATCAGGATTATGTGTACTCCTACATACTCTTCATCTGCAAGAACGAGGACACGGCACAGGACGTGTTCCAGGATACATTTGCCCGCGCAATAGTAGCCATCAGGAACCACAAGTACCAGAAGACCGGTAAGTTCAGCGCATGGCTGGTGCGCATAGCCCACAATCTGGCCATCGACCGCACAAGGAACGCCGAACCCGGACTCACGCTCACGCATGACGACCTGCCGCTGGGCGTGACCAACAGCCTGCGCTTCAGCGAAGGGACGGTGGAGAACCGCATTATCGAGAGTCAGGATACCGAGTGCCTGCGCTCTCTGCTCAACTATCTGCCCGAGGTGCAGCGCGAAGTAGTCATCATGAAATTCTATGAGGACCTCTCATTCAAGGAGATTGCCGAGAAGACAGGAGTGAGCATCAACACATCGCTGGGACGCATGAGGTACGCACTTATCAACCTGCGCAAACTCATCCAACAGCACCAGATGAGTCTGGTGGGCTGACCCCAAGGACACCCACACAATGCCGCTCCAGAACACAGAGCGGCATTTTCTTTTCAAAAAACTCTGTTCCCTTGCACAATAAAAGCACACGTGCGCACGTTCTAACAATATAAGGCGGGCACAAAGACCGCCCAAACCCCTCAAAAATGCGCCTATGGAACAGACTTTACCCCTCCCCTACATCTCTCCCGGAGCCGCCGTACTGGCACGGGTACGACAGTTTGCCCGCATCTACAGGCCGCAATGTGAAGATACAGAAAACCGCTAAAGAGATGATTGTTTCCCCATCGCTATTGTCGGCCAACTTCGGCAACCTGCAGGCCGACATGGACTGGCTCAACAGGAGCAGCGCCGACTGGTTGCACATCGACATCATGGACGGTGTGTTCGTACCGAACATATCCTTTGGCTTCCCCGTGCTGAAGCATGTGGCGAAGTTGTGTGAGAAACCGCTGGATGTGCACTTGATGATAGTTCAGCCCGAGAAGTTCATACCCGAGGTAAAGGCTCTGGGTGCCTACATGATGAACGTGCACTACGAGGCTTGCCCGCATCTGCACCGCGTGGTGGGACAGATACACGAGGCCGGCATGAAGGCTGGCGTCACCCTGAACCCCGCCACACCCGTCGAGGTACTGCGCGACATCATCCAGGACGTGGATATGGTGCTGCTCATGAGCGTCAATCCGGGCTTTGGCGGACAGAAGTTCATCCCCCACACCACCGACAAGGTGAAGCGCCTGCGTGCGCTCATCACCGAGACCGGAAGCCAAGCGCTCATCGAGGTGGATGGCGGTGTGAACCTGGAGACAGGACGTCTGCTGGCACAGGCCGGTGCCGATGTGCTGGTGGCCGGAAGCTACATCTTCGGGGCCGATGACCCGCTGGAGGCCAGCTCGCTGCTGAGTGCATTATGACACTGGGGCAGCCGCTCTGGTGGAGTGTGGGGCTACTGTCGGCCGGCATAGCGGCAGGTTATGCCCTGCCCAGCCTGTGGTATCTGCCCGCCACCCTGCTTCTGCTGGCCGTCGCCACTGGCCTGAGCGCCCTGAAGAGAGGCAACGGATGGGCCTTGCTGCTCTTCTGGATGGCCTTCGGGGCTGCACGCGCCAGCATGGAAAACCTTTTACCCCAAACGCCCTTGCCCGCATGGGAAGCCGTGCAGGCAAGGGTCAAGTTCAAGAGTGACTTTCTGGTACATAGGCTGCAGGAATCTGGTCTGCAGTCCGAGAGCCTGTCGCTGGGTTCGGCCTTGTTGCTGGGCAGGCGCGAAGGCATCAGTCGCGAGACACGGCAGGCCTACTCCGAGAGCGGAGCAGCGCATCTGCTGGCCTTGAGCGGACTGCATCTGGGTATATTATACGGACTTCTGCACCTGCTGGTCATACGTCGCATCAGGTTTTCGGAATGGCGATGGTTTGCCCTGCCGCCGCTCCTGCTGTTGCTATGGGGCTACGTGCTGCTGGCCGGACTCCCGCTTTCGCTGGTGAGGGCGGCGGTGATGTGCACGGCGGTGATGACGGCCACACTGGCACAGCGGTCGCTTGCCCCCATGCACGCACTGGCACTGAGCGCCTTGGGCATACTGCTGGCGAGCCCGTCGTCGCTGCTCAGCATCAGTTTCCAACTGTCATTCCTGGCTGTGTTTTTCATCATGATTATCCTCGCCCGCCCTGCCGGCACACCATCGGCACTGATGCGGGTGCGCCAGGCAGCTGCGGTATCGGGGGCTGCCTGGCTGGGCACGGCACCTCTGGCAGCCTATTATTTCCACACGATGCCGCTGCTCTCCATCCCGTTGAGCATGCTTCTCATCCCCCTCACCACCGTCATTGTGTATCTCTCCATTGCCACTCTGGTGCTGCCCGTTCCACTGTTGGCCACCTGCCTGAGCACACTCATCGGCCTGCAGAACCACATTGTGACGCTCTGTGCAAACCTTCCCGGCGCGGTCATCAGAGACCTGCACCCCACCTGGTGGCACATAGCACTGGCCTACGTCCTGCTACTGGCTGCCATCACGAGGAGGAACGCGCAGCGCAGGCCTACGGATTTCGAAGAATAAGGGAAGCAGATGCGTCAATCCACAGAGAAGTCTGAGAGCAACTGTCGATAGGCCGAGAGCACGGCGCTCTTGCGTATGAAGCCCACGAAGCGACCCTCGTCATCCACCACGGGCAGCGTCCAGGCACGGGTGCGGTCGAACACTGACACCACCACATCCATGCTGTCGTTGACCGAAAGCAAAGCCTGTGGCTGCTTCATCAGCTGCGATACGCGGAACTCGCGGTAAAGTTCTGTGCGGAACACCACATGGCGTATGTCGTCGAGATAGACTGCGCCCACAAACTTCATCTGGCGGTTGACCACAGGGAACACATGATTGCGGCTGTTGCTCACCTGCGTGGCCACATCGCCCAGAGTCATGTCTGGATAGAGCACATGATCATAATGCTGAATCACACTGTCCATGCTCATCAGGGTGAGGATAGCCTTGTCGGTATGATGGGTGAGCAGTTCGCCACGCTGGGCAAGGCGCATTGCATAGATGCTGTGAGGCTCAAAGGCCTTGATGGTCAGGTAGGCCACCACCGACACAATCATCAGTGGCATAAAGAGAGCATAGCCGCCCGTGAGCTCGGCAATGAGGAAGATACCAGTGAGGGGCGCGTGCATCACACCGCTCATAAGGCCGCACATGCCCAACATGGCAAAGTTGCGCACAGGCACGGGAATGCCCAGCACATCGTAGTTGTTCCACAGCCGGCTGAAGATGAAGCCGCTGATGCAGCCCAAGAACAGGCTGGGAGCGAATATACCACCG
>OLSQ01002477.1_pt1 | contig 13327 bp, 8 predicted proteins | sample 1672561 | NCBI WGS metagenome assembly OLSQ01 (sample SAMEA3136699, study PRJEB25190) | human gut metagenome | biome: human gut; feature: human-associated habitat; material: faeces | place: Austria | collected 2013 | reverse complement strand
TCCTGCGCGAGCTTGACGTACCCGAGCTGTCGGTGACCGCCTTTGCGCGGAAAAACAAAAAGCGGCTGCATCTCCCACCCGATAACGTAACGGTGCTGAGCACCCACCCGCGCAAGGTGATAGAGCAGCTGACCGGAATGAAAACGGTCGCGGGTGAGTATTCCCCCATCAGCGAGACCTTCAGCGTCTACCGCGATCTGCGTGAGCTGCCCGAGGGCGAGTACACCGCATACGGCACCATGCGCTCGCCGATAATGCGCCGCGCATCCCGCCGCATAATGACCGACGGAGCAAGACTGTATCTCTCCCGCGCCGACTATGTGCGCCACTGGATACTGAAATATGCGATGTCGATCTGCATTATGCTCGCAAGCTCGCTGTTCTGGACCGCGATACACCTCTACTATGCCTCGCGTCCGTTTGCGGCAAATCTGACGCTCTTCAGCTCATATTTCTCACACCCGATGATATTCGTGCTGAATGCACTGCCGGCGCTGTTTCTCTGCGCGGTATTCTATCTGCTGTCAAACCGCGTATCGGTCGCATGCTTCCTCTCGGGAACTGTAACCTACGGCTTCGCGCTCGGCAACTACTTTAAGATCATGCTGCGCAGCGATCCGCTCATCGCGGCGGATATCGTGAACCTCTCGGAGGCTGCAAACATCTCCGACAGATATACCATAGAATTCACCCCGATAATGATACTGCTCGCGGTATTTCTGCTGCTGTACTGCGTCGTTATCCGACTGCTGTTCGAGGCAAGGATAAGGATCCGCTATGTGCGGCTCGTATCGCTGCTGCTCGCGGTCGTTATCGCCGTTCTCGGCATGAATTTCTATATGAGCGACAATGTGTATGAGACCTACGACAATACCGAGCATATCGACGTATGGTCGAGCATCGACCAGTATCTGTCCCGCGGCTGCTTCTATCCGTTTCTGCACAGCTTTTCGACCGCATTCGACAAGCCGCCGGAAAACTACGTTGAGCAGAGCGGTGCGGATATCCTCGCCGAATACGAGGACGAACACATACCCGTCGATGAAAAGGTCGATATCATCTCCGTAATGCTCGAAGCATACAGCGATTTCACCCGCTTTGACGGGCTGACCTTCACCGAGGATCCGTATGCCTTTTGGCATGAGCTGCAAAAGGAATGCTACTCCGGCTACCTCGTTGACGATGTTTTCGCCGGCGGAACGATATCTACCGAGCGCAGCTATCTCACCGGCTACGAATTTCAGCCGTCGTATACCAAGAATACAAATTCCTACGTTCGTTATTTCGCATCCGAGGGCTATCGCGTTGAGGGCAGCCACACCGGAAACGACTGGTTCTACAACCGCAAGAACGTAAACAAATACCTCGGCTTTGACAATTACTACTTTGCCGAGGACACCTACTTTGATCTCTCCGGAGGCTCGTACTGCGCCGACAACGATATTCTCGTACCAAACATCATCTCGCTCTGGCAGCAGAATGCGGAGGGCGCGGGAGACCCGTACTTCTCCTTTAACGTAACATTTCAGGGTCACGGTCCGTACGATACCGAGTACAGCCTCTTTGACCGCGAATACGTGGCAAATACCGGCTTCTCGAACGAGACCTACACCATGCTGAATAACTACCTCGACACCGTACGTCGATCGGGCGAGGAGTTTGCAAAGGCGCTCGAGACTCTCCGCGCCTCCGACCGTCCCGTACTGCTCGTCATGTTCGGCGACCATATGCCGTGGATGGGCGACGGAAACAGCGGCTATAAGGAGCTCGGCATCAGCCTCGAGCTGTCGGACGAGGACGGCTTCTGCAACTATTACTGCACCCCCTACTACATTTGGGCAAACGATGCGGCTAAGGCGGTGCTCGGCGACAGCTTCGGCGGCAGCGGCGACCGCATCGGTCCGTACTACCTGATGAACAAGGTATTCAGCCTCTGCGGATGGACCGGAAACGCATATATGCAATTTATGGATGACTGCATGCAGACCCTGCCCGTGGTTCACTCGAGCGGCGCATGCTTTACGCAGAACGGCTTGACCTATGTTTTGGACGAGCAGGAGGAGGATGTGCTGCATCGACTGAGAACGGTCCAGTACTATTACAGTCATCAATCGGTCGGTGACAGAAAATAATGCAACTATTCGGGGATGTCAAAAAGGCACTGACTTTTACGACATCCCCATTTTTTGAATTATCGTTTTTTACGATAATTCCGTTTTTCCCAAATCACAATATAACTATTATTCCGCATCATTACGAAAAGCCTTGATATACGAAATACTCGCTCGGCAGAGAGAAAGGACAGCATAATGCAAAACAGTGACAGATGCTCGACGTATAACGTCGGTGACAACGGCGGCAAGGTAAATAAACCGAGCAGCAGCAATAATACTGACGGCATATACAACGGCAGCAAGCACATAGGCGGCGCACATACCGATAGAAAAAACGGCAAAGGCAGCTCTCCGCGCTTTTCTCCCCTGCTGCGCGCTACGGCGGTCGTATTTTGGCTCGCCGTATGGCAGTTCGGTGCCGATGCCGTAGGCACCGAGGTGCTTTTGCCCTCTCCGCTTGCGGTACTGCGGCGGCTGTTCTACCTCATTCGCGAGGAGGATTTTCTCGCATCGGTCGGAGGCTCGCTCTGCCGTATAATGGCGGGCTATCTGCTCGCGGTACTGCTCGGTACTCTTATCGGATATCTGTGCGAGCGCAGCCGCACCGCCGAGCTGCTGCTGTCGCCGCTGCTCAGCATCATAACCGCGACCCCCGTCGCATCCATCATTATTCTGACCCTCGTTTGGATAGGCAAGCAGCTCGTTCCCTCGCTTATAGTCATGCTGATAGTGATACCGGTCGTGGCATCGCACACCCGCGCCGGGCTTGCGGGCATCGACCGCAGTCTCGTATCGCTCTGCCGCATCTACGAACTGCCGCGAACGGTCGTACTGCGCAAGCTGTATCTGCCGTCCATGCTTCCCGACTTATCGGCAGGGCTGTCGACGGCTCTCGGCCTCGCGTGGAAATCCGGTGTCGCTGCCGAGGTGCTCGCCGTTCCGCTGCACTCGATAGGCGCAAACGTATATAGGTCAAAGCTCTATCTCGAGACCACCGATCTCTTCGCATGGACCGTGACCGTCATTCTGCTGAGCATGCTGATATCAAAGCTGCTCTGCGTACTGATAAAGCGCCGTGGGATGCGGGCAAGGTCTGATATCGACGGCACGACGAGCAATGCGGGTGAGTCTGAGAACGGTGACGACATAAGCCTGCCGGCAAATGATGCTGCCGACACGGAGAATTATGCTGCCGATACGGAGAAAACCGCCGACATAAGCGAATATGAGAGTGATGCCTCCGATGCGAAACCGATCGGCGCGCCGAAAAAACACGTCGGTGCAGCGGCGCTCACTCATGATATCGCGCTGCGCGGGATATGCAAGAGCTACGGTGACAAGGCGGTGCTGTATGAGCTTGACCTTACGCTGCAGGCACACCGTGTTACCGCGCTGACAGGAGCATCCGGAATAGGTAAGAGTACGGTCATGGGCGTGCTGTGCGGCGAGGTCAAGCCGGACAGCGGCGAGCTGCTGGGACTTGAGCCAGGCATGTGCGCACCGGTATTTCAGGAGCAGCGGCTGCTGCCGTGGCACAGCGCTCTCGACAACTGCGCGCTCTTCTCACCGCTCGGCAAAAAGCGCTATGCCGAAGCACTGCGTGAGGCATCGGAGCTGCTATCGTCACTCGGTCTTGACGAGCAGGCACAGCAAAAAACTCCGAGTCAGCTCTCCGGCGGCATGAATCAGCGTGTCGCCATAGCCAGGGCACTGATATCACATCGTCCCCTGCTGCTGCTCGACGAGCCGTTTCGCGGCCTTGACCCTGCGCTGAAGCGCCGTGTGATTCAGGTGGTGCTCCGGCACTCCGACACCGTTCTGCTGATAACACATTCGCCCGAGGAGGCGGAATATATGGGCGCGGACAGCTACCGGCTCGACGAGCTGATGAAGCATAGCAAAAGGCAGTAAAAATAATATATAAAAACAGAAGTGCATGTTAAAATTCAAACCTTAACATGCACTTTTAATTATAATGTAATATACAAGCGCCGAATCACATGCGCCGCACCGTGATATCGCAGTATATCAGCCGCCGACTGCCGTAAGAAGCTCCTGAATTCCCTTGATGTTAAGCCCAGCAGCATAAAACATATCGTCGCCGTTATACGAGGGATTCATGGTCATCTTTTCCGTTTCAATAAAATGATGCGCATAGCAGCCGATAGCGCCTACCGGATCGCTGCCGGCATTCTCCCAACGATACTCTGCATTAATACAGGGTGTTCCAAGGCCGAGCTTTGTAACAGAGTTAATTACCGGGTCGGTCGCCTCGTCGATGGACAGAAGCGTTGCAACTATCAGCATATTCGTATTGAAATAGTCGGCATTATATCTTGCCTTGAGCGCGTCAACGTCGACCATACGATTCTTGTATCGCTCCGCATCGGACTCGTTAGCAAAAATAAGCTCGCCGTCGTAATCGTAAATCACAGCGGCATTTTTAATATAGGCATTGAACTCATCAAGCGAGGTTATGATATCAACATAAAACGCATCGGTGTTTGCATCTGCATTTATTGCAGAGTACCTTACTGTATCGGTGAAGGCCCTTTTCGCACCGCAATAAGCGTATATGCCCAGATCGACATCAACTCCGGCGATCAGCTTCATGGCGCGAACAAGATCCTTGACATTGATCATGCCGTCAAAATTGGAGTCAAATGCGATAAGCGCATCGTTTGATAGCTCTCCGACCTCAAATGTGCCCGATATGTATTTCATACCTCTGACGATATCATGCGTATCGAGCTCGCCGTCACAGGTGATATCTCCGGCAAGATATGCATCAACCTCAACCTCGCGGTCCGCGGTATTGAATATCATCTTTTCATTATCGGTATAAGAGCCGTTCGTGCTAAGAAAGGTATAGAAGCAGCCGTCACGCATATCAACGGTATAATACACCGTCTCTCCTTCAGCGACCTCTGAAAGCTCGACTGCCTGTGTCTTTTCCGCATCGCGATAGAAGCTGACGGTATAAAGCGGAGCCTCTTCCTCCGCGCCTACGCCGACCGACAGCACCGGTGCGGCGAGCATCGCAAGCGAGAGCGAAGCCGCCGCGATACGTTTTGCAAAATCCTTTTTCATATTATCTTTCCTTTCTGTAACACATGTAAATCGAGAAGATTTTGCCATGACAAGTATAATACTATCGTAAAAAGATGTCAATATTTTTGTATGATAAAACATCATAATTCAACCAAAAGTCGAGTTCGGCTATCATTATATCACATTAAAGGCGAAACAAGCTTCATAGCCGAAGCAACACAGTCGGGTCAGAGCCGCAAAAGTGCCGAAACCGTTGCCGAACAGCTCGCCGTGCCGTCTGTCAGCCCGTCACACGGTTATATTCCTGCAATCCGCGAATAACATATCGTCCGACAATGATTTCTCCGTCCTCGTATTCCGGAACATAATTTATCTTATCAAGCTCGATAAAATTATGCACGAAGCAATCGACCGCACCGAACAATCCATAATCCTCGTCAAAATTGAACAGCCTGTAACTAAACTCAACGCACGGGATATTATATCCGTCCTCCATAACATCGAGCAGAATAGGCTCGGTCGACTCGTCGATAGAATAGATAGACGCTGCGATAAGCGTATGGTTGCTGAAAAATGCCTCATTGTACCGAGCTTTCAGCGCTTCCGCATCGACCGTTCTGCTCTCATAGCGGCCTCTGTCGCGCTCACGACAAAGGTCAGGTCAGCCTCGTAATCAAACACCCGCTGAGCTGCGCTGATATATTCATTGAACTCTTCAAGTGTGTTTATGGTACTAATATAAAACTGAGAAACATTGCCCATTTCACGGGTCAATGCCGAATAATAATAATTATGCTTATACGACAGCTGCCTGCCGCCGTACCATTCCAAGCTCAGATCAACATCGGCGCCTGCGATCAGCTTCATTGCACGGACAAGATCCTTAACGTCAATAACAGTATCGAAATTTGAATCAAAAGCCGTGAGCTGCTCGTTGTGTATCTCTCCTGTGCCGAAGCTCCCCGCTATATACTTCATTCCTCTGACGATGTCGTGGGTATCGAGCTTGCCGTCGCCGGTAATATCACCGGCAAGATATGAGCTTATATCTACTGTGCGGTCGGAGGATGCGAATATCATTTTCTCATCGTCTGTATAGGTGCCGTTTGTTTTCAAGGTATAGATAAAGCAGCCGTCAGCCGGGATCAGGGTATAATAGACAGGTGCATTATCGGCTATCTCCGAGAGATCGACCTTCTGCTTTTTTTGCGCATCGCGGTAATAGTTTATATAATAGCGCGGAGCTTCCTCCTCGGCTGCTATCCCATTCGTAAGCGCGGGCGATACAAGCATTGCAAGCGAGAGTGAGGCAGCGGTGATACACTGCATGATTTTGTTCTTCATTCCTTTTTCCCTTTCTGTTTACTGCATATATGATTTCCGAATGTCACGCCGACGGCAAACTCATCAAATGTTATGCGCCGTCGACAACTAAAAGTATACCATCTGCGAGCAGATTTGTCAACATCTTACAGCGCAATTCGACAAGCTCAACCAACGGTATAAAAAACGGAAAGTCATATATCACCCGAAGAATACCGCAAAAAGCAGAGAAAAACGCACAGCCGACGATGCATATCAACCGTGCGTTCTTATTCTGTGATTCTGCTGCTTAAGCACCCGGCAGATCGTATCGACCTGCTCCGGTGTGATAATGCGACCGCGCATCTCGCCTCCGAGATAGTCGAGCGAGCCCTCCGCAGACAGCACCTGAGCGAAATTATTCTTAAACCGATAGTCATGACCGGTAAAGACAACTATTCCCTTTGCGCTGCCGTACTTAATGCCGCGCGCATCAAGCAGACGGCGTATAGCGGCGATATGTACCGCGTTTCGCTCGCAGGGGTTCTGAAACTGGATTATACGGTCGCCGTGGAACTGCCGCCAATCGCCGCGCATGGGATTCTCGATAAAGCCGTCCATATGCTTTTCCTCGACGGTAAATATCCCGCCCCGGCATACGACCACCATAGGCACAAGGCAGAGCGATCCGCCCGCCCCTCCGTCACGGTGGAGATAGATATCACGCAGCACACGGCACTGCTTGCCGAATGCGGTGAGGTATAGCTCGCGCAGATAACCGCAGCCGCCCCTGCCGCTGAGCAGCAGCCGACGCTCGCGCAGAGCGCACAGCATCCGTCTGCCGAACAGAACCATAAAAAAAAGAAGGACGAGTATCAGCAGCACAAGAATTATTTTACTCCCCGCGGACATGATACATCGCCTCCTTTCGGTCGGAGCGGGATCGTATACCCGATATGCTGCGGCAAAGCGCAGCCGCCGGGATGCCGTATCGCTCCGATTTTTTTAATATTCAGTTTTCCGTGGGTCCGCACAGAGCGGAAGGGCTTACTTCTGCTTGCTCTCGAGGAAGCGAACAAGGTCGCCTACGGTGATAAAGGTACGTATATCGTCGTCGCTTATTTCAACGCCGAACTCCTCCTCGCAGTGCATAACAAGGTCTGCCAGCTCGAGAGAGTTGACTCCAAGCTCTGCAAGTGCGGAATCCTCGGTGATATCGCCGCTTACCTGAAGTTCGTCAACGAGCAGCTTTTTGATCTTTTCAAACATAATATTCTCCTCCGTTAAGAGTGATTTTTTTGTTGTATTTCAAGCGGTTAGCCGCATGATGGTGAAATAACAAGCACACAGCAGATGCCGCATCACTTGACAAGGAATCTCTTTATCTTACGCGTGGTGGTCTTTTCAAACTCCTCGCTGCGCAGCTCGACATCGCGAACCTGCTTATAGACCGGCAGACTGCGATTGATGGTGTTCACCGCGTCGCGGATGAGCGCGAGCTTTTCTTCCTCGCTCTTTCCTTCGAGCTCGGCAGCCTCGTCGCTCGGGTAGATAACGGCGGTAATGCGCGTATCGCCCGCAGAATTTTTTCTGCCTATGACAACGCACTCGCCGATAAGCGGAGAGGTATACAGATGCTCCTCTATCTCCTCGGGGAATATATTCTTTCCGTTGGAGAGGATGATGATATTCTTCTTTCGTCCGGTTATATAGATATAGCCGTCGGCATCCATACAGCCGACATCTCCGGTGCGGAACCATCCGTCCTCGGTAAATACCTCGGCGGTAGCCTCCTCGTTTCCGAAGTAACCGAGCATAACATTTCTGCCGCGCGCCTCGATCTCTCCGGTGCCGTCCGCAGACGGATCGGCGATGCGCACCTCGCAGTTATCGACCGGCTGACCGACCGAGCGCAGGCGCACTTTGCCGTGGCGGTTGACCGCGATAAGCGGCGAGCATTCGGTAATTCCGTAGCCCTCGCATATTTCAATGCCGAAAGCATCAAAATCGCGAACAAGCTCGGGCGAGAGCGGCGCTCCCCCGCAGATGATGTAGCGAAGATTTCCTCCGAGACCGTCGAGTATCTGTTTGAACAGCTTTCTTCTTATATCAATGCCCGCGCGGTGCATTGCGGAGGACGCCTTCATAAGAGCGCGGACGCGGCGCGTCATGCCCTTGCGTGCTATCTCAGCCCATATGCGCTTATGCATCGTCTCCACATACAGCGGCACGACGATAAGCGAGTCGGGCTTGAAGGTCGTTATCGAACGCAGAGTATTTTTAAGACTGTCGTTGATATATACCGTTCCGCCGAGATTTGCGGCACCGAGGTGTCCGCAGGTTATCTCGTAGCTGTGATGCATGGGCAGCAGGTCGACAAATGTATTGTCCGGTCCGAATATGGTACCGCGGCTGGCTGCGTTGACCGATGCGACAAGGTTTGCATGCGAGAGCATAACGCCCTTGCTCGTTCCGGTCGTTCCCGATGTGAAGAGCAGCGCGGACATTTGAGACATATCGGCGGTGCAGTCATAATCAAGAAAGCTGCGGTCTCCCTCCTCCATCGCCTTGTCTCCGAGCGCAAGAAGCTCGGAATACGGGAGAATGACCGCATCTCCCGCGGAAGAGCTGCCGTCGGTAGTATCCGAGCCCTCTGCGGGAGCTATCGGGATGAAGTAACGTACCTGCGGCATCTGCTCTGCGAGCGAGGGCAGCACGTCGTTAAACTGCTCTGTATAGAATACAGCCTCTGCGCCGCTCAGATCAGCAAAGCGCGCGATCTCTGCGTGTCCGAGATCACGGTCGAGAGGAACGACAACGCCGCCTCCGCTGACCGCCGCGATATATGCCGTCATATACTCCGGGCAGCTCTCGCCGATAACGGCGACTGTCCTGCCCATAAGCCCTATGCGGCTCATACCCTCGCCGAGACGATAAAGGTCTCTGCGATAGTCGTTATAGGAAAAACTGTAACGCGCCTCTCCTCTCTTATATATATACAGTATCTTATCGCCGTACAGCTCGGCGCTTGTTTCCACAAGGTCGCGCAGGCTCTTTATCTCCTTAGGCTCGTCGCGCCTAACGCTCAATGTTCTAACGGTTACTTCACTATTCATCTTCTCTGCTTCCTCTGTTCTGCATCGGCGTAATAAGCATATTACATCTTATTATACAACCGCGCCCACGCTTTGTCAAGTAAAAAGACCACGTGTACAGCAATCGTCTCTGCACCCGTGGTCTTACGATAGGGATAGATATAATATTCGGAGTGACGCTCGCAGAAAAAGCGAATTTCATTCCTTCGAATTTCTCATGGCTTCTCTGCCGTACTAAAACGAAATAATATCTTATTCATTTTTCGGTCCGGACTTTTTAAGGCATTCCCACTACTTCTTCTCGGAGAAAACGTATGCAAATCTTCCGATAGGAGCCGCATCGCCCTGCGAGTAGAAGGTCATGATGTCGATCTTGCCGTCGTTTATCGCAAAGCCGTCTGCCCATTTGAAGGTGATATCGACCAGTCCGTCCGCACAGCCGATGAGCGAGCGCGGTACGGCAAACATGATCTGATCCTCCTCGACCTTCATATCCACCTCACCGATAACGGTGCTGCTGCCGTCGGACGCGAGGCGAACAAGGGGTGCCTTCTTACCGTCGGAGCTGCCGAGATTGACTGCATAGCCGAAGCCGCTGAAGCTGTTCTCCTCACCCGTTCCGATAAAGAGGGTCATGCGTCCCTCCTTACCGCTCAAACGGATGTCGTTCGCGGTCTCGGCATAGAAATAGATATTATCCCTGCCTCTTGCGGTCTTCATCAGGGTAAGGTCGTTTCTTCCGCTGTAATCGTCGTAGCGGATGCCGCCGAAGCCGGTCATGCTTCTCGAACCGATATCATTCGAGTAGTCGGTATATACGGCGGTTATCTCGTCGCTCTCCCACTGTGCAAAGCTGCCGCCCACATCTATCGTAACATTGCGCCCCGTGTTTACGCGCTTTGCGCTGCCCTTGTACTCGGCAATGCGCTCAGCCATCTGCATGTAGTAGTTATCGCCGAAGCCGCCGCTCATAGGCTCGATATCACGGCTGCAGTTCGGTGTTGCACAGTCGATGAAGAGTATCGGCTCGCCGGGTACCATCGTCGGGGACTGGCGCTGTGCGACCCACTCGTTCCAGCCGGTAATGAATATCATCTCGGTATCCTGAGCGATAGCGAAATCAAACTGCTCGTCAAAGTTATAGCCGTACTGCTCCGCGCCCTCGGAGGTATCGTTTGCACCGTTGTGCCAGCTGCGCGTACGGTCGTTTCCGCCGTACCATGCCGTTGCGCTGAAGCGGCTCGTTGTCGAGTGCTGTGCGACCGAGACGCTGATGACCTCGCGTCTGCCGTCAACGCCGTACACCGCATCCTCGGTAAGCAAGCGGCCGAACTCCATCCACGGGAAGCCGTTGCCGTTGTCGGTACGCTCCGCGTTCGGCCACTGCGACTCCTTGATGGTAAAGTAGCTCTTGAGCTCGTCGTCCGCCTCTGCGGAGACACCGACGATCATAGGCTTTCCGTTCCAGTTGAACCAGAGCTTATCGAGATTCGGATAAGCCTTGCGCAGGTCTGCATTGTTGTATATCTGATCGTAGATATTACGCATGGTCGCGCCGGAGTTCGAGTTTGTATAGAATGCGAGCTGAGGCACATCAATGCCCTTTTCGTAATACTCGTTCCATATCTTGATCATCTCATAGACGCGCTCGGTATATGTAAAGCCGTTCGTCGCGTCAAATACGATGAAGTCAACACCGGCATCCTTCAGCATCTGAAAATGCTTGCGCATTACCCACGTATCCGCAGAGCGGTAGTAGCCGAAGAGCGGCTCACCCCAGAAATGGTGCGCACCCTGAGCTCCGCCGCCCGCTGCAAGCCAATTCGCCTCGGAGCGGATGGCGCTCGGATCGGAGGCGACTATCTTGTTATTGTCGTACGGACCGTCCGTACCGTGCTCTCCCTGCCAAAGAAAGTAGAATATACCGACCTTCTTTTCGTTAACGCCGGAGTCGGTGAGCGGAATGGTCCTGCCGAGCGAGTCTGTGCCGGCAAGCGCGCCGTTTACCTCGGAATACTCGCCGGTATAGCGGTCGGGATTCTCGGGCAGCGCATCGTCCTCAACGATCGGGCCCGGCTTGTTATTTTCGGGATCCGATATATATTTCATCAGTCTGATGAGGTCTCTTGTGTCCACAATTCCATCTCCATTCAAATCGGCTCCGTGGGCTTCTATGCCGTCACCGTTTGCCGCTATATATTTCATTAAGCGAACAAGGTCTCCGGAGTCTACGCTGTTGTCGCTGTTGACATCGCCGTAGACTCCGTGTTTGCCGAGGCAGCTCACGGTGATAGCCGCAGCAATCGCCGCAGTTATGAGCCCTGCTGCCAGCAGATATCCTTTAAAATTTTTCTTCATTCTGTATAACGCCTTTCCGCAGTGCCGCGCTTCTTTAAATCATTACCTTTATATTTCATTTCACCGATGCGCCGCGGCACGCCGCGACCCCGGTCGCGACCGACCTGATCCATTCGGCAATATCCGAGCACACCTCGTGCTTCATAACATCGTTCAGTATTTCATGCCTGCCGCCGTGATACAGCTTCATGCTCAGCTCGCACAGCTCGGCATCCGACAGCCGATCGTATACCTCGCGTATGCCCTTACCGTTCTCGCCGAGCGGGTCGGCATCTCCGGCTATGAGCAGCACCGGCAGCGACTGCGGCACACGTGCGCTCCACGGCTCGCCGCGCTTATCGGAGATATCCGACAGCATCCGGAACAGTTCGCGGTACGCGCTGACCGAAAATGTAAAATTGCAGAGCGGATCCGCACGGTATCGCCTGCGAACCTCGGGATCGGAGCACAGCCATGAATCACCGTCATGCTCCTCGGCAAAGGCATCGTTGTAGCCGCCGAAGGACATTGCCGCAAGTCTGCGGCTGATATGCCTTTCGCCGCGCAGCCGCGCAAGCGTAGATGCGAGCATGACCGCCGCACGCAGCGGCTGATTTCCCGCGCTCGTACCGCATATTATCGCGCCGTCGATATCGTCGTATTTAACAATGTACTCACGCGCCACAAACGAGCCCATGCTGTGACCGAGCAGGATGTACGGCAGCGACCGATAGGTCTGCCTCACTATGCCGTTCAGCGTATGCAGATCGTCGACAAGATTACTAAAATCGGTAAAGTAACCGAGATCACCGTTCTCCTGCGCACGTCTGCCGTGACCGATATGGTCGTTTCCGCAGACGACAAAGCCCGCAGAGGTCATAGCGTCGATAAAGCCCTCACTCTCGTAACGCTCGATATATTCGCACATACCGTGCGAGATCTGTAATATCGCAGACGGCACAGCCTCCTCGGGCGTCCAGATAAACCAACTCGTTCTGCTGTGTCCGTCAGAGGAAAGAAAATCGCCGCTGCGCTTTTTGCAGCCCATGCTACGCTCCCCCGTTTTCGTTTTTTTATTTATTCTATTGTCTGCGTGCCGCCGCGCATCGTCAGCACGGTACAGAGCTTATGACACGATAACGCATACCGTGTGCCGTATCGGCATGCCGCACGCGTTTCGTGACGTATAATACCGCTATTCAATAGTACTTATAATAATTATAACAGATTTGATCCTGCGAATCAACAGGATAAGACTACTCAAATATTAATTTTTTTCCTCCGCCGAAAACGAAAAAGGGTCGGGGGAGATCGGTATTGTCCGACCTCCCCCGACCCATCGGAGACGAGTACCGTCAGCGGGAATTATTTAGTTAAGGAAGGCTCCCGCAGGCGGCAGATACTGCACGTATTTTTCTCTCCGCACGA
>OLSQ01002476.1_pt1 | contig 13329 bp, 7 predicted proteins | sample 1672561 | NCBI WGS metagenome assembly OLSQ01 (sample SAMEA3136699, study PRJEB25190) | human gut metagenome | biome: human gut; feature: human-associated habitat; material: faeces | place: Austria | collected 2013 | reverse complement strand
GTGAACTTTCGCTCCTGCCGGAGACCATGGAAGCAGCACTTGAAGGGCGGCAGCTGCAGCCGATATTGGTTTCTTTCTGATGCAGAAGAACAAGGGCAGGGACACGATACGGTGTCCCTGCCCTTTTGCGGCTGTCGGTATTGCTGCTCAGCTGTTTCCGTCCGCATTCTCCCCGCCAGTCACGAAGCGGATGGCTCTTGCATAGTTTTTGATCTCGGCATGCGTTTCTGAACCGCCGAATTCACCGTCAAGCGTCCAGGAGATTTCCTCATCTGAGTCAAATGTGATATGCGAGGTGCGGAAGTAGAGAAAACGAGTCGATTCGGTGTTATGCGTCAGCAGGTCATTGATCAGCCATTGAAGCTCCATCGGATTATCGACCGGATAGACGAGCAGAACCTCATACAGACCGTCATCGAGTGCGATAGAGTCCGGACTCAGAGCCTTAAAACCGCCTACAGAGACCGAATTTGTTACCATGCCGTAAATGAAGTGATCTTCGGTCTGCATTTCCGGACTGTTGACGCGGATGCGATATTCCTTGATGTTCGCAAGCGACATGACGCCCTGCATGATGTAGGCAGCACGGCCGAAGATGTTTTTAGTCTGCTGCGGCGTGGCGTAGCTGACCTCGGTGAATACGCCGAAGGCAGCGATATAGTTAAAATAGCGGCTGTTAAAGCGGCCAATATCGAGTGCCTGCAAGCGGTCCTTTGCAGCGATAGCAGCCGCCTCGGCTGGGACCTTGGGAATACCGAGACTGGTAGCAAAATCGTTGGTCGTGCCGGCAGGGATGTAGCCGAGAGGCGGCCGTACCTTGCTCTGCATCAGGCCGGTGACGACCTCGTTGAGTGTGCCGTCGCCGCCGGCACAGACGATACGGTCAAATTCCCCGGCTCTTGCCTGCGCAACGCGGGTCGCATCCTCGGGACCTTCGGTTACGTGCAGGGTTACATCAAACCCTGCCTCTTGAAAGGTGAGGATGCAGTCAATGAGCTTGCCGCGCATCGCACCGCGCCCGGCATGGGGATTAACGATCCAGAGCATTTTTTTCATGTGCATCCGTCTCCTTTCACGAGCATGCGTTTAGCGGGCAAGAAGAGCGCAGATCTTGTTGGCGTAGCCGGCCGGGTCATCTACCGGCAGACCCTCGATCAGCAGCGACTGCGTGTACAGAATGTCCGCATAGTCGGCAAGAGCATCCGAACCTTCGGCCTGGAGAGCGCACAGCTTCTTGAAGATCGGGTGATCTGCGTTCAGTTCGAGTACGCGATCAGCGCGGACAGTCTCACCGCCGTTGACGGCAGCCTGCTGGTTGAGCACCTTCTCCATTTCAAGCGTTACCGGGCCTTCGGCGCGCAGACAGCACGGATGTTTTTTGAGGCGGCCGGTCAGCTCGACCTTCTTCACCTTGCCCTCAAGCGTCTTGCTGAGCGCGTCGAGCAGCTCCTTGTTGTCCTCAGACTGCTTCTTGATCTCTTCCCTTTCCTCTTCGCTTTCCAGACCAAGGTCTGCGTCCAGAATCGACTTGAATTCCTTGTCGTCGTATTTCGCAATCATTTTGGTGCAGAACTCGTCGATGCTGTCATCCATGCAGAGGACTTCGTAGCCCTTGTCGGACAGAGTCTCCATGACAGGCAGCATCTTGATCTTATCAACAGTTTCACCGCAGGCGTAGTAAATATACTTCTGGTCTTCCTTCATACGGGAAACGTAGTCCTTGAGCGAAACGAGCTTGTTCTCGGTCGAGGAATGATACATCAGCAGATCCTGAAGCAGCTCCTTATGTGCGCCGTACTGGACGTATGCGCCATACTTAATCTGGCGGCCGAAGGATGCCCAGAACTTGTCGTAATCCTCCGGCTTATCCTTCTGCATCTTGAGCAGCTCGTTCTTGATCTTCTTTTCCAGACTCTGTGCGATAGCCTTGAGGTGGCGGTCGTGCTGGAGCATTTCACGGGAGATGTTGAGCGACAGGTCTGCGGTGTCTACCATGCCGCGGACAAAGCTGAAGTGGTCAGGCAGCAGATCGGCACACTTGTCCATGATGAGCACGCCGTTGGAATAGAGCTGAAGACCCTTTTCATAATCCTTGGTATAATAATCCATCGGAGCGTGCGACGGGATAAACAGCATCGCGGTGTAGGTCACTGCGCCCTCAACGCTCGTATGGATGTGACAGAGCGGCGGCTGATAGTCGAAAAACTTCTGCGTATAGAAATTGTTGTAGTCCTCGTCCTTCAGCTCCTTTCTGGATTTCTTCCAGATCGGAACCATGGAGTTCAGGGTTGTGTTTTCGGTATCCTCCTCCCACTCGGGCTTGTAGTCATCCCCTGCATCTGCCGGCTTCTCCTTCATGCGAGAACGGGTCATGTCCATCTTGATCGGATAGCGGATGTAGTCGGAGTATTTCTTAACCAGACCCTGTACGCGGTAAGGTTCAAGAAATTCGTCGTAGTTTTCGGATTCGGTGTTGTCCTTGATGGTGAGGACGATCTTCGTGCCGTTCTCTGCCTTTTCACAGGGCGTCACGGTGTAGCCGTCCGCGCCGTCCGACTCCCAGCGGTTTGCGCCATCGCTGCCGACCGCACGGGAAACGACCTCAACATGCTTTGCAACCATGAAGGCGGCGTAAAAACCGACGCCGAACTGGCCGATGATGTCGATGTCGTCCTGCTTCTCGTTCTCAGCCTTGAAGGCAAGCGAGCCGGAGCGTGCGATGGTGCCGAGGTTGCTCTCGAGCTCCTCAGCGGTCATGCCGCAGCCATGATCCTCGATGATGAAGCGGCGGTTCGCCTTGTCGAGAGTCAGCTCGATGGGGAGCGCATCGCGCGTGATGCCCGTTTTGCCTTCCTTCATCGCGTTATAGTAGAGTTTATCGGTGGCATCCGATGCATTCGAGATCAGCTCACGCAGGAAAATCTCCTTGTTGGTGTAGATGGAGTTGATCATCATGTCCATCAGTTTTTTGCTTTCAGCCTGAAATTCTTTCTTCGCCATAATACAAAACCTCTTTTGTACAGTATTCAGATCCGGCCCCTCGCAAAAGGAGCGGCAATGCAAAAGAAGCAGCCGATGCTGCATCTTCTTAGCACTCATATCTTTCGAGTGCTAATATACACCGATGCGGGTCAAAAATCAAGGGGTTTCATAAAAAGTTCAGAAATGAACTGGAACAAAATGCCTTTTGTGCGTTGCTACAAAAAATTCATAAAGAAATAGTTGACCTTTCACAACTTTTAGCGTATACTGGTCAGCGGAAACAAACGAGGAAAGAGGAATATGTTATGGCAATGAAGCCGGAGATCTCCGTGAAGAACCTGCTGATGCAGGCATTCCTGACGGGCTGGGAACGCTCGGACAAGAGCATTTCGCAGGATGAATACTTACAGAGTGCCATTCAGGTCATCGAGGTGCTGCAGGTGGAACCTGAAAATGTCTACGCCGAGGAGGGCCTGGGCCTGACCGACGGCGATGAGGTGGATCATCTGGACGACCTGCTGCGGGCAGACGGCCAATGGCTGTATTACGGCGTGGAGGAGGAGAACTTCTTCCTCATCCAGTGGTATCCGGACAAGGCTTCTGCCGAGGCCAAGCTGGCTGAGCTGGAAGCACTGGGCGACGGCAAGCAGTATCTGGTGGACCTGAGCCTGACCCGCGAAAATCCTTCGGCTGCTGAGAACTTCGGCAGCTCCAACCCGGTTCAGCTGCGGAGCTGAGCCCGGCGTTTCTGACAAAAAGAAAGGGAATTTTCCATGCAGCTTTCACAAACGGAACGGGAGCGCCTGTCCGCTATTCTGGAACAGTACGACCATCACCCCAAGGTGCAGGAAATGCGTGAGTTTATCCAGCACGGTGATGTGACCACCTACCAGCACTGCAAGAATGTGGTCGTGGTCAGCTGCTGGATCAACCACCGCTTCCATTTGGGAGCCGATGAGACCACGCTGGCCGTGGGGGCCTTCCTCCATGATTTCTATCTCTATGACTGGCACAAGCAGGGCTCTTTCCACGGCCTGCGGCATCTGTTTGAGATGCACGGCTTTTCCCACCCGGGGTCTGCCTGTGTGAACGCACAGCGGGTGTTCGGCATTACCAAAAAGGAGCAGAACGTCATTGCAAGCCACATGTGGCCCCTGACTTTCCGCCATATCCCGACCTGCCGGGAGGCGGTCATCGTCTGTCTGGCGGATAAATACTGCGCCATTGTGGAGAGCATGTTCCGCCGCACAAGGGTGGGCGCTGACGAAGAAGAGTGGTAAAGAAGCCGCCGCACTGTTCACATTAAAGCAAAAGACCAGAGTTGTAACGCCTTTTGGCGAAACAACTCTGGTCTTTTTTGCTGGGGCTTGTGCAACAGCCTCTTTGGTAAAGTGATCTTATTCTGCTCTCAGAGCCTTGACAGGGTCAGAGCGGGAAGCGGTTTTGGCGGGGATGAAGCCGCCCAGAATGGTCAGCACAGTTGCCAATGCAACCAGTACCACAGCTGCCTTCCAGGGCAGAACGGCCACTACGCTGGTGCCGACGGCGATTTTCTGGATGAGCATGTTGCCCGGAATGAGCAGCAGTCTGCTGAGGCCGATGCCCATGAGGCCCGAGCACAGGCCGATGATGAAGGTCTCGGCGTTGAACACCTCGGAGATGTTCCGCTTGGAAGCACCGATGGCACGCAGGATGCCGATCTCCTTGCGGCGCTCCAGCACGCTGATATAGGTGATGATGCCGATCATAATGGAGGAGACCACCAGCGAGATGGAGACAAAGGCCACCAGCATGTTGGAGATCATGTTGATGATCCTGGTCACGGAGGTCATCAGGGTGCCCACTACATCGGTGTACTGGATCACCTTGTCTTCCGCGCCCTGCTCACGCATGGCGGCATTGTAGCTGTCCAGCACATTGAGGACCTTAGCCTTTTGCTCGAAGTCCAGCGGATAGATGTTGATCTGGCTGGGGTCGTCCTCGCTGGCATAACCAAAGGCCTGCAGGTTGCTTTCATAGGTGGCGCTGGTGGACATCATTTTCGACTTCATCAGCTCCGCCAGATCGTCCTCGGTCATGTTGAATTGGATGGCATTCCGGAACGCATCTGCGTCGATCTTCAGCGCGCTTTCCATCTGGCTGCCCAGAGAGGAGAAGCGCTCGGTCATCTGGCTCTGCAGGTTCGTGCTGATCTGGCCCATGGCCTGCTCCATGGCAGCGCCCAGCTGGGCCTGCAATTCGGCGGCGATCTGTTCTGAGAAGTTTGACATCACACTGCCCATGACCTGCTGCATGGCGGCAGTAAACTGCTCCTGCAGGGCAGCGGTATCGATGAGGCTGCCCATGGAATCCTTCATCAGCTGCTGGAACTGGTCGCTGGCGAGATACTGGTCAAAACCGATCTTGTCCAGCCCCAGAATGCCGTTGCCGATGATGTAATCCTTGTAGCCGGTCATCACCTTCTGGGCCAGCTGCTGCATTTTGTCGGCGGGGATGGAAATGTCCATGTTGGCGAACACGTCCGTCAGGGCGCTCATGTCGATGTCGGGCGTTTCGGCCAGATCAAATTGGAAGCTGTCCGGGTCAATGAGGGAGGAAAAATCTACGGAACCGTCACTCAGGTCAAGATCCAGCTTGTCGGGGTCGAACTGGAAGGCGCTCTCGAGCTGGTCGGTGTCAATGGAGAAGAGGGAAGCCATGTCCACGGCAGTGGTCTGCTCGGTTCCAAAGGGCTCACCGTTCAGCACATTGGTCTGCGGGTCGGCGAGCTGGTCCTGCACCAGCCTGCTCTGGGCGGCGGTGTCCATGACGTGCCGGGTCAGGGAGGCGGGATAGGCGATGCCGGAAGAAAGCATGGCGGCGGAGGCGTTCTCCCTGGGCTGCACCACGCCCACGATGGTCATGGTCTCGCTGTTGGCCACAAGCTCCTGCAGGAAGGCCTTGTCGTCCGATTTGTCCACCCAGGTGCTGTGGGCATCGTCGTACTGGTAGCGGTCGGCCGCATTGACCAGCTTGAAGGTGCGGCCCAGAAAATCGCTGTACCGGTAGGTCTTGAAATCTTCGGGCACATCCACATTCTGGTTCTGGGCGAACTGCTGGATCATCTTGTCCAGCTCGGCGTTGTCCCGCAGGCCCAGCGCGTAGAGGGCATAATCGGTGATGGAACCATCCGCACCCAGCACGGCAACGCACTCGTTGTAGCTTTCGGGCCAGCGGCCTGCCTTGACCTCGTACTGGGAATGATACAGGGCATCGCTGGCGGGCAGCTGGTAGAACACGCTGGTGTTCATCATGCTGGCCATCATGTTGTTGGTCGAGCTGGTGGAGCTGATGCCCAGAGCGGAAAGGGAGGAATCCGGGTTCACCTGCCGGATGCTGCCGTCCGGGTCCTGGCGGTAGATCTGGGGCTGTACATTATAGGAATACTCCACCGAGGAAACGCTCTCCCCGATGCTGCAGGCATCGCTCTCGAGGTAGGTTTTCAGGCTCTTCAGGTCGTTGGAGGTGATGCCGGAAACCATCTGGGTCACGAGCTGGCGCACCGGCACCATCCCTTTGCCGAGGTCGGGGGCGGCGGGCTGGCCGGGCAGGTCAGCAGACAGCAGGCTGGTCAGATCCATGCCGCTGCGCAGGATCTGCACCGGGTACTCGGAAAGGGTGTCTCGCTCCATATCAGCGATATACTGGTTGACACCGGTAGACAGGGAGATGATCAGCGCAATGCCGATGATGCCGATAGAGCCTGCAAAGGCCGTGAGCAGGGTGCGGGTCTTTTTGGTCCAGAGGTTGTTGAAGCTCAGGGTCAGCGAGGTCCACCACGACATGGAGGAGTGGCCCATGTTCTTGTGAACGGCAGGGGCAAGCTGAGCGGTGTCAGGTTTGTAGGGGGCGGTGTCGGAGCGGATGACACCATCCTTCAGGTTCACGATGCGGGTGGCGTACTGTTGGGCCAGCTCCGGGTTGTGGGTGACCATGACCACCAGCCGGTCCTTTGCCACCTCCTTGAGCAGCTCCATGACCTGGATGCTGGTCTCGCTGTCCAGCGCGCCGGTGGGTTCGTCCGCCAGCAGGATATCCGGGTTGTTGACCAGCGCACGGGCAATGGCAACGCGCTGCATTTGGCCGCCGGACATCTCGCTGGGGTGCTTATGCAGCTGATTGCCCAGCCCCACCTTCTGCAGCGCCTCGGTGGCGCGGCGCTTGCGCTCTGCGCCCGAGATGCCGGAAATGGTCAGGGCCAGCTCCACGTTGGCCAGAACGGTCTGATGAGGGATCAGGTTGTAGCTCTGGAACACAAAGCCGATGGTGTGGTTGCGGTAGGAGTCCCAATCGCGGTCGGTGTACTTTTTGGTGGAGATCCCGTTGATGACAAGGTCACCGCTGTCGTACCGGTCCAGCCCGCCGATGATGTTCAGCAGGGTGGTCTTGCCGGAGCCGGAGGGGCCCAGGATGGCGACGAATTCGCTGTCGCGCAGGTTCAGGCTGACATCATTCAGTGCGGTCTGTACAAGGTCACCGGTTTTGTATTCCTTGCGGATCTTTTTCAGTTGTAGCATAGGCAGGCCTTTCTTATGCGTGCCCGGCGGCGTGTGGGAAATGCCGGACAAAAAACAAAATAACGTAGATATAGTATCAGATGAATGTGAACAAACCATTGCTTTTCGGGAAAGATGGTGTTATGCTGAAGAAGGTGAAAGAAACAAAAATCGACACTTTATGACGTAAATTACCAAAAATTAAGACGCAAAAAGCAGCCGTTCCTGCACGGTTCGACGCATAGTGACGTTTTTTCGGGGATTGAATCTTTCCACAGGGCCTTATAAAATAGTATCGTACAGTACGCACGGAAGAAAAGTGCGGCAAATTTAAGGCAAAGGGGAAGGTTGGATTGACGGAACGACTCGTTTCAAAGCTGCATGTCGCGCTTTTGAGCTACGACGAGCGGGAGATCCGCGTCCGGAAAAATTATCTGGAGGAGCAGAATCCTGCGATCTGCTGTGTCTGCTTCCACAGCGGCGAGGAGCTGCTGCGGGAGCTGCGCCAGCAGCGCAGTGTGGATATCGTGGTGCTTTCGAGCCAGCTGGAGGATATGGATGGGTATGAGTTCCTCAAGCGGCTCAACAGCCTGCATAACCGCCCGCTGCTGCTGTTGCAGGGGGATGACTGGTACAGCGATGCCACGGCATCGTTCCTGCGGCCGGACGGCAGGCAGTACCTGCCGGAGCGCAGCAGCCTGCTGGATCTGCTGCTGGATCTGCGCAGCTCTACGGACATCGGCATCTTCTGGGTGCTGCCGTTCTGCAAGCAGCTTTATGCGGAGTGGGGCATCCAGCAGCCGGATGTAAACTGTGAATATCTGACCACTGCGCTGCAGGTCGTATGCGGCACGGAGCGGAAGCTGGCCGTGCGCAAGGAGATCCTGCAGACTGTGGCCGAGGAACACCACACCACAGTGGCCGCTGTGGACTGCGGGATGCGCCGCCTGATCGACGGGGTGGAAAAATACAACACCGAAGCCTGGCAGAAATTCAAGCAGGATTACGGCCTGATGGGGCATAGCGTTACCCTGGGCAAGCTGATCTATGCGGGCCGCCAGAAATTGATCGACAGCGGAACGCAGGGACGGAAGGCCGGACGATGAGAAAAAAGAGAGAGAACGGAATGGCAAAAGAGAGCGGGATGGGGGATTTCCCCCGCAAACAATTTGAGAGCGTGCTGCTGCACTCCCTGCGCATCATGGACCAGAACCGGGAATACCTGCAGATGCATCTGGCCCGGACCGGAGACGAAAGGACCCGGCAGGCGCTGGAGGATATGGGGCAGGAGAGCATCCGCCTGGAGCGCACCCTGCGGGAGATGATGGGCCTGCTGGAAGTGGAGATGAACGATAAGCCGTCCATGAAGCCGGTAGACCTGTGCTGGATCCTGATGGAGGCCGCCCAGATAGCCCCGGAGATCGAGAAGCAGCTGGGCATCCGACTGACCGTGGATCACAGCCCGTTCCGGCGCTGCTATGTCAAGGCGGATGCTCAGGAGGCCGAACAGCTGCTGTTTCATCTGCTTTCCAACGCCCTGCGGGCCGTAAGCCCCGGCGGGCAGATCAAGATCCGGCTCACCCGGGACGACGAGGATCTGTACCTGATCGTGGAGGACGACGGCTGCGGCCTGCCCACCGGTGAAAACTGGATGGAGAACCGCCGCCGCTTCCTGGGCGGTGTGCAGGCAGGGCTGCTGCTCTGCCGCCGTTACTGCGCCCACATGGGGTGGGTGCTTTCCCTCACGCCGCGCGGTGCCGGAAGCGGCACCCGGGCAGAGGTGCGCATCCCGCTGGCCGGAACGATGTTTCCCATTGAGGGCAGCGTGGAACTGCACACCATCCATCCGGCACTCACCACAGCTGACGGCCTGCGCTGGCAGATCCTGCGGGAGCTTGCCCTGTTGTCCGATAAAATGGAATGATATGATATTCAGCGCCCTGCTCCGGGCTTTTCCGGGGCAGGGCGTTTTTGTGTAAAAATCACTCCGAGTAAAGAATCTTAACCGGAATGCAGAAAAACAGGGGGGCTGTATTCGTGAATTTAACAAAATGTTTAACTTTTTGAGCGGAAAATACTATTTTTTGCGTGTAAAATATGGTGACTGGATTGATTGTATCCCGATTTTTGAGTATAATACAACTGTATTTTTATATTGTTCCTCAGGAGGAAAAGCAAGTGAGAGTAGGTCTTGACATCGGAAGCACCACCATCAAGTGCGCGGTGCTGGACGAACATGATGCGCTGATTTATTCAACATACGAGCGTCATTACAGCCATATTCTGGAAAAGGCGCAGGAGCTGCTGCGCCGCATCGATGCAGAGCACCTGCACGGAAACAAGGCTCTGCTGAGCATCTCCGGTTCTGCCGGTATGGGCCTGGCCGACAGCTGCGGCGTGCCCTTTGTGCAGGAGGTGTTCTCCACCCGTGTGGCAGTCAAGCGGTTTGTGCCCGCCACCGACTGCGTGATCGAGCTGGGCGGCGAGGACGCAAAGATCCTGTTCCTGACCAACGGCACCGAGGTCCGCATGAACGGCAGCTGTGCCGGCGGCACCGGTGCCTTTATTGACCAGATGGCAACCCTGCTGAAGATGAGTGCCGACGAGATGAACAAGGCCGCGGAAAAGGCCGAGCGCACCTATACCATCGCGTCCCGCTGCGGCGTGTTTGCCAAAAGCGACGTACAGCCCCTCATCAATCAGGGCGCGCGCACGGAGGATATCGCCGCCAGCATCTACAAGGCGGTGGTCAACCAGACCATTGCCGGTCTGGCACAGGGCCGCCCCATCAAGGGCAATATCCTGTATCTGGGCGGGCCGCTGACCTTCAGCAGCGTGCTGCGCAAGAGCTTTGATGAGGCGCTGGGGGTCACCGGAACCTGCCCCGAGAACAGCCTGCTCTATGTGGCGCTGGGTGCCGCCCTCTATGCGGACAAGGAGTTCGACCTCTCCGCAGTGGCCGACGCGCTGGACCAGTACGCCGCCACCGCTACTTATGCCAGTGAGCCTCCGCTCTTTGCCAACAAGCAGGAGTACGAGGAATTCCATGCCCGGCACATGTCCCACAGAGTGCCTCATGTGCCTTTCAGCGCCCAGTGCGGCCCGGTGCATATCGGCATCGACTCCGGCTCCACCACCGTCAAGCTGGTGGTGGTGGACGAGAAGAGCCAGATCCTGTACACCAATTACCAGCCCAACCTTGGCAACCCGCTGCCCCTGATCCGGGAACAGCTGATCAAGATCTACCGGGAGCACCCCGGCCTGCAGGTGGCCAGCGTGACCACCACTGGCTACGGCGAGGAACTGGTCAAGAACGCCTTCCGCTGTGATTATGGCCTGGTGGAAACGGTGGCTCATTTCACCGCCGCCAAATACTTTATGCCCGATGTAGATTTCATCATCGATATCGGCGGTCAGGACATGAAGTGCTTCAAGATCGAGGATGGTGCCATCAGCAACATCTTCCTGAACGAGGCCTGCTCCTCCGGCTGCGGCAGCTTTTTGCAGACCTTTGCTCAGGCATTGGGCTATGATGTTAAGAAGTTCGCCGCTCTCGGCCTGTTCGCAGACCGCCCCGTGGATCTGGGCAGCCGCTGTACCGTGTTTATGAACAGCTCGGTCAAGCAGGCCCAGAAGGACGGCGCTTCCATCGAGAATATTTCCGCCGGTCTGTCCATCAGTGTGGTCAAGAACGCGCTGTACAAGGTCATCCGCGCATCCAGCCCCGAGGAGCTGGGCCGCAGGATCGTGGTGCAGGGCGGTACTTTCTACAATGAAGCTGTTCTCCGCGCCTTTGAAAAAGAGATGGGCGTGGAGGTCATCCGCCCCGACATCGCGGGCCTGATGGGCGCTTATGGTGCGGCACTGTTCGGTCTGCGCCAGAGCAAAAAGAACGGCAAAACGGTCTCCGATATGATGAGCCAGGCCGAGCTCAAGAACTTTGACCAGAAAGTGGTCAGCGTCAAGTGCGGCGGCTGCGGCAACCACTGCCAGCTCACCGTCAATACCTTTGCCGATGGCCGCAAATTCATCTCGGGCAACCGCTGCGATAAGCCGGTGACAGGCAAGAGTGAGGACAACAGCCTCAACCTTTACGCCTATAAGCAGCAGCTTCTGGCCAGCTACAAGCCGGTACCCGGCAAGCGCGGCTCCATCGGCATCCCGCTCTGCCTGGGCTTCTATGAGCTGCTGCCGTTCTGGTACGCGTTCTGGACCAAACTTGGCTTTGCCGTCCACACCAGCCCGGTGTCCAGCCGCGGCCTCTATCTGGCCGGTCAGGCGACCATCCCCAGCGATACGGCCTGCTTCCCGGCCAAGCTCAGCCACGGCCACATCAAGGCCCTGAGCCAGATGCAGCTGGATGCCATCTTCTACCCCTGCCTGACCTACAATGTCGATGAGGGGCTGGGGGATAACCATTATAACTGCCCCGTGGTGGCTTATTACCCCGAGGTTCTGGCAGGCAACTGCCCGGAGCTGGAGGGCAAGAAGTTTATTTACGATTACGTCGGCATCCATCGCCCGAAAGATTTCGTCCACAAGATGGCGAAAAATGTTCTGCCCAAGTACTTCGGCGGCATCTCGGAGAAAGAGGTGCAGGAGGCAGCCGATGCAGCCTACGCCGAGTACGAGGCCCACATGGCAAAAATTCGGGTCAAGGGCAGCGAGATCATTGACGAAGCCCGCCGTCAGGGCAAGCGGATCATCGTGCTGGCGGGCCGTCCGTATCATGTGGACCCGGAGGTCAACCACGGGATCGACCACCTCATCACCCGCCACGGCGCGGCAGTGGTCACCGAGGACAGCATTTCCAACCGGGTGGAGAAATTCCCCACCAGCGTCCTGAACCAGTGGACCTACCACAGCCGCCTGTATGCGGCGGCCAAGTACTGCACCACCCAGAAAGACATGGATCTGGTGCAGCTGGTTTCGTTCGGCTGCGGCGTGGACGCCATTACCACCGACGAGACCCGCGAGATCCTGCAGGAGGGCGGCAAGCTCTATACCCAGCTCAAGATCGATGAGATCACCAACCTTGGCGCGGTCAACATCCGCCTGCGCAGCCTGTTTGCTGCTCTGGATGAGCGCGATGAGGACAGGAGATAACCTATGGAATATCAATATCCAAAATTTACCCCGGAGATGAAGAAGACCCATACCATCCTCATCCCCAACATGGCCGTCACCCAGTTCCGGCTGCTGAAATATGCACTGGAATACGATGGCTACAAGTGCGAGATCCTGGGCAACTGCGGCAGCGCCGTGGCACAGCTGGGCCTGAAGTACGTCCACAACGATACCTGCTACCCGGCGCTGCTGGTCATCGGCCAGTTCCTGGATGCCCTGAACAGCGGCAAATATGATCTCGAACATACGGCCCTGCTCATCACCCAGACGGGCGGTGGCTGCCGTGCTTCCAACTACATCCACCTGCTGCGCAAGGCACTGGTCAAGGCAGGCTACCCGGAGATCCCGGTGGCCAGCCTGAACTTCTCGGGTCTGGAAAAAGACAGCGGCTTCCAGATGACTCTGCCGCTGGCCCGCCGCGCGCTGGCCTGCATCTTCTATGGCGATATGCTCTGCGCCCTGCGCAACCAGACCGCCCCCTATGAGAACGAAAAGGGGAGTGCGGACAAGCTGGTGGACAAGTGGGTGGAGCGTCTGGGCCGTGTCCTGCTGGCCGGCAAGGGCTTTACCGCCAAGGAGATGAAGCACACGTTCCCGCTCATCGCCCGCGAGTTTGCGGCCATCCCGGTTACCCGGGTGCCCAAGGTCAAGGTGGGCGTGGTCGGTGAAATTTACGTCAAGTACA
>OLSQ01002471.1_pt1 | contig 13349 bp, 14 predicted proteins | sample 1672561 | NCBI WGS metagenome assembly OLSQ01 (sample SAMEA3136699, study PRJEB25190) | human gut metagenome | biome: human gut; feature: human-associated habitat; material: faeces | place: Austria | collected 2013 | reverse complement strand
GTGCCGGTCTGGCTCCATGCAGCGCTCAGGGCTTCCAGCTTGCCGGTGGCCGTGTCAAAGCTCTTGGCATCCGGCCAGATCAGGATCTTCGTGCCCATGCCGATCATAATTTTCTCGCTGTCCGTCACGGCATTTTCCAGCACGATCTCCCCGCCCGCAGCCGCGGTGGTCACGTCGTCCTCGCTGTCCTCGGTGTAGCGCAGGGTAGTGCCCTCGCACAGCAGCAGGCCGTTCAGGTGATACATCCCGTTGCAGCGGCCCATGGCCCGCATGGTGCGCCGGGGTGTCCGGGTCTGCAGTGCGGGGTATCCCCGGCTGGAAAAGTTCTTCATCTCGGTAAATTCCGCCTCGGCGCAGGCATAGCTTTCATTCAGGCCGCCAAAGGCCGTCTGGATGCTCTTCCCCGTCGAGATGCTGTATAAACTCGGCAGTGCCATCTCAGTACCTCCACTTCGTGTCCATCCTGGGCAGGTAGGTGTGCCTGCACCAGGCTGCAAACTCCTGCTGGTTCTCGTTGGCCAGCTGCATCTCGTTGGCATAGCGGTCGGTCTCGCCCAGGGCCGCGTCCATCTGGGCCGCCAGATAGTGGGCATAGTAGCTGTCGTAGGGCTCCGGCAGCAGCAGCTCCGCGTCCTGCCGCAGCCGGGCGTTCTCCTGCCTCAGATTTTTCAGCCGCCCGTCCAGTATTCTCTGTACCCTCGCGTCGAAGGCCTCCTTATATCTGCCCCGGATCAGCGCCTCAAAATCCTCTGCCTCCTGTCCCCCGGCGTCGGGGACGTGTTCCTCGCCCGTCTCCTCGGCAAATAGCTGCCAGTCCTTCCAAAGCTGTCTCATGCCAACTCCTTCCCGTGGTAGGTCACGACCCCATTTTCACGCACTGGGGATACCGCTCCGCCAGCAGCGCCAGCCCCCGGCGTACCAGCCCGAAGTCCCCGGTGCAGTCCCCTGCCCCCGTCACCTCGGCGTACCCCTTCCGGATGTCCAGTCCCGCCAGCTTCCCCGTTTCCGTCAGCGTCTCCGCCAGTGCGTACACCAGCGCGGACGCAGCCGCGCATACGATGTCCTGTCCCGCCGGGCCATACCCGGCGTGCCCCTGTACCACCAACCGTCTCTCTCCGGCCCGCACCTCGATCATCTGGGCCGCACCGCCTGCTGCGTCCTGGCCCGCTGCTGTGCCACCGCGTCGCTCTTTCGTATCTGCACCCTGTCAGCACCGCCCGCAGACCCGCTGCCCGCCGTATCCGCCAGCTCCCGCTCCAGTGCCTCCGCCAAATGGCTGCCCTGCACCTTGTCCAGCATGGCCACCGTCCTCCGCAGCGCCTCCGTCAGCCACGCCTTCTGCTTCGCGTCCTTCTGTCCCTCCCGGATGACCTCCGTCAGCGCGTCCTTGTTCTTGAACTCCATCAGCTCCAGACAACGCAGCGCCTGCTCCGCCATGTCGCTGCGGAAAAAGCCCATCTGGAACAGCTGCAGGGCCAGCTGGTTGTACTCCATGGTCTTATACGGCGTCTCGTTCTGTGCCGACACCTCCAGATCGAACTCCGGCACGCGGTAGCCGCCCATCAGCAGCGCCTTTGGCTTGAGGCTGCGGTTGTCGAAGCTGGCGAACTCCACGCCCTTCTTCCCCAGCAGCCGGAACTGCCGGGGCATATCGTAAAACTGCCGCACCAGCTCGATGCACAGCGTCAGCACCTCGGCGAACGCCTCGTACCCATCGTCGATCATGTTTCGTGACAGCTTGCCGCCGGCCTCCTGCAGTGCCGCGATGGCCGTGGCCGCCGTCACACCCCCGGCCGTACCGCCGCCCATCACGTCCCGGTTGCCCGCCGTCTCCTTCATCTCCGCGATCTTGTTCTGCAGCACCGCCACATACACGCTGTCCAGCGTGGGCACGCGGATAGGCGCGATGGAATCCGCCCCCAAATTGCCGTTGGTGTGGACAAAGGGCCGCGTCCAGTCGGCGTACTCGTTCTCGTTCACCGCCCCGTCAGAGCGGACAAAGAACCGCGGCGTGGCCGATGCCAGCGTGTTCTTCAGAATGGCCTGGTTCATCAGGTCAATCTGCTTCTGCGCCGACTTGCACAGATCCACATACCCGTACCCGCAGGGCGTTCCCTCCTCCGGGAACAGCACATCGAACACGAATGGGTACTGCCCGTGGTCGTACCACCCCTTCCCCGCCATCTCCGGGTCGTTCTCCGTGGCGTACAGCACATTCTCCCCCACAAACTTGCAGTATTGCAGCACCCTTCGGCCCTGCTCCACCGTGTGATAGTACCAGTCCACCACCAACGACTGCTCCGACGTGTCCACCTTGTCGTCGTACAGATACCGGCTCACCTGTCCGCCGCTGCGTCCCAGCTTGCCCGCCAGCTGCGGATACTGCTCCTCCAGCCGCCTGTTGGGCGTCAGCTCCGTGGAGAAGAAGTGCTCCGACTCCTGAATGCTCTGCACCCCCGGCTCCCAGAACAGGTTCAGCACGTCCATGCTGCGGATGTCGATGTCCCCCAGCCCGTGGAGCTTTCCGCCGTCCCAAAACACGCCGTACACGGCGCACCCGGATTTCAGCTTGTTCCACCACGCCTGGGAATACGCCCTCTTGAACCTGTTGTTCTTCAGGATCACCGGCAGGACGCGGGTCAGCACCTCCGCCTCCTTCCTGTCCCCCGGCTCTCTCGGCAGCACCGTGGGCTCGGGATAGCTGTCCATCGCGTCGGCGTGCTTGGCCAAAATGCAGTTCACCAGCCACCCGCTGGCGGGCCGCACATCCTGGGGATTGCCGCCCTCGCCGCCCTTCTCCATCTGCTCCCAGTGCCGCAGCTTCCAAAACTGCTCGTTGTCGATGATGCGCCTGTCCAGGTTCTGCTTTCCCAGCCGGTACTTCCGCAGCACCTCCGCCGCCTGCCGTATCTGCTCCGCGCCGATCCTCGGTGTCAGCACCTCCTGACCGCCCGTGACCTCCCGTTCCATCTCGACCCCTCCTTTTTCGTCGTTCTGTCCCTGTCCTCCCGCCCCGCCAAGGTTGCACGCCGCCGTGCAACCTTGAAAAATTTTTTCACCGCCGCACGAACCCGTTCCAGCTCCCGGCCTCCGGCCTGCGCATATTCAGCGGGTCATCCGCGATCTCCAGCGCCGCCTGCTTTCGCGGCGCGATAGGCCGCATCATGCAGAAATACCGGCTCTCGTCCGCCGCGTGATCCTCCTGCCCCGTGTCCACGTCTTCCGGCGTCACCCGGCTGTACTCCAGCAGCGGCACGGTGCGGATAAACGCCCGGCAGTTCTCGAACACATACAGCCCCGGATACCCCTCATCGTCGAACTGCATCCGGTAGTGCAGCTGCATCCACCCGGCGATCCGCCGGTTGTCCCCCTTCACGAAGAATATCCTGTGCCGCAGCGCCGTCTCATAGATGCTCTCCCCCCGGCTGGCGTCCCAGATAGCCGGATCGGCCACGCCCTGTATCTGCCGTCCCCGCAGCAGCGGATGCTCCTCCTCGATGCGCCGTATCTCCCCGAACTGCCGCTCCGGCGTCCACAGCACACCCTCGTCCGGCGTCCCCGTGCAGCCGTACAGCTCCGCGATGCGGTACACGCACCCGTCGTGATCCACCGCCCACCAGCCGCAGGAAAACGGCTTGGCGTACCCAAAGTCGTAGCTTCGGTACACGTTCCACTCCCTCGGCACGTCAAAGGGCTTGATCACGTGGGTCCACCGCCTGTCCTCATAGTGGGCCGGGTCGTCTGTGAACTCCTGGAACACCTGCCCCGCCAGCACGTCCCACTTGCCCTCCAACCACGCCGCCCGCAGCTTGGGCGGCAGCGCCTCCAGCTGCCGCACGTACTCCGGCTGGCTCTCCAGCAGCACCCGGTTGTCCGTCACCCTGGCCGGGATGAACGCATAGTCCTCCCCGTTCTCTCCCGGCTCATACCGCCGGTCGATGAACAGCCGCTTGATGTACCCGTGCCCCGGCCCGCCGGGGTTGCAGGTGTAGTACACCCGCTTGGGAAAATCGTTTACGCCGCGGACGCAGGCGCTCAGCTGCCGCATCCACATCTCCTTCAGCTGCGTGGCCTCATCGAAAAAGATCACGTCGTACTCCGCGCCCTGATACCGCTCCGCGTCCCGGTCGCACCCGCAGTACCCGAACTGCAAAACGCTGCCGTTGGCGAACACGAACCGCTTCTCGCTGTTCCGGAACTCCGCTGCCCCCGCCAGCTCCCGCTGCAAAAACATCAGATGGTTGGCCTCCAGCTCCGGCAAGCTCCGCCGCACCAGCAGCATCCGTATCCCCGGATACCGCACTGCCAGCAGCTTGGCCTTGCACCGCACCGCCCAGCTCTTTCCGCCTCCCCGCGCCCCGCCAAAGGCGATGTACTTCTTCCGGCACGTCAGAAACTCTCTCTGCCGCCCATTGGGCGACCCGATCTCCATTTTCATTTCTCTCCCCCTCGTTGTTGACCTCCTGTCTTGTCATTCCCTATCTCCCCCTCACCCACTCAGCTCCTCCGTCTCCTCCGACATCACCACCTCGATCCGGCCGTCCGCCCCGCCGTCGTCCTTCTCAGGCCGGTACAGCTTCTCCGCCGTCCCCACCAGCGCCTGCAAAAGCCCGCCCAGCTCCTTGACCTCCTTCAAGCTGCCCTCTCCGTTCTCCAGCCGTTCCGTAGCCCCCTTCGCCGCCGTCTCCAGCATCCTCGCCGTGGCCTTCAGACACCGCCGCAGCATCTGCTTCTCCGCCTCCTCCCGGCCTCGCTGCCACTGTCCCTTCACCGCGTGGCTGCACACCGTCTGTATGGACACGCCGTACTCCTCCGCCAGCCGCTGGTACGTATACGTGCCCTCCTCATATTTGGCCTTCACCTCGTCCCAGTTCACGTTAGCCCAGCTCATACGTCCTCACCTCCCGTCACCTCATACGCCGCCAGGATCTGCGCCGCGAAATCCGCCAGGCAACGCCTGCATACGTTCTCCCCGCTGACCCGGTAGTATTTCTCCCCGTACCGCAGCTCCCCGTCGCACAGGTCACACCGGGCACAAACCGCGCTTCCTTCCTCCTCGAACCAACGCTTTTTCACATACTTCATATTCCATATCCCCTTTCTTTTTGGTTCTGTCCCTGTGCAAAAAAAGAGGAAGAGTTGCACACAAACGTCCAACCCTTCCAAAAAATTTTTATTTTTTCTTTCCACACCTGACCCTGTCCGCCCAAACACCGCGTAGCGGTGTCATTCCGAGCCAGTGCCCGATGTCACTGGCGTGGGAATCCGTCCCCATTTCATGTCAACAGCGGCCAAAGGCCGCCCAGCTTGTCAAAAAAGTCCCTTGCGGGACTTTTTGACTGCGCTTTCCGCCGAGCATTTTGAACGAGTTCAAAATGCAATTTCCAAAAACCTTGCTATAGCAAGGTTTTTGGCGGCGGTTTATCTGATTTGAGGCGGGCCTTGCCCCCTCAAGCTCCCCCGCTGCTCACTCATCGAAACTTGCAGCATGGTTTTTTGACAGTCTGAGCGGCCAAAGGCCGCCACCTACCTTTACCGCTTTGCGGCAAAGGCGCGATTTGATAATCGCCCACACCCGGAGAGTGTTTCCAAAGAGGGAGGGCCGCAGCCCTCCCTCTTTGGTCGTTCAAGGATGAGACAAAATGCGGAAAGACTCGCCCGCCTCACTCCATCTCCCTCAGCAACTCCTCCGGTGTCATCCCGAACAGCTTTGCCAGCGCCATCAAATTCGTGGTGCTGGGATCGGACGCACCGCTCTCCCACTTGGACACCGCCTGCCGGCTGACGCCCAGTGTCTCCGCCACAAATTCCTGCGTCATCTTGCACGCCGTCCGGCGCTTTTTCAGCACCTCGCCCAGCGACCGTGCGCTCTCTGCCTTCTCCTTCCTGACCGGTTCTGACCGAATGTACTTTCTCAGCGCCTTGATCAGCAGCACGACCACATACATCGTCACCGCCAGGATCGCCAGGGACACCGCAGACAAAATAAGCGTAACTTGCATTGCACCAACCTCCTTTCCTGCGGCCAGTATACCGTCATCACCCCGGTTGCACCACCAACCATCACGCAATTTTTCGGTTGCACCGCACTTTTTTATGGGCAAAAAAACAACGGCGCGATGCGCCGTTGTTTTTTTGTTCATTGCAGAGAAATTATTCCTCGTCCTCAACGGCGGGGGTCAGCAGCGCACGGATAGACAGGGAGATCTTCTGCTTCTCCTCGTCGATGGCCGTGATCTTGGCGTCCACCATCTCGCCCTCGGTCAGCACATCGCCGGGCTTCTCGATGCGGCGATCCGCGATCTGGGAGATGTGGATCAGACCGTCCACACCGGGCACGACCTCAGCAAACGCGCCGAAGGTCATCAGCTTCACAATACGCACGTTGGCCACATCGCCCACGTGATAGGTAGCCATGAACTTGTCCCAGGGGTTCATGCTGCGATCCTTCACGCCCAAAGAGATCTTGTGCTTCTCGGGGTCGAAGGAAATGACGTACACCTCCAGCGTGTCGCCCACGGAGACGACCTCGGCGGGGTTCTTGATGCGGCTCCAGGACAGCTCAGAGATATGGACCATACCGTCCACACCGCCGATGTCCACGAATACGCCGTAGGAGGTCATGGACTTCACCGTACCGGTGTAGCGCTTGCCCACCTCGATGTTGTTCCAGATCTCCGCCTGGGCGGCCTGACGGGCCTCATAGGTCACGGCCTTGATGGAGCCGACAACGCGGCGGCGGGCACGGTTGACCTCGGTGATCCGCAGGGACACGGTCTGGCCGATCATGGTGCTCAGCTCAGCGCCGCGGGGCAGACCGGACTGGGAAGCGGGCACGAACACACGCACACCCTTCACGTTCACCACGATACCGCCCTTGTTCTCCTCGGTGACCTTCCCCTCCAGGGTGGTCTTCTCCTCGCGGGCCTTCTCGATGTCCTCCCACACCTTGACGGCGTCCAGGCGTTTCTTGGACAGCATGGCAAAGCCCTCCACGTCATTGACGCGGATGATGTAAGTTTCGATCTCGTCGCCGACCTTGACAACGTCCTCGGGCTTCACGTTGGGGTCTGCGGACAACTCGTCCACAGAGATGTAGCCCGCCTGCTTGCAACCCAGGTCCACCTGCACCTCGGTAGGACCAATGGCCGTCACGATACCGGTTACCTTCTCTCCTGTATTCAAAGTCTTAAAAGATTTCTCCAGCATTTCCTCGAAGCTCTCTTCCGTAGCTTCCATGGTTTTGATCTCGTCGCTCATCGTTGCATATACCTCCTTAATAATGCCCGCGGGCGTGGAAGCACCGGCTGTAAGCCCCGCCACAGAACATCCTTTAAGAAAGTCAACCCTTAGCTCCTCCGCACCCTCTATCTGATAGACGGTGGGGCATCTCATCCTGCTGATCTCTGTCAAATGTTTGGTGTTGGCACTTTTACGGTCACCTACCACGACCATCACGTCCACCTTGGCGGCCAGTTCCGCCGCCTCCGTTTGACGCTTATGCGTAGCAAGACATATTGTATCAAAGATTTCGGCGTTTGTACACTCTTTTTTTAGAATTTTCTGAGCATTTCGCCATATCGTCTGAATACACGTGGTCTGCGCGACAGCCAGCAAAGGCATTTCCCGCCGCTCCGGCCTCTCCGCCAGCCACTTTTCCAGCTCCTCCGGCCCTTCCAAAATCACGGAATGGGGCGACCGGCTGGCGGCTGCCAGCACCTCCGGATGGTGGACCTCGCCGATGATCAGGGGCGTCCGCCCCTCCGCCTCCGCCTTGGCCACCAGCTGGTGTATCCGCGCCACATTGGGACAGGTGGCATCCACGATGCGCGCGCCCTTTTCCTCCAGGACCCGGTACGTCTCCACCGGTTCGCCGTGAGAACGGATGACCACCGTTTCCCCCGGCTGTATTTGGGACACATCGTCCACCGTCCGCGCTCCCAGCGCCTCCAGCTCCTGCACCACCGCCGCGTTGTGGATGATGCTGCCCAGCATGACGCAGCCGCCCTCGGCAGCGGTCCTTTTGGCCAGCTCCACCGCCCGCTCCACACCGTAGCAAAAGCCCGCCGTTTTCGCCAGGATCACTTCCATGACACGCCTCCCAGGGCATAGGCCCGGCGCATGACTTCATGGCTGTTGGCAGTATATTCCTCCGCCGTGCCCTTTCGCCCGGTATACACCGGCTCAAATGGTTCGCCGATGATGATGGGCGTCTTGCGGAACAATTTCTTCTTCATGCCGATGAACACCGGCGCTAATTTCACCCCGGCCCGGATGGCCATCATGCCTGCGCCGGCCTTGGCCTCCACCTGCCCGGGCTTCTTCACCCGCGTCCCCTCCGGGAACAGGAACAAATTCCACCCATCCCGCAGACTCTGAATGGCCGTTTTCACCGCGCCGATGTCGCTGTTGCCCCGATCCACCGGGAACACGCCGATGGCCCGCAGAAAGCCCCCCACGATGGGGATGGCGAACAGCTGTTTCTTGGCCATGATCCGCACGTTGAACCGCTGGGGCATGGACAGCACGAACAGGATTGGGTCCCAGGCGCTGGAGTGGTTGGCGCACAACAGCACCGGCTCGTTCCCCTTCAGATGCTCCGTACCCCGCAGGTCCACCGGCAGGAAGAACAGCACCAGCGGACGCAGTATGCGCCATATTCTGGCATAAAACCTATTTCTCAATCCGCAACGCTCCCCCGTATCACGTCCAGCAGCAGCTCGCAGCTGGCCTCAAAGTCCATATCCGTGTTGTCGATCATGATGGCGTCGTCAGCGGGCCGCAGGGGCGCCACCTCCCGGTGGGTATCCTGATAATCCCGCTCCTCCATCTCCTTCAGCACCTGGTCATAGGGCTTGGGCGTGCCTCTCTTTTCCAGCTCCAGACACCGCCGCCTGGCCCGCACGGCCACATCGGCGCACAGAAACACCTTCACGTCCGCATCAGGCAGCACCACCGTGCCGATGTCCCGCCCATCCATGATGACGCTGTGTTCCCGGGCCAGTGACCGCTGCAGCTCCATCAGATAGTCCCGCACCGCCGGGATGGCCGACACGTCGGAGGCATACATGGACATGGCCGGCAGCCGGATCTCCTTCGTCACGTCCTCGCCATTAAGGTACATCCGCTGCAGGCCCACCTCGTCATACCGCAGGCTGATGGTGATCTCCGGCAGCACGGCGGCCACCGCCGCGGCGTCCTTGGGGTCGATATGGTGACGGTACACATACACACCGATGGTCCGGTAGATCGCGCCGGTGTCCACATACAAAATACCCAGCCGTTCCGCCGCCGCTCTGGCCAGCGTGCTCTTTCCCGCACCGGAGGGCCCGTCAACGGCCACGGCATATATCTTCTCATTCATGCGCTTCATTCTCATTTTCCTCCGCAGCGGACAGTCCCGCCAAATGCCCGGTGGCCCAGGCGATCTGCAAATTGAACCCGCCGGTATACGCGTCCACATCCAGCACCTCACCGGCGAAATACAGTCCCTCCACCAGCTTGGACGCCATGGTGTTGGGCATTACCTCCCCCACCTTCACGCCGCCGGCGGTGACGATGGCCTCCGCCACCGGCCTCGGCCCGGTAACATTCACCGTGAAATGCTTCAGAAGCTGCACCAACGCCCGGCGCTGCTCCTTTGTCAGGCTGTTGGCCTTCTCCTCCGCCGGAATGCTCAGCCGCCGCAGCACCACGGCCACCATGCTCCGGTGTACCAGCCCCGCCGCGATGTTGCTCATATCCCGGTTGGGATTCTCGCCGATGTCCCGCAGCAGCCGCGCCTCCAGCTTCTGCTCGTCCAGCGCCGGCTTCAGGTCGATGGACAGCCGGTACTGCTCCTTATCCCACCGCCGCAGGTGGGCGCTGGCGGAAAGCACCAGCGGCCCGGACACGCCGAAGTGGGTGAACAGCATCTCGCCGAACTCCCGGAACACCGGCTTGTTTTTTCCGTTCAGCACCGTCAGCTCCACGTTCCGCAGGCTCAGCCCCTGCATGGTGGCACAGTCGCCATCATCGCTCTCCAGCGGCACAAGCGACCCTCTGGGCGGGATGACGGTATGTCCCAGCGACGACGCCAGCCGGTAGCCGTCGCCGGTAGAGCCAGTGCCGGGATAGGACACGCCGCCGGTGGCCACGATGACCGCCTCCGCCGGATACGTCCCCTTCTCCCCTGTCACGGCCCGCACCGCGCCGCTCTCCGTCACGATGTCCGCCGCCCGGTCGCGCACCCAGCGCACCCGCAGCCGCTTCAGCTCCCGCTCCAGAGCGTTGGTGATGTCGAACGCGCTGTCGGACACCGGGAACACCCGGCTGCCCCGCTCCACCTTCAGCGGCACGCCCAGCCCCTCGAAGAACGCCATGGTGTCCCGGGGTGAGAACCGGGTCAGCGCGCTGTATAAAAACCGCCCGTTGCCGGGGATGTTCCCCAGCAGTGTGTCGCGGTCACAGTCGTTGGTCACGTTGCACCGGCCCTTGCCGGTGATATTCACTTTTTTGCCCAGCCGTTCGTTGGGCTCCAGCAGCGTCACTACCGCGCCGCATCGCGCCGCGGCGATGGCCGCCATCAGTCCGGCAGCGCCGCCGCCGATGACCACAATATCCTTACTCATCGTCCTCTTTCCCGAAGATGCTGTACTTCGACCACACCTGCTCCATCTCCGCCAGCGTGGCGGACAGGTCGTCCCGCCGCTGCTGACCCACGGCCAGGATCAGCGCGTTCAGCAGGCTCAGCGGCGCAGCCATGGAGTCCACAAAGGAGATCATATCGCTGGACGCCAGCAGCGACGCCGACGCCATCTTATACATGGGAGACATGGGGCTGTCCGTCACCGCCACCACGTCGCCGCCCCGGTGGCAGGCGAACTCCACCGCGTGGATGGCCATCTTGGAGTACCGGGGGAAGCTGATGCTCACCAGCACGTCACCCGGCCCGATATGCACCAGCTGCTCGTAGATCTCGCCGGCGGCGCTGCTCTGCACCAGCGTCACGTTCTTGAAGATCAGGTGCAGGTAGAAATTCAGATACCCCGCCAGAAACGACGAGGAGCGCACGCCCAGTATGTAGATATGCTTGGCGTGCAGCAGCTTGTCCACCACCCGCTCGAATTCCTCCCGGTCCAGCCGCTCGATCACGTCGTGGATGCTGTTCATGTCCCGCTGCATCACGCTGCCCAGTATATCCGACCCGGTCATCTGATCCCGGGACACCTGAATACGCTGGATGGAGGTCAGCCGCCCCCGGATCAGCTCCTGCAGTGCCTTCTGCATATCGGGATAGCCGTCATAGCCCAACTGGGCGGCAAACCGCACCACCGTGGACTCGCTCACCGACGCCGTCTCGCCCAGCTTGGCCGCTGTCATAAACGCCGCCCGGTCATAGTTATCCAGAATAAACGCGGCAATGCGCTTCTGCCCCTTGGAAAAGGAGTCCATCCCGGCTCGGATGGTCTGCAATACACTCTTACTCATGTCCGTCGCTTCCTTTGATGATGTCCAGCTCTCCGCTGGTCAGATACCGCCAATGGCCGCAGGGCAGCTCGCCCAGCACCAGCCCATCCTCGGCCACCCGCTTCAGCCGCGCCACCTCCAGCCCCACCTGGGCGCACATACGGCGTATCTGCCGCTTTTTGCCCTGGTGGATGATGACCTCCAGCACAGCTTTCTCCCCCGTGCGGGACAGCTCCCGCACCTGGGCCGGCACGATGGCCTCGCCGTCCAGCCTGTCCACCGATGCCAGCCGCTCCGCCGCGCCGGTCAGCTCGCCCGTCACCGTCACCTCGTATATCTTGTCCACCTGATGGCTGGGGTGCAGCAGACGCTGGGCCAACGCGCCGTCGTTGGTGAACAGCAGCAGCCCCTCCGAGTCCCTGTCCAGCCGCCCCACCGGGAACACCCGCGTGCCGCAGCCCCGCACCAGCTCCGCCGCCGTCCTCCGCCCTCTCTCGTCGGACAGCGTGGTGACAAAGCCCCGGGGCTTGTGAAGCATCAGATAGACCTTTCGGGCGTGAGCGCCCACGGCGCGTCCGTCCACCGCGATCACATCGGTGTCCGGATCCGCCCTGTCGCCCAGCGATACGCGGCGTCCGTTGACGGTGACGCGGCCCGCCCGTATCCATTCCTCCGCCGTTCTCCGGGAACACGCGCCCCCGGCGGCGATCAGCTTCTGTACCCGCTCGGTCATGTTCATCCTTTCCTTACCGCCCGCTCCGCCGCAAGGCGCAGTCCGCGCTCCACCGCCTTCACAGGCCGCAGCACCCGAAAGCCCTGTTCATACAGCGATGCGTGGTCGTTCCAGTCGTCTCCGTCCTGCAGCGTCACCGCCACCAGCCGCACCCCGTCCCGCTCCGCGCAGGATACCAGCGTCCGGCCCGCCGCCCTGGTGTACCCGGTCTTCAGGCCCACGCAGCCCTCCACCCTGCTCAGCAGCTTGTTATGGTTCGTCAGCGTCCGCCCGCCGATGCGGGCCGTTCTGGTGGAGGCCACCCGCCGCAGCACCGGATCGTCCATAGCCGCCGCGGCCAGCTTGGCCATGTCCTCCGCCGTGGAGTAGTGGGCCTCGTCATCCAGCCCATTGGGGTTGGCGAAATGGGTGTTCTCCATGCCCAGCTCCGCCGCCTTCTCGTTCATCCGCGCCACGAAGGGCACAGCGCCGCCCATGCACTCCGTCACCGCCAGTGCCGCGTCGTTGCCCGAGCACAGCAGCAGCCCGTACAGCAGCGTCTCCAACGTCAGCTTCTCCCCGGGCCGCAGGTACATGGACGAGCCCTCCGCCATGTGGCCGCCTGTCACGGTGATCTCCTGCTGCAGGCCACCCTGCTCCAGCGCCACCAGTGCCGTCATCAGCTTGGTGGTGCTGGCGATGAGCATCCTCTTTTCGCCGTTCTTTTCGTACAGCAGCCTGCCGCTGTCCGCGTCCATCAGGACCGCCGCCGCGGCGGAGACCTCCACAGCCTCCGTCACAGCGGTCAAGCAGCCGATCAGACTGACCGCGGCCCACAGCGCCGCCAGTATCCTCCGGGCCATAGCGCCCCTCCTTCATTCAGATACCGTCAGTCTATTCGCGCTCCGGCAGACTTAGAAATCCGCCTTGCCGCGCTTTTTCTCCACCAGGCTCTCCACCCGGTCGAACAGCTCAGGCACCATCTCGATGACCCGATCCACCGTGGTGATGGCCGGCGTACCCACCGGCAGCATCCGGGTCACGCCGTCCTTGACCACCAGAAAGGCCATGGGCTCTACCCGCACGCCCGCGCCGCAGCCCGCGCCGCTGCTGCTCTGGTTTTTGCCGTAGTCCCCGCCGCCGCAGCCGAAGCCGTAGCTCAGCCGGGAGATGGGGATCAGCGTCACGC
>OLSQ01002447.1_pt1 | contig 13413 bp, 17 predicted proteins | sample 1672561 | NCBI WGS metagenome assembly OLSQ01 (sample SAMEA3136699, study PRJEB25190) | human gut metagenome | biome: human gut; feature: human-associated habitat; material: faeces | place: Austria | collected 2013 | reverse complement strand
TTATCTTGCTTTTTCTGATTGCCATATTGTCATTGATTTATCGGTGGAAACTTCTGCTGCGTGGTTTAGGCTTGCACATTGAATGAGCCATCTGTGCGCAACGGTGGGCAAACTTCCAGTCATCTTCGTCATCTTTCTTGCCCCAACCAGAAGAGGGAGCAGAACTGCCACCGCCACATGATTCTGAAATGGAAGTGGCAGCATCAATATATCCTGCAAACAACAGTATCGCTACATGAGCGACATTCTCTGTTGTCGCAATATCATTGTCCTCTGGAACCTGAACCTCATTAGTAAAGACATCTTTGACAGAGTTCGGAATCCACACCTTCTTGACTTCATCGCCAATGTTGATTGTGAATGCCGTTTGTGTAATTTGAGGTTGCGCCTCTGGTTGTGATGCTGTTGGAGTCTGAACGACAGGACGAACTGGGCGAGGCGTAGAAGCAACGGATGGAGAAACTGGCTTAGTCTTGACTTGTGTAGGTTGTGGGTGCAGTTTCATCCAGGTGTCTTCAATCTTTGACACCAGGTACTTTCTGCCAATCTCAGAAGCCTTGAACACGGAAGCATTCTTGCCGACAGTGTAGCCGACAAGTTTCCGTTGTTTGTCGTAGCGTGGCTTTACCTCATAGCCTTTCATGCGCAACAGATTGAAGTATCTGTCAATGTTAAACTGTTGCATATCTTTGAGAGTATGTTCACAGTCTTCCGCAAGTTCCACTTTCCTCATATTCCGAATTTCCTGCGGTTGTTCCCACCCATGACGCATATTGATGATTTCCGCAGTCTTCATTGCCCGAAGGTGAATGTCGTGTACATCGTTGGTGTTACCCTCCATATCCACACGACAACAATCAATGTGAAGGTGCAGCGTTCCAGACTTGGAGTCAGAGTGCAATCCACCCACATTCATAGAATTGGTGAAGTTGGTCTTTATCTCATTGGAGAAACCGTTGGGCGTAAGTCCAACAGAATCCAAAACTTCCAAAGCTTCGTCTTGGAGGTTCGCCCAATCTTCCATCGTGAAGTTAGCAGACTCTGTCTTTGATGGGGAAAGTACAAAAGTGGTCATGAACCTTTCCAACTTTCTGCCAACAGTTCTTTCTGCCTGATGATACTGGCAATGATGCTTCATCATGTACCAGATGGCGGTAGGGTCAAGACCTTCGGGCATGTTGTTCACCTTGACCGTCTTTGCATTCTCCTTTTCCAATGCGTACCTTACGGAGTTACCTCCATACGATACTACCTTTGCGAGCATAATCATGTATCTTCCTTTGATTTGGTCTGTACGTTTATTGTGATATTCTCTTCAATGCTATACCAATGTTGGATAAGTCCTGCAACGGCATCAATCCACCAACGCATGAACTTCTCATTCTTGAAGAACCGAGCCTTTTCCTCAGCCGTTTTCTTGGATAGCACGTTGCTGATTTTTATCAAATCCGTCCTTGCGATGGCGAGAGAGTTGAGGGCATCCACCTCATCCTTGGTAAGCCTCATGCGTGGACGGTGCTTTAAGCCAGTCTCAACGACGTAGCGACTCAGGCTTAACCCACACTCCTTGGCAAGTGTCTGGAGACGCTTCAACTCCTCTTCCGTGCATCGGTAGGTATGGACTTCCGTAGGCGGTTTCCTTATAATTTTCTTCTTTCTCATTTGTCCTTGTCTCTGATTAAAATGGGATGATTACAAGCACCTTGCAAAGGTGGTCACGACTGCGAGCCTGCGAGTAGTCCGAGAAACTTTTAGGAATACAGAAAGACGGACACGGCTTCTGTATTACAAAAGGATTTCTCGAAAAGTACCTATAAAATGACGGCACTTTTAACAGCGTCCGTCCCCCAAGGCTGCTTAAACGTATAACAGTTTGGCGGTAGCCTATGGCGGTCAATCGTCCTTTGGGATGATTTCTCTGTATGGTTGCTCATAAGCCTCTTTATGCCTATTGATTGCCGTTATTGTAGCTGTTAGCCTTGTAACCATTGGCATTAGAACCGTTAGACTGTTGTGTTTGTCCTCCTGCCAGATGCTGTGGATATGTGTTGTGTTCTCCCTCATTCTGTTTGGCATCTGCTTCTTGCATGGAAGAAGGATTGCCAACAGATTGTCTGGAGTAATTTTGTTGTGGGGAAATTCCACCAGTAACAGCATCGGACAGATTGCCATTCGTTCCGACCTTACTCACGCTTCTGTTGTCATTAGATGAAGTCGAATTTAGGGAAGAAGAAATATCTGCTGTAGAAGAATTGCCCTTGTTGTCAGTATCGGATATTCCATTGGCAGAATGCCCATCTTCCTTGTCCGACTTTGTATCAACATCCGTTGTCGTAACAGTTACTCTTGCTTGTGGAACTTCCGTGTGGATGATTGCAGAGCCATCCGCATTGCGTTTCAATGAAAATCCGTTCTTGACAAATCTTCCGTCCACATACCAACCAGAGAGGGAATGCAGGGTAATGATGCGGTTGTCTCCAACTTTTTGTGAAGAGGAAATGCCCACAGCCTCCATAGCCTGTAACAGTTTGGGTACGGTCTTGCGGTCTTTATCCCAGAGCTTGGCAAGTTGGGTATTGTCAACCAGACATTGCCCACACAAGATTTCCACTTGTTGGGTCTTGCTGATAGAAACAAGTGTTGTTTCACGTTCAGCAAGAGAGGCAAGAGACATGAAGCATTCCATGCGGTCAATCTTGTACTTCTTGCTGCGAAGATACTCCATCTGTTCATCGGACAGCGTGAAGCAGTAATGTATCTTTTGTTTATCCATCTTCTGTAAATTTTGAATATTATAACCATAAATGGCGAGACTGTTTTTCTCAGTAAAGAGAAAATCATCTGTGCCGTCCTCGCCTTGGGGAAATGTCCTCTGCGATAACATAGAGCTCGCCTTGCAACCTGTCATTAGAATGGTTGCTTAATCGTGAAATGCACTCAATGCAAACAGACTGGGCAAGAAGTTTCCTTCTGCCGACAGTTGCTTCATCATTGATGCCCTTGTTGGCTCCGCATTGCTCGGCAAGTCCATTGAAAGCATCACGCATCCGAAAGTAGCCGTTGCCAGTATTGATGTAGCTCACAGCAAGGTCAGCGACATTTGCCAACTTGCTTCTGTACTCCTCATGGGAAATATCGTCCTTCATCATCGCCATGTCTATTTACAAAGTTCACTCATGTGCTTGGTCGCTGCAGCCTTGGTCTCAGCCTCAGACATACTGCGGTTCTGGCGCATCCAGTTCAAGAGTTCGGACTTCTCAAAGTAGATAATCTTGCCGTTGGGACGGAAGAACGGAAGTTCATGCTTGTGTGTCATCTTGTAGAGACTGCTCTTTGATATACCCATGAATAAGGCAGCTTCCTCCAGTGTCAATACTTGCTTGGCATCACGGAGTAGGTTCTCCATTATCCCAATGCGGCGCTCATGTGACTCTACCTTCAAGAGAAGAGTCTCGGTGTCGATAGTTTTGTTCATTATCCTGTAATTTAATTGTTTGTAATTCGTTGTACTGCTTGTTTTGAAAGTGTAGTCCCCCAAGACAGAGAGAAATCCCTGCCCGAAAATGGGGACTACAAAAGTGAAATTAACTGGTTGTTATCCTGAAAAGTTCTGTTTACTTGTTATCCTGTAAAAAAGTTATTCTGCGTGGATGGGTGTTGGTGGCTGCTGTCCGCTTTGTCCTCGGTATCTGCTTGTTCTCTTCACGCTGTTTGCGACCTCGAAAGGCTTTCTTCGTGTTGTCAACAGCCTTGACCTTTTCATTCGTCAGCACATCTGCATAGATGGTGGTGGATTTGAGCGACTTGTGTCCCATCAGCTTCTTGGTAGTCTCAATGTTGCCGGTAACCGCCTGCACCAAAATTCCGAATGTATGTCGGGAACAGTGAAAAGAGATATTCTTCTCAATGCCCACCTTTTTGGCTATCCTTTTAAGGGCAGCATCCACATTAGCCTTAGCAGGAAGGTGAAACACAAAATCATCATCACCTTTGGGTGGCATCCATGACAAGGCGGTATTGCCGATAGGTACGGCATTGAGAGCCTTGGTTTTCTTCTGGACGATTACAAGAGTGTTCGTTTCCTCATTTCTCTTGATGTCGCTCCACCTTAAAGCCTTGATGTCGCTGATACGAAGTCCTGTCAGACAGGCAAAACCGAAAGCCTTTTGTGTCTCTGCTACCCCTGGACTTCTCTCATCTGAAGCCATGAACCTTTTCAGTTCATCGGAATTGAGATACTGCTTATGTGATGACTTCGGCTTGGGAAAGATGTCTGACTTTTCCAACTGGTAGAAAGGGTTAGCCTTCAACTTGCCGAACTTGACCGCCTTGTTGAACACCGCCACGATGCGCTGTTGAACATTGTGAAGGGAGCCTTCACACAAAGGCTTGGCTTCAACTCGTACATACTTCTGTGGTACATAGTCGTTCTTCAACCAAAGGAAGAAAGCCTTGAACCATTCCTTGTCGAACTTCCTCAGAGTGATGTGAGGTCTGCGCTTGTTGGCAAGGAACTCGCTCATTAGGTATTTCAGATACTTTGACTGGTCAACAATAGCCTTGGAGTAGTCTGTATTGTCGCTCATCCAGTCGATGTAGGTCTGGATCCAGTCCAAGACTTCGGGAGACTCGTCATTGGGGATTTCCTTCACAATCATCAAGTGACCTACCTCTGGGATTGTCTCTGGATGAAGAATACGCTCTGCCCTTATCTGGTGAGCACGTTGCAATGTTTCTTCGTTTCTTGCTTTGGTCTCTGCATCAACCTCTGGCAACAAATAGAGAGAAAGAAATTCAAACTTGCGCTTGCCACCATCGTAGATGTCAAGATACAAGCTTATGTTGTCATTGGCAAGTGCCTTTTGTCTGATAGTTATTGTCATGTCTCTATATATTTTCGTTGTCAATGAGTTATTTGAACATACCGTCAATGAGGTTGATGGCTTCCTTTTTCTTCTTATCCACGATTTTAGCATAGATTTCCGTGGTCTGAATGTTGGAATGTCCCATCAGCTTGCTTGTGGTAAAAAGGTCTGCACCGAGAGTGAGCATCATCGTTCCGAACGTGTGCCGTGAGCAATGGAATGAGATATGCTTCTCTATCCCTGCCGCTTCCGCCCATTTGCGGAGAGCCCTGCCTATAACGGTCTGTGTGGTTGGTATGTCAAAGAAAGGAATATCATTTCCTCTTGGCTTTGGCAACCACCGCTTAGCCTCTTCCGAGAGAGGTATTATAACTGGCTTCTCCGTCTTTTGCATTTCCATGTCTATGTATTCGCCCTTTCCGTCAGCGGTCTTGAAGATGTGCATCGGCGCAAGACGGTACATGTCGCTTAATCGCAATCCTGTAAAACAAGCGAAGATGAAAGCCTCCTTGACCTCTGGGCGGTAACTATCCGTAGCTATGAGGGTGCGAAGTTCCTCTATAGTAAAGTATTCTTTCTTGCCTTCCTTGGGTTGGATGCGCTCACGTGCATCAAGTTCTTTCATAGGGTTGTTGCGAATAATGCCTTGTCGCACAGCGTTATTGAGAGCAGTGGAGAACATTCCGAGGTATCGGCTTGCCGTATTCTCACTGATAGGTCTTGGCTCGCCATACTTGATATGGGAATTTGGGAAGTTACGCAAGAATTTTACATAACCACGGCAGAACTCCGCATTGACCTCTTCAAGCGCAATGAAGCCTTTGTTTGTCTCGTCAAGATACTTCTCCACGGTGTGCAGCATTTCCACACGGCAATGGAGCGTTGACTTCTTGATTCCGACACCACCTTCACAATACTTCTTTATCCATGTGGTAAGAAGCATCGAGCCTTGTTTTACTGTCTCCCAGTCCTGTATGCCGTGACCATGCAGGGCTTTGATGCGCTCTGCCTTGATGCGTTCTGCAACCGCCATAGTCTGCTTGTTCTGTTCCTTGCAAATGGGATTGATTTCGGGAACGAGGTAGAGTTTGAGGTATTCATACTTCCTCACTCCCTTATAGTAGATGTCAAGATAGATGCTCTTGTTGCCATCTGCGAGCGACTTCAACCGAATTTTTATCGGCTCTTTCAGCTTTACTTGTTTCTTTGGTCTTGCCATGATGTATGAAGTGTTATTTTGTTTTTGTATTCTGCTACATTGGAGGGTCTTTCTCCCTCTTGTTGAAAGTTCATGTCAGATATGGTTTCCTATGCTGACATTTGCTTTTCTTTCTCTTCCCTTACTTCGGAAAACTGATGTAAAGATAAGAAAATAAACCGAGAAACGAGAAACAAAACGGAAACAAGAAACAGTCTTTTATGTCTTTTTAAGAGTGAGTTTGGCAAACATCGGAAAATTCAAATTATCGCTTAAAGCATTGATACTTAGCGTATTTACTTTCATTTGCTTTCTTGTCTTTTCAAACGCATTTTGTAGGACTAAGATATTCTTGACATTCTGCCCTTTACTATTAAGTCGGTTTTCAAACTTAATATTACTCTCGAAATTAAGATCTATTCCTCCGAAGTCATTAATATACCAACATAAAGGTTTTGACACCCGTGGATGAGTGATAATATCGCGATGATTCTTGTTATAGAAGTAAAACTCAATCTCTTTAAAGAGACACTTCTTCTCACCCTTTTGAATAGCAAAACTCTCAAACAGCATCTTTGCTATTTGTTCAAAACGCTCTTCAATGTCAGATGTTTTCATGGTGGCATCTAGAGTCATTAGCTGTCGGAGTTGCTCTGTGTTATTCATATAAAAGAAGCTAATTGTTAATCTTCGTGTATTGTCAACTTTCCTTTCTTGAGTTCATATACCCTTATTCTAACTTTTATTTTCTCTAAGGGCAAACGAGTAGCTATGATTTTTGATTTATATTGCCCATTAGATAAATAGGCTACTTTCCATGTGCTCACCGAATTACCCTTAACATCTCCATATATCAATTTGAAAGAAGTGTCATTCAATCGTTCGATTTTTAAGAGAATATCAAAATCATGCGTATGATCCAATTCTAGTTGCTGAAGATACCCTACTCCTTCCTTACTCCAATAAAAACGGGATGACGTTATGAGTTTCAACTCTTTCTTAACGTAATTCTGCGCAATTTGATTTTCCTTTTTGAAGTTGTACTTGTTAGTCTTATAATCATTAATATATGTTTGCCGCAAAAGCTCGTCTGTTACTCTTTAGGATATTGGACGTCGATTATAATCAAATATGTCAACAACTCTAACCAGTTGCCCTTTTTCATTATAAACTTCTTCACCAATTACACGATATTGTGGATGTGACTTATATTTGTTGTAGGACAATCGTAATGGGTATGCTTCAAATACGTCCTCACTTTCCTCCTTGCCAATCCACTCCCATCCTTCAGTAGAATCAATAACAATTGGAATCTTTGTGCATTTAGAACTGTCACCTTCATCATTCTTCATGGAATCCTCAAAAGATGACATATTATCTATAGGAGCCTGACGTGGAACTACATCCTGTCCCAAAACTTGCACAGATAAATATATCAATATGGCTATTAAGAAAAATCTATTATTCATAATCTCAAATATATAAGGTGTAAATCTTTGCTTACTTTTCTCTCTTTTATATTAGCTATTTCTTGTTACTCTCTCTTCCCCTCCATCTTATCAATAAATGTCTCGTAGATGAGTGGATAAGCATCACTCGCATTGAATGTTATGCCTGAACGCAGAAGGGATTGCATGTCGTTGGTAAACTCAGGATCTGCCATCTTCTCTTGCATGTTATTGACGAACTGCTTGTAAGACGGGGCCTTGTCAACCACGAACTCCATATATTTCTTGTAACACAGAAGGACTTTATCAACATCCACTTCCTTGCGCTGTAAAGCGATATAAAGGTCAAAGAGGTCACGGCCTTTCTTGCGCTGATAAAGGGCACGAAGTTTGGTTCCCAAGAGTTCTTCGAAATGATAGGTCGTCAGTTCTGCTTCACCAGTGAACCATGAGTTCTCCACTTTGAACGGAATCTTTGTCAACCCAAGTACGTTGAAATGTTCGAAGCAATTGATTTCAACTTTCAAACGTATCTGTACCGTAGGCGGTATTTCTGACTCCACGCGGAACAACATCGTATTGTTGTATCGCTTCTGCTTAGTTACCCTGTCTGGCAACCAGTCAAGCACTTCCCCTAATCGATACATGATTGGCTTGATTGGTCCAGGAGTAATCTGAACCAAATCAATGTCCTCACTATATCGAGGCTGAGGCGAGAGATAGAGTTTATGCAAAGCTGTTCCACCTCGGAATGCCAACTGCGATGCAAGGAACTCATCGCTAAAGATGGAAACCAAGGCACGACATATAATCAGATCTTGTTCAATCTGTGCATTATCTATCCATGGAGCATACTCGCTCCACTGTTGTATCGCTATTCTGTTAATCATATATCGTCTGTTTCTATTTCTACGTTTATGTTTATCTTCCAACGTCTGTCTCTGGATGATGGATTATCTTCTGCAGATGTGCTCAATGGCTTATAAACCATACGGGCTGATGAAGCGCGAAGCTGCTCAAATAGCTTATACGCAGTTACCCTATCTTCTATCACATTTTCTAGGATATAACCAAGACGTTGCCATGTTACAGTCTTGACAAAAGATATCAGAGCCGGGAATTGGCTGTCGATATCAATCTGTTCTGTCAGTTCTTCAAGTATGGTAGCAACGCGAGACAATCCACCAACATGCTGCTGATTCTGTACAAGGTCAGCTGCCGTCAAAAGAGAATTTGAAATTCGAATTGTCCCAGTCTCTGTATTCTTTATAACAAGAGCATCTTCGGGCATCGTATCACGATAAAACCAGTCGGTGGTTACATTTCGAGTTGTCACCAACTGACGTCTTGGATATGTTGTCATCACAGAAAACTGTTGTGGTCGCTGATGTGCCACACCGAGTAATTCTGCAGCACTTAGCATACATACATAGTAGGACTTGTCAAGATAAGTCATCAGCTGGTCTATATAATAGGTTGCAGGAACAGAACCACGAAGAACGTAATGAACAGGAATGATAACATAGAAACCTCGATACACATTGACTATAGTCTTATTTGAACATAGCCTGTTGAGTTCATTCTTCATTATCTGTTCAGAAGAGTACATTCCCGACTCTCTCACATCCTCTATCGAGAATGTAGGATACCCATGAATCGCCCTGTCCTTTATCCACTTCTGAAGAGTCATATTGAAACTTTTTGTTGCGAAAGTAATAAAAATATTATTACCAGATACATATTTTACCAAAATTTTTCACCTTTATGGCACCTTTTATATAAAAAGTCACAGTCGTCCCTGAAGATGACTGCCAACAATAACATAAAGTAGAAAAAGACGCAGGTTTGCTCGCTTTCTTCTTCTGCAGCCCACGTAATCGATATGTACAACAACAAGCGTTTACCAAAGGGCATCCACATAGTCGTGGCTGATGACAAATCGGCTTCGAAAGTGGGAGGAACACCCTTAACCGAAGAACCGCATGCGCCTTGGGGCTATATATTTATCCAGCATATCAGCCACCATAGCCGACAGCCTGATGCGTCCGTTCATGAAGATAATGTCAGAAGAGCCCGAAAGAGTCACGTTCCTGCGAGATCCATTCGTGAAGTTTGCCAAAGACCATGTCAAGCTCAGAGTACTGACAGGAGTGTTACGCGGACAAGAAGGTTACGTAGTGCGCATATTGCGCGATCGTCAACTGGTAATGGAATTCGGAGGCTATGCCGTAGCCATCAGCAACGTACATCGTGAAGACTTCGAAATAGCAGAGCAAGATTAGTGTCAAACTCACAATTCTTTCATAGAACACGAATTACAACGAATTATCCACGAATTACTTTGGTTAAGTGTTAAATGTTAAGTGTTAAATGTTAAGTGTTAAATTGTTAGGGTGCGAAACAACTCATAATTGACCAACTCTCAATCGCAGGCATAGCCGAGAACAACTCAAAATTCAACATTCAAAATTCAAAATTCAAAATAGCGCTTCGCGCTTTACATTTGCGTCACGGCGCCGCCAACGGCGCCTGTGACAATCAGTTCAATCACTCGCAGCACATACAGTGCCACACGTTTCCAGTCGATTTTCATACTTGTAGTCTTTAAGTACATTAATAAAATGAGTTTCATAAATCACAATACAATTAGACGTTTGGCTCAAGATTACCACTGCCATCCTCCGAACCGGTATTGCCAGGGTTCTCAGTAGTACCACTATTCTCAGTGTTACCATCCGAACCACCCGATGGGTTAGAAGGGTTAGAAGGCTTGGTAGACGAAGAAGTAGAAGAAGGCTTGAGTTTTCCACTCGGAGTGAGATACACATCGTTCACACCGCCATAGCTCTCCACTGCATTCAGGTAAGCATCCTCGTTCTGATACTGTTCGAGTAATGCGTTCTCGCATACAAGATACTGCGTAGAGATGACCGTCTTGGCGTTATGCTTGCGTGAGTGAATCCACACCATACCATGGTTGCCGAAGTCGTTAGAAGCAAGTGCAGCAAGATGCCCTTCCTGCACCGAGAAACCTCTGGCGTCCACAAGCGAGAGAAGCTTCGCCTCATTGCTCTTGTTGAGCACAATGCAACAGGCATCCACCTCCGCCATAGGGATGTTAGTCACTTCGTTCACCACTTGATGTACCAGGAAATAAGTGATTTGGTCGCCATACTCGTACAATTTGTTGTTCAGCACCACAGCATTCGAGAACTCCGCCACCGTCGTCGTACTGGTAATGTTAAGCGCGCCAAGACTGATGTCCGTAACCGCCTTCTTGCCCTTTCCGCTTATCGCAATCGATTTGACGTTACCCTGGGTAATCTCGTAAGGAGCCACGATGCACATACCGGCATTCACCTCCGCCTTGGTTAGGTATACAGGAGCCATCGAGAGGTTGGTCGACACGAACTTGTTGTAGTCGTTACGGCCGTTACGGGTTCCTCCGAATGCCAACTTCATGTATGGTTGCAGCACCTGATACTCGCGAATGATATTTGCCCACTTCATGCGGTGCTTCACCTGAAGTTCGGTCTTCGCATTTGTAGTCTGTGTGATCTTTTCCGACACGATAGTCTTGCCACTTTTCTGTCTGAAGGTAAGGTTACCTGCAGAACCGTTGAGTTTGGAAATAATTCCAGTAAGTCTTGCCATAATAATTTGGAATTAAATGATTAAAAAATAAAGTTTTGTTCGGGTTGCCTTTCTCATGGCTTCCCATTAGAGTTTCGATGCATCTCCGTATTGCCTCTGTTTTGCCTCAGATGTACCTCCGATACTTCTTCGATCCATCTTCGATTGTTCTTCGATTCCCGAACGAAGCCCGAACGAAGGATGAACGAAGGATGAACGAAGGATGAACGAAGGATGAACGAGAACCGATCGAAGAACGAACGAGAACCGAACGAGAACCGAACGAAGAGCGATCGAGAAGCAATCGAGAACCGATCGAAGAATCAAGCGTATCATAACGCTTCATTACAGACTTGTTTGTTGGATTACGGTTTCTTTTCATTGTCTTGAATTTTTAGGAGTTAATAAAAGTTGATTTTGGGACGTTTCTTTTAGATGACGGCCTCTATAATACACTGTAAAACCATTCGGCATATAAAGATTTTGCTGCCGAATGCCGAACAAAGTCAGGCGTGTTGTTTGAATGCCATTTCGTTGCAACCACATGAGAATAAGATAGAATCTGACGCAGAAAAAGTTTTAAAATTAAATTTCTAAAGCCGAAAGTTATACCGAATATGAAAATATGCCGAACATTAGGAATGGAGCATAGGCGCACTTTGGCGCAATCCATCCCAGTCAATGCAATTAGCAGCAGTGATATAGCCAAGTCGCTAACATTTTCTTCCGAACCGCAGAAAGCAGTGAAAGCATTGGGACGTAGGCTGCAAGTGAATCTGCCCCTCAAAGATGTATCCCGTGCTATGGCTGGCGTGTATGTCGATTTGCAGAAGAAGGGTCACGATCCTGTAATGGCTACCTACATACGCGATTTGTATGGTATAGGAGAAGCCGAAAGATATTTCGACCAAGCCAAAAATACTATTTTGGTGGTTGATGCCAACGGTAGACCCATAAAAGTGGCATCGGCAGATACAGAACGCTATCGTTTGAGACAAATGCCTAAAAAACGTCACAAGGTATTTCGCAAAGATTCCTTCAGTGGCAAAAGAGACAAAAGCAATGCCGCTGGCAGACGTATAATATTGGGAGGTGGTTATAGATATCATGCTCATCTTGGCGACCCGCTTGATTTGGTTAGCAGTGCAGCAGAACCGGCATCTGTCGCTTCAGAACTTCAAGTTGCAAAAGAAAAGGCCCAAGCTATTATTGATGCGGCACATGAAACAATAGATTCAAGAATCAATTTCGACACGATTGTGAAGTATTGTCTTGAAGAGGCCGCCAACTACGAAGAGATAAAGCCCGTATACGACATGCTGCTTGAACTACTCTATGGAGTGACAGATCCGAAATGGATAGAAGCCAAGGAACGCATCCGCAAACATATGAAGGATTTGGAAAGCAGAAGAGTTGTCTCGGAAACGGGCAATACCATGCGCAAACAGCGGCAAATCACAGGCACGAAGTCAAAAGTGACGGATGCCGTATTCGTCTATACCTATCAAGACAATAATGCATGGAAGCGTTTGGACTATCTGCGCCAATTACTGACTGAGAAAGGATGGCTGGACGAAAACACTACCCCTGAAGATTTTTGTGCAATTTTTGGTGGAATTTCATCTTCCGTTAAAGTGAAGTGGACAGGTGCACAAAGCCAGCTATATTACTTCATAAAGACCCTCTTGAGTCGTGGACTTATCAGATGTCCAGAAGGTCAAAAGGTACATTGGATTATCGTCTCCAATCATTTTGTTGACCGCAACAGTCGCACTTTTAAGGATTGGAACAAACAAAAGGATCCAAAACGCAGCAAGAGTGATATCGAAAAAATGGTGGATATCCTTGACCCAAGACTAAAAGACATACTCCGAAGGTGAATCGTGTTCCCTCAAACTTAGACATGAATTAAAGCCTTTGGCAACTCAACATTGTACAATTCACAATCGCAGGCATAGCTGAGAATAACTCAACACTCAACATTCAACACTCAAAATTCATCATTGGCATCACCCTGGGTAAAAAGTATTTACGAACAACGCGACCTGTAAGGTGCAACTCTAAATAAAACCTTTATTCAAAATACTAATGCAATTAACCCTTTGAAAAATAGAGGGTACGTTGTATTTGTGGTTTACGAAACACTTTGCTGTCGCATAACGTAAATTATCGTAAATGTCACGTGAATTTTCGTAAATATAAAGTGCTTGAGTATAAATATAATTCATGCTAATTTACGTTTAATTTACGGCAATTTATGTTCCAAAAT
>OLSQ01002446.1_pt1 | contig 13417 bp, 13 predicted proteins | sample 1672561 | NCBI WGS metagenome assembly OLSQ01 (sample SAMEA3136699, study PRJEB25190) | human gut metagenome | biome: human gut; feature: human-associated habitat; material: faeces | place: Austria | collected 2013 | reverse complement strand
CTGCCGGATAAGATAGGCGAGCTGGAAACGGATGACATCATCCTCCTGCTCATTCTCTATCTCATGTACCGCGAGAGCGGCGACAGTGAGCTGCTGATAATAATGGGCGCTATGTTTCTGCTGTAGTCAGCAAATCTGCACGTTCGTAGAGAGATGAATATACAGAGCCGCCTATCATTCCGCAGGCATACTTTTTAATTTCTGTTTTAATTTGCTTTCAAGGCAATTTAAGAGCGCCTTATGCCACAACAACAGCTATGGTATAAGGCGCTCTTATTTTTTACAGAAAGAGGATATGAACATGAATTTGGATTGGACCATCCTGCACTGGATACAGGATACGCTGGTCTGCCCGGCGCTGGATTTCCTGATGCCGAAGATCACGCTGCTCGGAGACGGCGATGCGGTCTGGCTCCTTGCGGCAGCAGCCCTGCTTATCACGAAGAAATACCGCAGGTATGGCGTGCTTCTTCTGGTCGCGCTGGCGCTTGGGGTGCTGACCGGAAACCTGACCCTGAAGCCGCTGATCGCAAGGCCGCGCCCGTGCTGGGTGGATGAAAGCGTAAGGCTGCTGATCCCAAAACCCACCGACTATTCTTTCCCGTCCGGGCATACGCTCTCGTCCGTTATCGGCGCAACGGTGCTGACCAAGGCGAACGCTAAGTTTGGCCTCGCCGCCATACCGCTTGCTGCCCTCATCGCATTTTCAAGGCTTTATCTCTATGTCCATTATCCGACGGATATCCTTGGAGCGGCGGTGCTCGGCGTCGCGATTGGGCTTTTGGTCTGCGCTGCCGGAGGCCGGGGCATAACGGCACTTACCGAAAGGGCATCGCCTCCCGCTTCGGCTGGTACGCTGCAACGGCGCTGTATATCCCCTGCGTGTGCTTCGGCACATGGCTGGTGTTCACCGCGGTGCGGCTGCTGACGCGCCGAAGCCGCGAAGTACTCAGAACATAGAAACAACACCGTTTTTCCTCCGCGTGATACAAAATTTTATTCTTTGTATATTGCCCGGAATAATTCTGCGTTATATAATAGCAGCAGTGGATAGGTAATATTTTCACAAGGAGGAGTACAAATGAGCAAAAACGTTATATTCTGTTATTCCGGCAGCGGCAACTGTCTCGACATCGCAAAAAACATCGCAAAGCGCCTTGGAGACACGGACATTGTTATGATGCGCGCAGAGCCTGAGGTGAAAGACGTGCGCGGCGCAAAGCGTGTCGGCTTCGTGTTCCCGTGCTACGCAGGCGGCCTGCCCGGCGATGTGGAGAAGTTTGTCTCCGAGCTGCGCGTCGACCCCGAGAGCTACACTTTCGGCGTCGTGTGCTATGCCGGTTACCCCGGCGTGGGCATGGCGAAGATCCATGACATCGTGCCGCTGGATTACTGGGCGGGCATAACCCACCAGTGCTCCTGCATATGGCTCATGCCGCACAATCTGATGCTGCCCCCGCTCGATGCGGAGAAGGCACAGGCGCGCTCCGAGAAGCTGGCGGCGAAGATCGCGGACGACATTCTCTATGTCAAGCACCTCAGCGGACGCCCGCTGTCGAACCCCGTGAACGCCCTCGAAGCAAAGGCATGGCCGATGCTCTCGGGCAAGAAAGCCGCAAAGATGACCGTGACAGACAGCTGTGTCGGCTGCGGTCAGTGCGCAAGGCTCTGCCCGCGCGGGAATATCAGCATAGTCAATGGCAGGGCAAGCATCGGCACGAACTGTATCGGCTGCCTGAGCTGCCTGCAGTACTGCCCGAAGCAGGCGATAAACATGGGCGGCGCGACCGTCAAGCGCGAGCGCTACCATAACCCCAATGTTTCCGCCGCCGACCTCTGCCAGAAGGTCATACACATCGACTGACGGAATACGCTTCTGAATAAGGCCGCCCCGCCGTCATGTGACGGCAGGGGCGGTTCAGTGAACGCACTCTGACACTCCAGAGGGTAAACAAGTACATTCCCAAAAAGCAAACAGGAACAGACCAGGTCTGCTCCTGTTTGCTTTATATTCTCGGTAATTATCCACAAAAATAATCGCGGTGAATTATACAACTCGCCAAAAACGACTTGAGCCCTGCAAAAATCCATTGACAAAACGGAAAAGATCGGTAATATATAGTTGTCTGACAACAGTCAACATACCTGCAAAGGGCGCGGGACTGGATGTCATGAATGATCAGAAATTGTTTTGTATGGGAAAACGACTGATAAGGAGAGAAGCAATTATGCAACCAATTGCGACTGAACGACGGGACGATATTGTCTACAAGCAGCTGCTTGACAATATAAAATCCGGGGCTTGGAAAAGCGGGGATAAGCTCCCGACCGAAGCCGAGCTGTGCGGGATCTTCAACGTAAGCAGATCGACTATCCGTGCAGCGATCCAGCGGCTCAGATCCATAGGACTCGTGGAGACGGTGCACGGCAAGGGCACCTACATCTGCGACAACCACGAACTGTTCGATCTTTCCGGCTTCACTGATACGATGGATATCAGCGCGAAGGAATACCGGGACGTGATCGAGCTGCGCAGCGCAATAGAAAACAGCGCGGTAAGAGCGATAATCGACAGCGGCGAAGAGCATGATTTCAGCGACGTGAAGGCAGCCTTTCAGGGAATGGAGGCAGCCGCGGCAAAGCTCGACTATGTTGAGCTGACGAAATACGACCTGATGTTTCATCTGTCGATCATCATTTGCAGCGGAAATTCCATATTTATACAGATAATGAGAATATTCCACGATGAATATTATAAGGTGCTGCTCGAAACAAACAAGCTTATGATGCGCGATTATCCGGACGAGGAGAAGTTGCACGCGCATTTCATGGATTGTATCGAGAACCACAGGCACCTTCTGAACGGACTGCTGAGCAACCAGTCCGGTGAGGCGATAGCAGAGCAGGATAAGTTCCTGCAGCGCAACAAGGAGCGCATTGACTACTTCTTTCAGAGGCAGTACATGAACGACGGTAATTAATCGTATTTCGGCCGATACGTTAATTTATAATCTTGTTGAAGGGAGCGCAGAATTTGGCAAAAATAACTAATGTCAGAACATTTATAACCTGCCCGGACGGCATAAACCTCGTGGTCGTCCGCGTGGACACAGACCAGCCGGGACTTTACGGATACGGCTGCGCAACATATACGCAGCGCTGCAAGGCTGTTGTTACAGCCATTGAGGAATACGTAAAGCCGCTTGTGGTCGGACGGGACGCATCGGAGATACAGGAGCTGTGGAACCTGATGCACAACAACGGCTACTGGCGCAACGGGCCTATCGGGAACAACGCCGTCAGCGGCGTGGATATGGCACTGTGGGACATAAAAGGCAGGGAAGCCAATATGCCCGTATACCAGCTTATCGGGGGCAAATGCAGAGAGGGCGTCGCGCTCTATGCATACGCCAACGGAGAGAGCAGGGAGGAAATACTTGACGAGGCGCAGAAGCGGCTTGAAGAGGGATACCATAACATCCGGCTCCAGTATTTCCCGATGAAAGGCTTTTCACAGAACCAGAGACCTTGGAGACCGGTAGGCGCAAAGGAAGGCTTCTATCAGGATCCCAAGGCTTATGTTGAGGAGACCGTCGCGATGTTCGACGAGGCGCGCTCCCGCTTCGGATATGCTCCGGAGCTTGTGCACGACGTGCATGAGCGCGTGCCTGCCGGCGACGCGATCGTTCTGGCAAAGGCTCTGGAGCCATACCGACTGTTCTTTCTTGAGGATCTCTTTGCCCCGGATCAGTACGAGTATTACAAAAACGTAAAAGCCGTATGCACAACGCCGGTTTCTCACGGTGAGCTGTGCACGAATCCGCTGGAGTGGAAAACACTGATATCTGAACGTCTCGTTGATTTCATCAGGATACACCCAAGCATGATCGGCGGCTTCACCCCCGCGATAAAGATCGCACATTTCAGCGAAATATTCGGAGTGCGCACCGCATGGCACGCGCCGACAGACATGAACCCGGTCGGCCATACGGCACAGATGCATATGGATCTTGCCTGCACCAATTTCGGCATTCAGGAGTGGAGCGGCTTCGGTGAAAATGTGCGCGAGGTATTTCCCGGCATACCGGAGGTCAAAAACGGATATGCCTATGTCAATTCCGCGCCGGGATTCGGAGTGGAGTTCGACGAGGAAAAGGCCAAAAAGTATCCGGCCAAGGACGAAATAATACAGTGGACGCAGTTCCGCTATACAGACGGAAGTCTGGCAACACCGTGATAATTGACTGAGAGGAGAAAACATGAAAAATTTCAATAAAATACTTTGCCTTGTTCTGGCACTTGTTATGGCGGCCGGCATGCTTGCCGGCTGCGGCAGCTCCGGCACCGCAGCGTCCACCGGAAGCGACGCTTCTGCCGCCGGCAGCGATGAGACTCAGGCAAAAACCGTGAAGCTGCGCGTCGGCATCGGCGCCGCCGCAGACTCCGCACTGGGTCAGGGCGTTGAGTATTTCGGAAAGCTGCTTGACGAAAAGAGCGGCGGGCTCATTCAGGTCGAGCTGTGCGCAGGCAGCGTCCTCGGCGGCGACCGCGAGACGATAGAAGGCGTCGGCCTCGGTACCTTCGAGATGTGCAACATCGCGACCGGCCCGATAGCAAACTTCTCCGCAAGCTTCCTGCCGCTTGATCTGCCCTACGTTGTGACCGACCGCCAGACCGCATACAGCGTGCTTGACGGCGAGATGGGCCGCGAAGTTCTCGATACCCTCGAATCCACCGGCATTTACGCGATGAGCTTCTGGGAGCTCGGCTACCGTGATCTGTACAACGCAAAGAAGATAATCGAGCATCCTGAGGATCTCAAGGGTCTCAAAATCAGAGTCATGGAAAATGACGTGTTCATCTCCTTGTTCAACGGCCTCGGCGCTTACGCCACCCCGATGTCCATCGGCGAGGTCTTCACTTCTCTCCAGCAGGGCACCATCGACGGCCACGATAACCCCATCGGCGTTACCTTAGCAGCCTCCTTCTACGAGGCAGCCCCCAACTGCACCAAGACCCACCACGTTTACAGCGCTACCGTCAGCATGATAAACCGCGCCTTCTTCGACAGCCTGCCGGCAGAGTATCAGCAGTGGATCGTTGAAGCCGATGCAGAGGCACGCGACTATGAGCGTCAGCTCGTTCAGGATCTCGAAGAGAATGATTACGCAGCATGGATCGAAAACGGCGGCACCGTCACCGATATCGATATGGACGAGTGGGCACAGGCGTGCAGCTTTGTAATCGATGACTACAAGGATCAGATCGACATGGACTTTGTCAATGCTCTGCGCGGGCAGTAAAGAATAAGAGAGGAATGCCCCATGAAAACTTTCGGCAAATGGGTGTGTAAAATCGAAAAAGGGATCGGCGGCGCACTGCTGCTTCTGATGATGGGTCTGGTCTTCTTTGCCACTGTCGGCCGCTACACGGGGCTGTACAACATGGCATGGAGCGACGAGGCATCCAGATACTGTATGATCTGGTCGGTATTCATCGTGGCGGGGCTGAGCGCGCAGCGCGGTCAGATGTTCAGCATTGACGTTGTGAGCGAAAAGCTGCCGCTCAAGGGACAGAAGGTATTCGCGCTGATACGGCTTATCCTTGTATGCGCGTTCTGCGTATTCTGCGTCGTATACGGCGGCAGGATGATGGCTCACCAGATCAACATAGGGCAGGCCAGCCCTTCACTGAAAATACCTATGTGGGTCATGTACAGCTGCGTCCCGCTTGGCTGCCTGCTGCTGATAGCCCATTACATTGCGCTTTTCTGCACGCAGATCTCCGAGATCAACAGCAAGCTCAGAGAGGGGGATAAACACTGATGTCTTTCGGCCTTGTACTTATCCTGACCCTGATCTTCTTCCTGATATTCGGAACGCCGATCGCTGTGGCTGTCGGTCTGGCAACGATACTCAGCATGCTCACGGCGGGCGATATAAACGCTCTGCCCGCCATAACGCAGAAAATGTTCACCTCGCTTGACAGCTTCCCGCTGCTAGCCCTGCCGCTGTTCACCCTTTCCGGTGAACTCATGGAGGTGAGCGGGATCTCCGAGCGGCTGGTACGCTTCATGCGGATGTGCTTCAGGAAGCTTCCGGCGGCCTCGGCGTGCATAACCACGATATCCTCGGCGTTCTTCGGAGCTATCTCCGGTTCCGCGCCCGCAACGGCAGCGGCGATCGGCGGCATCATGATAGAGCCGATGAAGGACTCCGGCTATGAAGCCGCCGATGCGGCGGCGATAAACGCCTCCTCCGCGTCGCTGGGCATCATCATTCCGCCGAGCATCCCCATGGTCGTCTTTGCAACGACGGCGTCCGTCTCCGTCGGCTCGCTGTTCATGGCCGGTATCGTGCCCGGCATCCTGCTGGCGGTGAGCTTCTGCGTGATGCACGGGATACGCTACGGACATGTGGAAAAGCGCGCAAGCGTAAAGCTGACATTCAAGGAATTCGTCTCGATCTTCTTTCAGGCCATCTTCGCGCTGGGCATGCCTATCCTGATACTCGGCGGCATTTACGGCGGTATTTTCACCCCGACGGAAGCCGCGGCTGTATCCTGCATTTACGCGATCGTTGTCGGCTGCGTCATTTACCAGAACCTGAGCTTCAAGCAGATATGGAAAAGCGTCTGTGAGATCAGCGTGCGCGTAAGCTCGATGCTTACGATAGTATGCTGCGCCACAGCCATGGCATGGTTCGTGTCGAGCAGCGGCCTTGCAGCGGCTGTATCGAAAGCGGTGCTGGCAGGCCTGAGCAACAAGTTCGCGATACTTACGGTCGTGAACCTGCTCCTGTTCGTCCTCGGCTGCATCATCGACCCGACCTCTATCATACTCCTTACCTGCCCGATAATCATCCCGATAACTCAGGCACTGGGGCTCAGCTCGGTTCATGTGGGCGCATTCATGATAATGAACATTGCCGTCGGCATGGTCACTCCGCCTTTCGCCGGTACGCTGTATATCTCCAATCAGCTGGCCGATGAGCGCAACATGGGAACGGTAGTGCGGAAACTGATCCCGTACATCGTCATGATGTTTATGATAACGCTCGTCGTTGCGTATATACCGCAGCTCAGCATAGCTCTGCCCAAGGTTCTCGGCATGACAGTATAAAAAACTGGAGGCGGTACCCATACTGCCGCCTTTAGTCAGAGCCCGGATAACGGTTGCAGTTATCCGGGCTCGTTTTATCAGCAGAACACCCCCGCCGTCATGTGACGGCAGGGGGGTTTTTGGTTTTGCTTATTTGTAATTGTGGGCGTCCTGAAGCACCATTTCCTTGACCTTGAGCAGCCTGACCTTGGTGGAGTTCTCATTCTCCTCAAGCTTCATGGAGATGTATTTGATGTTCTCCTCAAGCTCGGGGATCATGACGTACTCCAAGGCGTTGACGCGGCGGCGGGTCTTTTCTATCTCCTCTGCGAGCAGCTGCATGGTCTTCTCGACCTGCGCCAGCTCCAGCATATCCTCGAACACCTTGGCCATCTTTTCCAGCGCGTCGTCCAACTCGCCGGAGGTCTGGGCAAAGCCGTAGGGATAAACCTCAGAGGGATCGTTATTCTTGGTATGGAAGCTGTACACCGGGACGTTGACGCTCATGATGTTCTTAAAATCCATGCCGAGCTCGACGCTCTGGCGCGGATAGAGCAGCGCCTGCTCCAGCATTTCGGGGGACATGATGGAGCTTGCGACCTGAAGGGACGCGAAGGCTCCGGTCAGCCCTTCCTCGACACGGGTACGCAGCTGCTTATTGAGCTTGACCACATCCATGAACTGGCGCATCAGCTCATCGCGCTTGTCCTTGAGCAGCTTATGGCCGCGGCGCGCGGTCTTGAGCCTGCCCTTGAGCTGGTTGAGCACCATTCTGGTCGGGGTTATCGTCTTACCTGCCAAAAAGTATCACCTCCGTAAATCAGTTAATTTGTGTTATATGGGGTCTTACTTTTTGGGCATGTACTTGTCGATCATCTCGGGCTTGACACGCTTGAGTTCACGGCGCGGCAGCAGGCTCAGCAGCTCCCAGCCGAGGTCGAGGGTCTCCTCGATGCTGCGGTTGGTGGTGTTGCCCTGGCTGACATAGCGCTTTTCAAACTCATCGGCAAACTTTGCGAAGAGCTTATCGTCATCCGACAGAGCGGCTTCGCCGAGTATGGTCATAAGCTCCTTGGCGTCCTTGCCGCGGGAGTACGCGGCGAAGAGCTGGTTCATCGTGCCGGCGTGATCCTCACGGGTCTTGCCGACGCCGATACCCTTATCCTTCAGACGGCTCAGGGACGGCAGAACGTCGACCGGAGGCACGATGCCCTTGCGGTGCAGCTCACGGCTGAGGATGATCTGCCCCTCGGTGATGTAGCCGGTAAGGTCGGGGATGGGGTGGGTCTTGTCGTCCTCGGGCATGGTGAGGATCGGGATCATGGTGATCGAGCCCCTCTTGCCCTGACGGCGGCCTGCGCGCTCATACATGGTGGCAAGGTCGGTGTACAGGTAGCCGGGGTAGCCGCGGCGGCCGGGGACTTCCTTCTTTGCCGCGGAGACCTCACGCAGAGCCTCGGCATAGTTGGTGATGTCGGTGAGGATGACGAGCACCTGCATGTCCTTCTCGAAGGCGAGATACTCAGCCGCGGTCAGAGCCATACGCGGGGTGGCGATACGCTCGACGGCGGGGTCGTTTGCGAGGTTCGAGAAGACGACGGTACGGTCGATAGCGCCGGTGCGGCGGAAGTCCTCGATGAAGTACTCGGACTCTTCAAAGGTGATGCCTATTGCGGCAAAGACGACAGCGAAGGTCTCGTTATCGCCAAGAACCTTTGCCTGACGCGCGATCTGCGCGGCGAGAGCCGCATGCGGCAGACCGGAGCCGGAGAATATCGGCAGCTTCTGACCGCGGACGAGGGTGTTCAGACCGTCGATCGTGGAGACACCGGTCTGGATAAACTCTGCGGGGTAGGCACGGGATGCCGGGTTCATCGGCAGGCCGTTTATGTCCATGTGCGCCTCGGCAAGAATGGCGGGGCCGCCGTCGATGGGCTGACCCATGCCGTTGAAGACACGGCCGAGCATGTCCTCGCTGACGGCGAGCTGCTGCGGATGACCGAGGAAGCGAACCTTGGTCTCGGCAAGGTTGATACCCTGCGCGGACTCGAACAGCTGCACAACAGCCTTGTTGCCCTCAACCTCGAGGACCTTGCAGCGGCGGACTTCGCCGTTGGGAAGCTCGAGCTCGCCAAGCTCGTCATAGGTGACGCCTTCAACGCCGTCGACCACCATCAGTGGGCTGGCGATCTCTCTTATAGTCTTATATTCTTTGATCATGCTTCCTCACCTCCGGCAACAACTGCGTCTATCTCAGCCTTCATTTCGGCCGCAATCGCCGCGTAATCCTCCTCAAAGGTATCCTGGTTGGCCATCTTTGCACGGCCTATCTTCTCGCGCGCGGCGATGACGAACAGGCTGTTCATGTCAGCGCCGAGCGTCAGCGCATTGCGGCAGAGAGTATCATAGCTGAGGATCATATCCAGCAGGCGGAACTGCTTTGCGTAGGAGGAGTAAGCGTCCTCGTCGACGAAGGCGTTCTGCTGCAGGAAGTCCTCGCGGATCATCTTTGCGGTCTCCATGGTGAGACGGTCATTGGGGGACAGGGCGTCCTGTCCGACTAGACGGACTATCTCCTGAAGCTCGCTCTCCTCCTGAAGGATGTGCATGGCCTTCTCGCGGTTCTGCATGTAGGCCTCGCCGAACTGCTCGGTGTACCACGGGCGGAGAGTGTCAACATACAGGGAGTAGGAGGTCAGCCAGTTGATGGCGGGGAAGTGTCTTGCATAGGCAAGGCTGGAGTCGAGCGCCCAGAAGACCTTGACTATACGCATGGTCGCCTGAGAGACAGGCTCGGAAATATCGCCGCCCGGAGGTGAAACAGCGCCGATAGCGGTGACGGAGCCCTGACGCTCGTCCGCGCCCATGCACTCGACGACACCGGCGCGCTCATAGAACTGAGCCAGACGGGAGGCGAGGTAGGCGGGATAGCCTTCTTCACCGGGCATTTCTTCCAGACGGCCGGACATCTCACGCAGAGCCTCTGCCCAGCGGGAGGTGGAGTCAGCCAGAACGGCGACGTCATAGCCCATGTCACGGAAATACTCGGCGATGGTGATACCGGTGTAGATAGAGGCTTCACGCGCGGCAACGGGCATATCGGAGGTGTTCGCGATAAGCACGGTACGCTTCATCAGCGGCTCGCCGTTGCGCGGGTCTTTCAGCTCGGGGAACTCCATAAGAACGTCGGTCATTTCGTTGCCGCGCTCGCCGCAGCCGATGTAGACGACGATGTCCACGTCAGACCACTTCGCGAGCTGGTGCTGCACGACGGTCTTGCCGGAACCGAAGGGGCCGGGGACGGCAGCCGTGCCGCCCTTGGCGATCGGGAAGAGCTTATCGATGATACGCTGTCCGGAGTTCATGGGACGGCTGGGGACGTACTTCTTCTCATAGGGTCTTGCGATACGGACAGGCCAGCGCTGGATCATGTTGAGCTTGTGCTCTGCGCCCTTCGCGTCCTTCACGACGGCGACGGTCTGCTCGACGGTGAACTCGCCGCTCTCGATGCTGACGACCTCGCCGGCGATGCCGTTCGGGACCATGATCTTATGCAGGATCGCGCTCGTCTCCTGGACGGTGCCGAGCACGTCGCCCGCGCGCACCTTATCGCCGGGCTTTGCGACGGGGACGAACTCCCACTTCTTCTCGCGGTTGAGCGCGGGAACGTCGATGCCTCTTGCGATGCAGTCGCCGGAGAGCTTGCGCATCTCGGGCAGGGGGCGCTGGATACCGTCATAGATATTGTCCAGCATGCCGGGTCCAAGCTCGACGGACAGCGGCATACCGGTGGTGATGACCTCGGCGCCGGGGCCAAGTCCGGAGGTCTCTTCATAGACCTGGATGGAGGCCTTGTCGCCGGTCATGTTAAGGATCTCGCCTATCAGGTGCTGAGAGCCGACACGCACAACGTCGGAGACGTTGGCGTCCGCCAGACCCTCGGCCACAACAAGCGGTCCGGAAACCTTTGTTATAGTTCCGCTCATTTACATGTTCCTTTCCAAACCGCGCAGCTTGCTGCCGCGGCTTTCGGATTGATATGGGGAGGATCAGTCTCCCAGAATATTCGTGCCGACGGCACGCTCGACCGCCGCTCTCAGAGCCGACTGGCCGAGGCCTATGGAGCCCTCGCGGCCGGGGATCAGGATGATCGCCGGGGTGGGGCTGTCCTTGAATTTGTCTATCTCCGCCTGAATCTGCGCGGCGAAGTTTTCCTCAATGTAGATGATGGCGTAATCGTCGTTCTCGCGGGTGAGGCTCTTGAGGATCCTGCCTGCTTCCGCGCCGTCCGCCGCGGGGTATGTCTCAAGGCCGAGAGCCTTGAAGCCCATGACGGTGTCTCTGCCGCCGATGACAGCTATTTTATACATACAGATCACGCAGCCTTTCCCGGATGGTCTGCGAGGGGACGCCCGCAAGCCGACCCGTGAGGATCATTCTGATCGCGGTTATCTCGCCCTCGACCGCCGCCATATAGGCGACCGGAACCTCGCAGCCGTAGCTGATGAGGCGCGCGCCCTTGAGGTAGTCGTTCACGGCGTTGTCGCAGGCAAGCTCGAAGGCCGTCATGCTGCCGCCGGAGAGCGCCTCACCGCCGAGAACGGCGGCCTTCTCAAGCGCGCTGTGGGCATAGAGAGCAGCAAGGCTGTCCTTATCCGTGGCGTTCGCGACGCGCTCCGCGCCGACGTTGCCGTCCGGTATGAGCACCTCGCGCAGGAAGTCCTGCCCCTTGCCCATGCGCAGGGTGCGCACGGCGCTGCGGAGGTTCGCGCTGTCAATGAGGATGGCGGCGTAGCCGCGCAGGAACGGGCTGTCCACCTTGTCGACAGCGGCGCGAAGCTCGGTGAAGTATGCCTTGTCGAGCACGAAGTCGGCAAGCTGGGGATTCGCGGTGCGGGCAAGAGTCGCCTTGGCTTCCTCCATGGCGTTTGCCAGCGTCTCCGGCAGCATGATGCGCTTCTCTTCATTGTACAGCTCAAGCAGCTTCAGCCCCGGGATGCGCCCGGAATCGCTGAGCAGATGCTTTGCGTCCTGACCCATCGCCTCGCCCTTGATGATGGCCTTGGCGTTGTGGTAATCGTACTTGAGCTTGAAGATATCCGTAAGCGCGCTGTCGGGCGCCATTTTACCCAGCTCCTCGAAAATTGCCGAGCGGTGCTCCGCCAGAGTCTCCTCAATTTCGCCCGCGCTCATTGCCGACATGTCGGGGTACCCGCAGTCGGTCAGGAGCTTTGCGGCGTCCTCAAAGGCGGCGGCATCCAGCATACGCTCCGCCTTCTCATTGCTCAGGAGCCGCGGCTCCCGCGCGCGAAGCATGGCGGATATGCAGAGATACGCTTCTTTTTTATTTGACAATTTTTTCCCTCCCTGTTTCGGGATTTACGGCCGGGCCGTTATTCAAAGAGAACTCCGGCAAGCTGCGCGGACATATCGCCGCGGCACAGCTCCACCAGAAGCTCGACGGTGCAGTTGGCCTCGATGCTTCCGCGGCGGAGGATGAGCCCGCCCTTGAAGTCGCCGGTATCGTCGGAAAGCGTGAGCTTGCCGCCGGGGAGAAGGGCGTTGGCAGCCTTGACGACCGCCGCGCCTATCTCGGCCTTATCGCGCGCGTTGAGCACGATCTCTTCATCGCCGGTGGAGGAGGCCTGAGAGGCAAGCTTTGCAAGCAGAGCAATGTACTTCTCCTGCGGCAGCGCGATAAGCTCTTCCACGGCCTTGTCAAAGCCCGCGGAGACCATCTCCTGCTTGAGAGCGAGGATGGCTTTCCTGCTCTCCATGCGGGTCAGGCGCTCTACGCTGTCAAGCTTGTCCTGATTCGACTTGACGCCGAGGCGGATCTTCTCGGCGTAAGCGTCCTTTGCCTTTATCTCATAGTCCCGGCGGATCTCTGCGCACTGCTGCTCTGCCTGAGCCAGTATCGCATCGGCCTGTGCCTTGGCGTCAGCCTGGATATGTGCGATTATCTTTTCAGTGCCTTTCATAGTATGTCCTGCCTTTTTGAATTTTTAAGAGCGATCCCCATCAGATGGAGAGGAGCATCATCATGGATGCAAGCAGGGACAGAATGGCGTAGAACTCGACGGTGATGCAGAGGATCATGCCCTTTGCCCAGTGGTCGGGGTTCTTTGCAAGCAGGCTGACGGAAGCGGCAGCGACCTTGCCCTGTGCCTTAGCGGTGACGAGACCGCCGATACCGATGGGCATGCAGGCTGCGAAGTAGCGGCAGCCGTCGATGAAGCTCAGGTCGGCGCCGGTGCCGTTGAGCAGACCCATCTGCATGATGGCGACGAAGAAGACAACCAGACCGTAGAAACCCTG
>OLSQ01002443.1_pt1 | contig 13425 bp, 10 predicted proteins | sample 1672561 | NCBI WGS metagenome assembly OLSQ01 (sample SAMEA3136699, study PRJEB25190) | human gut metagenome | biome: human gut; feature: human-associated habitat; material: faeces | place: Austria | collected 2013 | reverse complement strand
TCACCCACTTATGAGCAAGCTCATGTGGGCTTAGACCTTTTGACCCTGGTATCATTAAATAGAAATATAAGCAGGACAGGTGATCGCGGCCGTATTTATACGGGTGAGGAAAGTCCGGGCTTCATAGGGCAGAATGCCGGATAACGTCCGGTGGAGGTGACTCCAAGGCCAGTGCAACAGAAATATACCGCCTCGCAGGAGGTAAGGGTGGAAAGGCAGTGTAAGAGACTACCGCCTGCCTGGTAACAGGCGGGGCACATGTAAACCCCATTCGAAGCAAGACCAAAACGAAGGCGCTAAGGTTTGCCCGACCAGCCTTCAGGTGGGTCGCTTGAGGCTATTGGTAACAGTAGTCCTAGATAGATGATCACTCAACGACATAACCCGGCTTATCGTCCTGCTTATTTTGTAACTATTCAGAGCCATGCAAATTATGACAACATGGACGTCGAATGCTTGCATTCGTAAGGACATTTGACATAATTTATATGGCGAAGTAACCCCATTCGTAAAACTACGTTGCGTTAGCGACGGTTTTACGAATGGGGTTCTGAATAGTTATCTTATTTTTTATAATAACGATTCAGAACCAGACAAAGCTGAATCGTTATTTTTGACAAACAAAAAACCTCAACTCACATGACGGTATGAGTTGAGGTCTTATATTTTCGTTAAAAATCAGGTCTTCCGGTAATTAAGCCATCTTGTTAACAGCCTGAGCTAAACGGGATACTTTTCTGGAAGCTGTGTTCTTATGGTAAACGCCCTTGCTGGCAGCCTTATCAATTACTGTAGTAGCAGCAACTAAAGCTTCCTGTGCAGCAGCCTTGTCATTTGCTTCAATAGCAACAACAACCTTCTTAACGGCTGTCTTAACTCCGGACTTGATTGCCTTATTTCTTTCAGCTCTTGTTTGATTAACTAAAATTCTCTTCTTTGCAGATTTAATGTTAGCCACGATGTACACCTCCTATTAAAAATCGTAAGTTACTGAGATGTTTCATTAAAGCCGGACACGGACGTCTTAATGTAAACACACGCATATTATTGTAGCCGTATCCTGCAAATATGTCAATAACAAAACGAATAAAATATGATAATTTTGGAAAAATAACAAATAATCATGAAAAAATTTCGGAGGGCAGGAAAATGGAGCAGGTACAGATCCGGACGGATTTGGCTTTAGAAGCACGGGAGAGTGTCTCAGAGAAGGAGGAACATCTTCATGGGGTGCAGGTGGAGGAGGAATATAAGGAAGAAAGTGAAATCAGGATTACACGGGTAACGATCGGGAGTAAGAATGGGGCACGCCTTCTGGGAAAGGCAATGGGAACCTATGTGACACTGGAGGCTCCTAATATGGCACATCCTGACGAGGATTACCATGAGGAGATTGCCAGGGAACTGGCGGATCAGATTAAATCCCTGCTTCCGAAGAAAAAGGAACAGCTGAGTATTCTCATTGTCGGTCTTGGAAACCGGGAGGTAACGGCAGATTCGTTGGGACCGCGTGTGGTGGATAACCTGACCATTACCAGGCATATGGTGATGGAATTCGGAAATGCGGCCTATGAAGGCCGTAAGCTACCTCTTACCAGCAGCCTGGTTCCGGGCGTCATGGCGAAGACCGGGATGGAATCGCAGGAAATCATCAGTGGTGTGGTGGCACAGACCCATCCAGATCTCGTACTTGTAATTGATGCACTGGCTGCCCGTTCAATCAAAAGACTGAACCGTACCATTCAGATTTCCAATGCCGGAATTAATCCCGGTTCCGGAGTCGGAAATTACCGGAATGCCATTCAGGAGGAAAACCTGGGTGTACCGGTCATTGCCCTCGGCGTGCCCACGGTGGTGGACGCTGCAACCATCGTACAGGACGCTGTTTTTAAGGACTGTGGTATGGAGGACCAGGATTTTCTTGACCGGAAAGAAAAGATAACGGGTGCTATGGATGAGCTTTACAATATGTATGTCACAGGAAAGGATGTGGATTACGAGATCCGGCAGATCAGTCATATCATCTGCAATGCCATTCACCTGGCACTGGAGCTGTAAAACGCATGAAATTGAATGTTTAAGACAAAGCAAGCATAAAATACCCTAGTGGGGTGTGAAAGCTTGTATAGATTATGGAACAGTCATCTGGCCCGGAAGGGTATCATACAATTTGCAGCACTGGTATTGATTAGTCAGGTGGAATGGGCATATCTTCCGGTGGCGGGATATCTGCGGCAGATGGACAGCAGGGCCGCGGAGCTGTCTTTGACCGAACGCGCCATTGCCATGGAATCTGCCTATTACTATTATGGAGCATATTTGACGGCAGACTCGGAAGCGGTGGCAGTAGGAGTAAAAGACGCAGGAACGCAAGCTGCTAAAACAGAAGAATCTATAACAGACGCAGGCGTAGCAGGAGCGGTGGAATCAGAAACGGAAGCAGCTAAAACAGCAGTGGATACCGCAGGAGTGGAGAAAACAGAAACGGAAGTAACCAAAACAGAAGCGGGTGCCGCAGGAGCGGAGATCACGCAAACAGAAGGAGCAGAGACAGAGGATGCAGGGGGATCAGAACTGACAGAACGGGCTGAACTGGCAGATTTGGAAGCAGAAGGTGTGCAGGATGCACAGACAGAAGCCCTGGAAGAAATGCGGATTCAAATTGTTGATTCGGATGAACAGGGAACTCCGGCAGGGATACAGATTCAGCCGGAGATTCAGGAAGGGATGTTGAAGGAGCAGAATCGTTCAGGGAATAAAAGTACAGAGATTCCACAAGAGGAGTATTTTAAGCAGATGCTTAGGGAGAACGGAATGGAAGACGTTGACAACAATTTAACTGAAAGCGAATCGGGACAGAATGAAGAGACCGGTCAGGGGGAGGAAGAAAACGATGGTTTCTCACAGGGAGCCTCTTCTTCCGGATTTGAACTGGCGGCGGTGCCCGCTTATACATATGATTGGACGAAGCAATGGACACAGGACGATTTGCGCTCCGAGTTCTTTGCAGTGGATGGCTCCACCAGTATGAAGGAAGAATATTTGAATGCAGAACGATTATTAAATGAAGATTTAATAATAAACAATGAAGACGAAACGCAGGGTCCACAGATCCTGATTTATCATACGCATGCAAGTGAAGATTTCGTGGATTCTGTTCCGGGTGACCCATCGACAACGATTGTAGGAGCGGGAGACCGTCTGACAGAGCTTCTCGAAGGATATGGCTTCCGTGTACTGCATGATACGGGTGTCTATGATCAGGAACGGGACAATGCCTATGAAAAGGCACTTCCGGCGGTAGAGCAGATTTTGAAGGAAAATCCGGGTATCGAAGTGGTGATTGACCTGCACCGGGATGAAATGGCGAATGACCGGAGACTTGTCATGGATTTGCAGGGACGACCGACAGCCCGTTTTATGTTCTTTAACGGGTTGAGCTATTTGCGCAGGCAGGGAGAGATCTCCTATCTGGAAAACCCCTATATTCTTGATAATCTGGCGTTTTCCTTTCAGGCGCAGGTGCTTGCCAATGAATATTATCCGGGACTGACACGCAAGATTTATCTCAAAGCCTACCGTTATAATATGCATTTATGCCCGAAAAGCATGCTGATCGAATTGGGGGCACAGAATAATACGGTCGAAGAAATCATGAATGCCTGCGATCCATTAGCACATGTTCTTGCCATGGTGCTCAAAAAGAGGTAAAATGATAACTATTCAGAGCCGGGACTTTTGACCCCGACATCATTTTATATGTGTATGGCGAAGTAACCACATGAGGTAAACTACGCTGTGAAACAGCGGTTTTACGAATGCGGTTCTGAATAGTTATCAGTATAATCAGGAAAGGTTTAGAATTTATGTCACATATTGATCAGAGCAAAATCCGGAATTTCTGCATTGTAGCGCATATTGATCATGGTAAGTCTACGCTTGCAGACCGTATTATAGAAAAGACGGGGCTTTTGACCAGCCGTGAAATGCAGGCACAGGTACTTGACAACATGGATCTGGAAAGAGAACGTGGAATTACGATTAAGGCACAATCCGTCCGGACGATTTATAAAGCGCAGGATGGTGAGGAATATATTTTCAACCTGATTGACACTCCGGGACATGTGGACTTCAACTACGAGGTCAGCAGAAGTCTTGCTGCATGTGATGGTGCCATTCTCGTCGTGGATGCGGCACAGGGAATTGAGGCACAGACCCTTGCAAACGTTTATCTGGCACTGGATCATGACCTTGAGGTGTTCCCGGTCATTAATAAAATCGATCTGCCAAGTGCAGAGCCGGAGCGTGTAAAGAATGAAATTGAAGATGTGATCGGTATTGAGGCACAGGATGCACCGCTTATTTCAGCCAAGAACGGAATCGGCATAGATGAAGTGCTCGAAGCAATTGTACATAAGATTCCGGCACCCGATGGAGACCCCGATCAGCCGCTTAAAGCGTTGATTTTTGATTCCGTATACGATTCCTATAAGGGGGTCATTATTTTCTGCCGTCTGAGGGATGGCAGGGTTTCTAAAGGGACAAGCATTAAGATGATGGCTACCGGCGCAACCGCAGAGGTTGTAGAGGTTGGCTATTTCGGAGCAGGTCAGTTCATTCCCTGTGATGAACTCGAAGCCGGTATGGTAGGCTATATTACTGCTTCAATTAAGAACGTAAAGGATACGGCGGTCGGAGATACCGTGACAGATCTTAACAATCCCTGTGCAGAGCCGCTTCCCGGATATAAGAAGGTAAATTCCATGGTGTATTGCGGAATGTATCCGGCAGACGGTGCAAAGTACCCGGATCTGCGGGATGCATTAGAAAAGCTGCAGTTAAACGATGCTTCCTTAAGCTATGAGCCGGAAACCTCAATTGCCCTTGGCTTTGGCTTCCGATGCGGATTTTTGGGACTGCTTCATCTGGAGATTATTCAGGAGCGTTTAGAGCGGGAGTACAATCTGGATCTTGTAACAACCGCACCGGGTGTTATTTATCATGTACACAAGCTGAACGGGGAAATGATTGAACTGACGAATCCGTCCAATCTGCCGGATCCGACAGAAATTGATTATATGGAAGAACCGGTGGTTTCCGCAGAGATCATGGTAACAACCGAGTTTATCGGCTCGATCATGGAGCTTTGTCAGGAACGCCGGGGTAAATATCTTGGCATGGAGTATATTGAATCTACCAGAGCACTGCTGAAATACGAACTGCCGTTAAATGAGATTATTTACGATTTCTTTGATGCACTGAAGTCCCGCTCCAGAGGCTATGCTTCCTTTGACTATGAGTTAAAGGGATATGAGCGGGCGGAGCTTGTGAAACTGGATATTCTGATTAACAAGGAAGAGGTTGATGCGCTTTCCTTTATCGTGCACGCAGACAGTGCCTATGAACGTGGACGGAAGATGTGTGAGAAGCTAAAGGACGAGATCCCGCGTCACATGTTTGAGGTTCCGATCCAGGCTGCGATTGGAGGTAAGGTCATCGCGAGAGAAACCGTCAAGGCTTATCGAAAGGATGTGCTTGCGAAGTGTTACGGTGGTGATATTACCCGTAAGAAGAAGCTTTTGGAAAAGCAGAAGGAAGGAAAGAAACGTATGCGTCAGATTGGTAACGTGGAAATTCCGCAGAAGGCATTTATGAGTGTATTAAAGCTGGATGATAAATAAATGGAACAAAATTTGAGCTTGTATCTTCATATACCATTTTGTGTACGGAAATGTCTCTACTGTGATTTCCTGTCAGGGCCGCAGAGTGCGGACGTGCAGGAGCAGTATGTAGAGGCACTGTGCCGTGAAATACAGGAGACATCGCCTGAATACCGGGAGTATCAGGTGGTGTCTGTTTTTATTGGCGGTGGAACCCCTTCGGTACTTCTGCCCGAACAGACAATACGCATTATGGAAACGTTGAAAAGCTGCTTTACCCTTACGGATACCTGCGAGATCAGCATGGAGATGAACCCGGGAACGGTGACACCGGAAAAGATGAATGCCTACCGTGCCTGCGGAATTAACCGGATCAGTATCGGCCTGCAGTCTGCCAACGATGGAGAACTGAAAGCTCTTGGCAGGATCCATACCTGTGCGGATTTTCTGAAGGCCTATGAAATGGCAGTGGAAGCGGGCTTTACCAATATCAATGTGGATCTGATGTCTGCCATTCCGGAGCAGACACTTAAGTCCTATCAGGAAACCCTGCAGAAGGTATTGGCGCTGCAGCCACAGCCGGTACATATTTCTGCCTATAGCCTGATCGTGGAAGAGGGCACCCCCTTTTATGAACAGGAGCTGAATCTGCCGGACGAGGAGACGGAACGCAGAATGTATGAAATAACGAATGATATTTTAAGGAAAGCCGGGTATCACCGCTATGAAATTTCCAATTATGCCAAAGCAGGAAAGGAATGCGTTCACAATAAGGTGTACTGGCAGAGAGGCAATTATCTCGGCCTTGGAATCGGCAGTGCTTCCCTGATTCAGAATGTCCGGTTCCATAATGTGACGGATATTTCGAGTTATGTAAACTTGATGCTGGGTGAAAATTCGACTGGAAATGAGATTGAAAATGCAAGTAAAGAGCATGGAGAAAAGTTTCAGGCTGAAAAGGACTGTCCGAAAAAAAGCAATACTGAAAAAGACTGTCTGAAAAAAAACAATGCTGGAAAGAACGATCTGAAAAAAGAAAATGCCGAAAAAGAGCAGGTGGGAAAACTTACTGCTGAAAAAGAACAAGTGGAAAAGGTTAATGCTGAAATAGAGAATGTGAAAAAAGATAATATTGAAAAGAATTCTGCGGAAGAAGGTAATACAGAAAAAAATAACATGGAAAGTGGGAATGCAGCCTGCCCAGATAAAAACATCATTGGAAGGGTGAAAAAATTAAGAGAGGAAGTGCAGGAGCTGCCGATTGAGGAACAGATGGAGGAATTCATGTTTTTGGGACTGAGGATGATGGAAGGAGTTTCAGAACGCAGTTTTTTTGAAAACTTTGGGAGACGTTTTGAAGAGGTATTTCCGGGGGTGATTGAGAAGCATGAGAAGCTGGGATTACTTGAAGTGACAGGAGAAGAGTTCGTTCATCTGAAACTGACATCACATGGAATTGATGTCAGCAATCAGGTTTTTGTGGACTTTATGCTGTGAAAATATTTTTGCATATTGGAGATGTTGTAGGAACCGGATTTTTAGTTGCCAAGTACCTCTTATATCAGTATAATCAAAGGTGGTGGAAAGGTTACTGTCCGCACCGTCCGGCAGATAATTAAATTAATGGGAAAGGCACTTGAAGACACCGCAGGTCATAGAATAATAAAAAAGACTTTGGTGGTGCCCTTTGAAAACCTTTCAACAACCTTTATCTACGGAACAGGAGGCACAATATATACAGCTTTTGCATGCGGATGATCCGGTACAGGCAGCCAGGGCGCGAGAGATTCTGATTGAGAAAAATTTACGTCTGGTGGCACATATTGCAAAGAAATATCAGAATGTGGATGAAAATATGGAGGATCTGATTTCCATAGGAACCATCGGATTGATTAAAGCGATAGAGTCCTTTGATGCAGGAAAAGGAAAGCTGAGTACTTATGCATCGCGATGTATTGATAATGAATTTCTGATGCTGCTGCGCAGCAAAAAGAAAAATTCCCGTGAGGTTTCTCTTTTTGAACCGATTGGGACAGACAAAGAGGGAAATGAAATCAGTCTCCTGGATGTGATTGAGCAGGTGCAGGAAGATGTTGTGGAACGGATGTATGAAAGGGAGAGCATCCGGAGGTTGAAAATATTGATGCAGCAGGTGCTTACACATCGGGAACGTGAAATTATCGAATTGAGATATGGTCTACAGACAGGGACAGAGGTAACACAACGGGAGGTCGGAGAACGCTTCGGGATCTCACGAAGTTATGTTTCCAGGATAGAAAAACGAGCGTTATTAAAACTGAGAGAAGGATTAAAAACTTATAACTGTGGAAGTTCCTGAGCAGTTATGAAAGCATACGGATAGGAGGAAATAATAAATGTCAAATATCCCTACAATAGAGGAACTGCTCCGGGATGCAAAGCGTGCGGGAGCTTCCGACGTACATATCACAGTTGGTATTCCACCGAAAATGCGTGTAAACGGGCAGTTAATCACGATGAACTATGACCGGCTTCTGCCGCCGGATACCCTGCAGATGCTGGATCAGTTTATGGATGAGCGGCAGAGAGCCATGTTTGACCGGGATGGCGAACATGATATGTCTTTTTCTATTCCGAATCTGGGAAGATACCGTGTCAATGCGTACCGTCAGAGAGGCTCTGTGGCAATTGCACTGCGGCTTGTCGGAACCCAGGTTCCATCACCTGAGGTGCTTGGTGTGCCGGAGTCAGTCATTGACCTGTATCAGCGTAAGAAAGGTCTGATTCTGGTAACGGGACCTACCGGAAGCGGTAAGTCTACCACACTGGCGGCGATTATCGATAAAATTAATAACAACAGGGAATGCCATGTAATTACGTTGGAGGATCCGATTGAATATCTGCATCAGCATAAGAAGTCCATGGTAAACCAGAGAGAAATCGGTCTGGATTCCCAGTCTTATGCCAATGCACTTCGAGCGGCTCTCCGTGAAGATCCGGATGTAATTCTTGTCGGAGAGATGCGTGACTTTGAAACCATCAGTGTTGCAATTACTGCAGCCGAAACCGGACACCTGGTGCTTTCTACCCTGCATACCATCGGGGCGGCAAGCACCGTAGACCGTGTGATTGACGTATTCCCGCCACACCAGCAGCAGCAGATCCGCGTACAGCTTGCAAATGTATTAGAAGCGGTTGTTTCCCAGCAGTTGATTCCCAAGGCAGATGGATCCGGACGTGTGGCAGCCTTTGAGGTACTGCATTCCAACCATGCCGTCCGCAATCTGATCCGTGAGGGGAAGGCCTACCAGCTGATGAGCGTGATGCAGACGAACCGTAAGCAGGGCATGATGATTATGGATGAAGCCATCATGCAGCTTTATTACAGCGGAGTGATCGATCGGGAAATGGCGATCCAGTTCGCTACTGATCCGGATGGAATGGAGCATAAGATTATCTGATGAATTAAACCGGAAGCATATGGAATGGGCAATTCTATGTGCTTCCGGCTTTTCTTTTTGGGGGACAGAACTTATGTGTTTCCAGATATTTTCTTTTTGGGGGACAGAACTTATGTGTTTCCAGATATTTTTTAGGGGACAGAATTTATGTGTTTCCAGATGTTTTCTTTTTGGGGGACAGAACTTATGTGATTCCAGATATTTTCTTTTTGAGGTGGATAGAATTTATGTGTTTCCAGATATTTTTTAGGGGATAGAATTTATGTGTTTCCAACCATTTTTTGGTGGATAGAACTTATGTGTGTTTCCAGATATTTTTCTTAAGGGCACAATTTATATATTCACGGAGATGGATTGGACATAAAGAGTACTTCTGATAGCAATATATCCAAATTTGATAATAATTGATAATAATGGGAAGCTGAATGGTTGGAGAAAGGTGGAAAATTGGACATATCATTGAAGGAAAAGCAGGAAAATATCCAAAAGACAGAGCGCTCGGAGAAGGAAGACATGAAATGGAAGTGAAAATTGGACATATATTGAAGAAAGAAAAGGAAAATATCCAAAAGACAGGGCGCTCGGAGAAGGAAGACATGAAATGGAACGGAAAGTTGGATATAAAATGAGAAAAAGAGGGGAAAATGTCCAAAATGCAGCTTAAGAGGCAGTGAACTTAAGAGAAAGGGGAAGTAGTTTGGACATGATTGAGAAAATATCATTTAAAATGTCCAAAAGTAGGAAGTCAGTCGTGGAAAAATAAAGCTTAAAAATAAGTTATGTGATATTCTGTACAATGTGAGTTGATATAGTGAAAATTAACAAATATAATCTTGCAGTCAAGAATAAAATTGTGTATAATCACAATAAAATAAGATTTTATAGATCAGTGACCGTCTGAAGTTACTGTGATATAGCTTCTAAGAGCATGATATCTAAGAGCATGATATCTAAGAGCATGATATCTAAGAGCATGACATCATATCATGCAGTTCATTTTTCTAAGACCGTATATCGCGGCATTATTCAATAATTTGAGTGCCAATGCGAACAAAGCAGAGCAGAGGAGAGAAGGAGAAGGGAGGAGCTTTGTTTAGTTCAATATGCTCGGGGACAATCTATGGTCTCCAAAGCCACCTGATCCAGGTAGAGGTGGATGTCTCCAGGGGCTTGCCATGTCTTGTTATGGTGGGAAGTCTGGGGAGTGAAGTGCGGGAATCACAGGAGAGAGTGAAGGTTGCACTTAAAAATTCAGGAATGGATATTCCACCATCCCATATTTCTGTTAATCTGTCACCGGCAGATATTCATAAATCCGGAACCGGCTTTGATCTTGCGATCGCATTGGGAATCCTGACAGCGACAGAAATTCTGGATGCTAAAGTGCTTGCGGATGTGTTCGTGATTGGAGAACTGGGACTTAGCGGAGAGATTAAAGGAGTGAAGGGAGTTCTGCCACTTGTGTGGGAGGCCTTTCGACAGGGGAAAAAGCAGTGTCTTGTGCCAAGGGATAATTATGCGGAGGCTTCCGTAATAGAAGGAATCCGCGTAGCAGGTGTCGGAAGCATTCAGGAAGCCTGTGACTATCTGCAATTATCGGAAGAAGAACAGATTAAAGAGGAACTTAAGCAGAGAAGACAGGAGGCAGAAGCCCAAAGGGAATGGAAGAAAAGAGACCATCGACAGGAAGAAAAAGCACTGGACTTTGCAGAGGTTCACGGGCAGGAGAATCTGAAACGGGGAGCCCTGATTGCAGCTGCCGGTTTTCACCATATGCTGATTGTCGGGCCGCCCGGAGCCGGTAAGACGATGATAGCAAAGAGAATTCCGTCGATCCTGCCGGAATTGAACTTTGAGGAAAGCATGGAGGTGACTTCCATCTACAGCATTGCCGGACGGCTTCCCAAGGGACAGAATCTGATTAAAAAACGACCGTTTTTAAATCCACATCATTCTGTTACAATTCATGCACTTGCAGGGGGAGGCAGGATTCCACAGCCCGGTCTTGTCAGCCTGGCACATCGCGGTGTGCTGTTCCTGGACGAGCTCCCGGAGTTCCAAAGACAGACCATTGATCTGCTGCGGCAGCCATTAGAGGATAAGGAAATTCACATTGCAAGAAGTACCGGGGCGTTTACTTATCCGGCGGATTTTATGCTGGTCGGGGCAATGAATCCCTGTCCGTGCGGCTATTATCCGGACCGCAACCGCTGTAAGTGTACGCCCTTTGAACGACATCTATACAGGAGCCGCCTGTCGGGACCGATGCTGGACAGGATGGATTTGTGCCTGGAAGCAGAAAAGGTGGAAATAGGACAGCTTCAGAAGAAAAAGAGTGGATTATCCAGTGCAGAAATGCGGGAGATGGTAAATCGTGCCCGAGAATTGCAGGAGAGCCGTTATAAGGGAACGGATATAAAATTTAATTCTGATTTAACTATGAAAGATTGCGAAAAATATTGTTGCCTCGGGAAGCAGGAGCAAAGCTATACGGAACGGCTTTCGGAGAAAATGCAGTTGAGCGCAAGAGGCTATCACCACCTGCTTAAGGTGGCACGGACGATTGCAGATCTGGAGGGGAGCGAAGAAATCCGACTGCCCCATCTGGCAGAAGCGATGAGCTACCGGAATATGGAGCCGGAACGTTGAGAGATATACAGGCAAGGTGATGGGCAGAAAATAAATCAGGAATTTGAGAGCACTAAGGAATGAAACAGGGAAAACATATTATAAAAGTACCATAAAGAGAAGAATCATAAAGAGAAGAATCATAAAGAGAAGAATCATAAAGAGAAAAGTTTAAATGAAAGACAGGAACGGAAAGTAAGTATAAGTAAAAAGAAAGGTAACTATTCAGTACAGGTCGAAGCATTTACTGCCAAGACCGTAAGAAAATGATTCAGTAATGCAAAATCCCATCGGCGAAGCCGATTTGGAATGGATTTTGCATCGTAACTGTGAAGGTACTGAACAGCTACAAAGCAAGAATGAAAAGGAATCAGATATGGAAAATAAGAAATATGAATACTGGCTTCACCGGATGCCGGAAGCCGGAAACAGAACGATCCGGGAGCTTTTAAGGAGGTATCATACTCCGTTCGAGGTTTATGGGGCGGTGAGGAGAAGGAGCAAAGGGGTTCTTGAAGTGCTTACGGAGACAAGGATGGACGAAGCAGCGGAGTATACGAGATCCTATGACCTGAATCGGGAATATGAAGAACTGCTGCAAAAAGGAATCCGTTTCCTCACTGCAGAGGATGAGGACTATCCACAGAGACTGCGTAAAATTCCGTCAGCACCTTATGCATTGTATGTGCTGGGGCAGCTGCCGCCGGAGAATCTGCCAGCGGTAGCAATGATCGGTGCGCGCGAATGTTCGGAATATGGAATTTATGTGGCAAAGAATTTTGCGAAGGAGTTAGGGGAACATGGAATACCGGTAATCAGCGGCATGGCAAGAGGAATTGACAGCATTTCACAGGAAGCAGCATTGCAGGGCGGCGGCAGAACCTATGCGGTTCTGGGCTGTGGCGTAGATATCTGCTATCCGAAATCCTCGCGCAGACTGTATGAGCAGATCCTGGAACAGGGAGGAATTCTGTCGACCTTTCCACCGGGGACAGAACCGATAAAACGACTTTTTCCGGAACGAAACCGGATTGTGTCGGGTCTTGCCGATGTAATTCTGGTCGTAGAAGCAAGGCAGAAAAGCGGCACCTTTATTACGGTAGATATGGCGTTGGAGCAGGGGAGGGAGGTTTATGCCATTCCGGGGAGACTGACGGATCGGCTTAGTGATGGCTGCAATCTCCTGTTACAGCAGGGAGCACTTATTGCCGTGTCTCCGAAGGATTTACTGCAGCATCTTTCACCGGGGCAGATGGAACTTCCGTTGGAAAATCCCCAGAAGGAAACAGGAAATATGAGAGATGTGGAAGATGCCAAAAGTATGGGAGATGTCAGAAGCATGGAAGCTATCGGAAGCATGGAAAATATCGGGAATGTGGAAGGTGCCTGGAATACGGATGATAGACTGCAGATTCTCCTTGAAATACTGGATTTTCTTCCGAAAAGCGTGGAAGAAATCCGGACTGCATATGAGAAGAAAACCAAAGCTGCGGTTGCCACGCCGGAAATCCTGTGTATGCTAATGGAGCTTTGCATGGAAGGCACTGCAACACAGGTGAGCGGAAATTATTTTGCAGCGAAAGTAGTAACTGTATCACAGCAATTCTGCAAATGAGATTTGATACATGATAGTTTTATTACGTGGTAACTATTCAGAGCCATGCAAATTATGACAATATGGACGTCGAATGCTCGCA
>OLSQ01002441.1_pt1 | contig 13439 bp, 9 predicted proteins | sample 1672561 | NCBI WGS metagenome assembly OLSQ01 (sample SAMEA3136699, study PRJEB25190) | human gut metagenome | biome: human gut; feature: human-associated habitat; material: faeces | place: Austria | collected 2013 | reverse complement strand
TGTTGCGTATGCCGGTGATGTGGATAATCCGGGCGAACCGTCAGAGGAAGTATTGTTTGGTACGGCACCATCGATACCAAGTATTTCAAAAATCAAAGGTGGTGATAAGCGGATTAAGGTCAAATGGAGCAAAGGAACCGGAGCAGATTATTTTAATATTTATTATTCAAAAAAATCGGCTTCCGGTTACAAGGCAGTAGTCAAAGTGCTCGCAGACGAGTCGAAAATCCGTGGTATAGACGGATTAAAGAAGAATACAAAATACTATGTAAAAATCGAAGCAGTGCGAACCGTGTCCGGGATTACGATGAGTTCGGTTTCAACGGTAAAAAGTATCAAAACTGCTTCTAAAAAAGTGAAAGCGACGAGTATATCAGCCAAGTTTTTTAAAACGAAAAAAGCGTTTAAAAAATCAGCGGCTTATAAAAAATATAAAGCCTTCAAAAAACGAGTTTCTTATGCAAAGAGTTATGTGATTCCGGGACTTGTTGGAACAAATGTGGGGGGCTTTTATGCGACACGTATGGTCCCTCAGAGTGTGACATTTGCCGGAAATTATCTGCTGATTTCTGCATATGATTACACGAAAAAACAGGAATCGGTTATTTATGTGATGAACAAAACAACAAGAAAGTATATTACGACCATTGTTCTGCCACATACCGGGCATGTGGGCGGCATCACCTTTGATGGCGAGAATGTCTGGGTGACATACGGTAAAAATTTGCAGAGTTTTAAGTTTAATCAGGTTCAGGCAGCAGTTTTATCCGGCAGGCCGTATTACGAGATTTACCGGTTTGCTTCCGTTGTAAAAATGCCGGAAACGATGTCTTACGTTACCTATTACAATAACCGAATCTGGGCAGCAGCGTACAGCGAATTCTCCTCAAAATATATGTACGGTTATACCATTCAGAATAAATCCGCAGCGCCATCTCTTACTTACACAAACCGGATTCTTATGCCGAACCGGACACAGGGAGTTGTGTTTACTACATCAGGGAAAATGATTGTTTCCCGCTCCTGTCAGACCAAAAAGGGACGCAGAGGTTTTATGTCGCAGTTAGAAACGTATCAGCCGACATGGGATTACGCCAAACTGTCGATTAAGAAAAACAAAAAGAAAAAGACCGTTAAAATGCCTCCGATGAATGAAGGAATTGCGATTGACGGAGCTTACACGTATGTGATTTATGAGTCACCGGCCTTTTATGAATGTCAAGCAAAACTTGACCGGGTGACAGCATTTAAAACAAGTAAAATAAGCTAATAGAGCAAGGGAGCAGAGCATTCGTAATAAAAAGTATATCAAGATTACTTTACTGGATAAGGCAGAACCAATTGTACAAACCGGCATAAGGACACAAAAATAATTTGCAAAGAATGTTTTTAGTGGAGTAACAAAGGAGAAAATAGATATGTGCAAAGAGGTGTTTAATAAGATTTGTGCCAATGCAGATGAATGTTAAAAAAATATAAGGAGTTAATTGAAGAGCAGGAACAACGATAAGCCTCGTATATCAGATATAATGGAGGCAGTATTTGACGCTGGATATTTGCTGTTTGATTTGGCTCCGGGAATTGAAATAATGGGGTTCCCCTTTTGACGATTTTGCGTTATAATAATAACGATTGCCGTGCAAAAGGGGACTTTTGCATTTGAAAATGATTTGAGAAAAAGGAGTTGTAAGAATATGAGAGGACCCGCAGCACCGAAGGATCCGGTTGAAAAAAGACCATGTTTATATGTTGTTTTAGACAAGACGATTTCCGGTTCAAAAGACCCGGAGGGCGTAATTCGCGATTATGTGTACTTAGAGGGAAGATTAAAAGATCAGGTAAAATTTACATCAGGAGATATTGATGAAGAATTGCTGGATATGATCCCAAGGATGGAGACATTCCGCAAACTGGTTCACAGTGTTGGTGTCAGTATCAAGGCGGAAGACCCGGCAGATAAAGAAAAGGAAGTCGAGTTCCAGTTCCAGTGTTATGGAAAAACTGATAAATACACGACAGGAACTGTGATGGAAGCGACAATTCCATGTACGGGAGAAGAAATGGTTCTTCCGGTAGATGCCTACCCGGTAAATGAGGATGATGACTGCTTCGGCTCCTTTAATTTTATTTTCCCGGAAGAAAATAAAAATATGGATTTGACAGTCAAATTTTATGTAAATGATGGCTATGAAGTGCCGGAAATTCAAGTTGACCCACCGGTTAATTTTGATTCGCCGGAGTATCAGGATATGATTGAAAACTCGCTTGTGTCGACAGGAAACAATTATCGTCTGAAAAAGGTAATCGAAAAATGTAAACGCGGCGAGGATGTGACGATTGCTTATATTGGAGGCTCGATTACACAGGGAGCCGGCGGAAAGCCAATCAACACGATGTGTTATGCTTACCGTTCTTATGACGCGTTTTGCAAGTTGTTTTCACCTTGCGATGGAAAAAATATGCACTATGTAAAGGCCGGTGTCGGTGGAACTCCATCCGAACTTGGTATGGTGCGTTATGATTTAGATGTTACGAAAAATGGCGAGATTACGCCGGATTTGGTAGTGGTTGAATTTGCGGTAAATGACGAGGGCGATGAGACGCAGGGCGTTAGTTTTGAGAGTCTTGTGATGAAAATTCTACAAGCTGAAAATGCACCGGCAGTGTTATTGAATTTTGCAGTATTTATGAATGACTGGAATCTGCAAAATCGATTGCAGCCAATTGGTGAGCGCTATGAACTGCCGATGGTTAGTGTAAAAGATGCTGTTGTTCCGCAGTTTGAAAAAAATCATGTAATTACAAAGAGACAGTTCTTCTATGATATTTACCATCCAACGAATGATGGACACCGCATTATGGCAGATTGCATTGCAAATTTGTTTGAAAAGGTAGACAAAGAGGAGATGGCAGAGCAGGATATTTCTCTTGACAAAGAGCCGGTTTATGGCACACAGTTTAAGGATTTGATTCGCTTTGACCGCACAAATGCAGAAGATTTTGCAGTGATTGAACAGAGTGGGTATGATGCAAAAGATACAGATATCCAGTATGTAGAGCGTGATATGGATTTGAATGGTTCACCGGAGTTTGCTGACAACTGGATGAATGACGGTTCTGTAACAGGGGCAGAATTTAGGATGACGATTACTTGTAAAAATTTAGTGGCGGTCATCAAAGATTCCGGTTCGTCCGAATTTGGTACGGCTGATATTTTAGTTGATGGCAATGTGGTAAAACAGATTAACCCACTCGATAATGGATGGGCACACTGTAATCCGCAGATTTTAATTGATGAAAAAGAGAGCAAAAAACACGAAGTCGTATTCCGCATGAAAGAAGGCGACGAGGCGAAGAAATTTACAATACTTGGTTTTGGAGTGACACGGTAAATGAAGAAATATGAATTGCTGGCGACTGATGGGCGTGCGCGCAGAGGTCGTTTCACGACACCGCATGGCGTAATTGAGACACCGGTGTTTATGAATGTAGGAACGGTGGCTGCAATTAAAGGAGCAGTTTCTACGATGGATTTACACGATATCCACACGCAGGTTGAATTGTCAAATACGTATCATCTGCATGTGAGACCGGGTGATGACGTGATAAAAAAATTAGGTGGTCTTCATAAGTTTATGAATTGGGACAAGCCGATTTTGACAGATTCAGGCGGATTTCAGGTGTTTTCCTTAGCCGGACTTAGAAAAATCAAAGAAGAGGGCGTGCATTTTAATTCACATATTGATGGACGTAAAATTTTCATGGGACCGGAGGAAAGTATGCAGATTCAGTCGAATCTCGCGTCAACGATTGCGATGGCATTTGATGAGTGTCCACCGCATCCGGCTACGCGTGAATATATGCAGAATTCGGTTGATCGAACGACGCGGTGGCTGCGCCGTTGTAAGGCAGAGATGGAGCGGTTAAATGCCCTTCCGGATACGATTAATAAGGAGCAGATGCTTTTTGGTATTGACCAGGGCGGAACTTTTGAAGATATCCGTATTAATCACGCAAGAGCAATCCGCGAACTGGATTTGGATGGTTATGCGATTGGTGGTTTGGCAGTCGGTGAAACGCATGAGCAGATGTATCACATTTTGGATGTTACGGTGCCGGAACTGCCACAGGATAAACCCATTTATCTGATGGGGGTTGGTACACCACAGAATATTTTAGAAGCTGTAGAGAGGGGTGTTGATTTCTTTGACTGTGTATATCCGGCGAGAAATGGACGACACGGACATGCTTACACAAATCATGGCAAGATGAATCTGCAGAATAAAAAGTATGAACTGGATGACCGTCCGATTGAGGTCGGATGCGGATGTCCTGCCTGCCGACACTACAGCAGGGCGTATATCAGGCATCTTTTAAAGGCAAAGGAAATGCTTGGTCTGCGATTATTAGTCTTGCATAATTTGTATTTTTATAATACAATGATGGAAGAAATTCGGGAAGCTATCGAAACAGGTACTTTCTCTGAATATAAAAAGAACAAGCTGGCACGTATGGAAGCCGGTTTGGATGAATGATTTTAGGAGGTTTAACTCATGCAGGGAATTGGAATTATTTTGCTTTATGTGGTAATTATCGGCGCATTCTACTTGATTGCGATTCGTCCGCAGAAAAAGAAAGAAAAAGAGCATCAGGCATTAGTAAATGCAGTTGCAGTTGGTGACAGTATTCTTACAACCAGCGGTTTTTACGGTGTTGTCATTGATATGACAGACGAAGTGGTTATCGTTGAGTTTGGAAGTAACAAAAACTGTCGTATTCCGATGCAGAAGTCTGCGATTGTAGAAGTTGATAAAGCAGAAGAAGCCTAGTTGGAACAAGAGAAAGAGCCATGCATTTGAAAGAAATTCGGATGTGTGGTTTTTTTGTTTGCGGATTTCGTAACTATAAAAAAATCCACCATTATCTTATAATAATCCATTGACCGTTTATAGGGAGAGTTTGTTATAATGAAGTTAATGAAAAAGAGGGAGAGAAATGATGAAGGAAAAATTACTGGAGAAATTTCAGGACGTTTACGGTGATACCAATGGTACAAAAGTATATTTTGCACCGGGACGAGTGAATCTGATTGGTGAGCACATTGATTATAGTGGCGGATTGGTGCTGCCGTGTGCGCTGACGCTTGGAACTTATGGTGTTGCGAGAAAACGAGGGGACAAGAAAATAAAGGTTTATTCCATGAACATGGAGGACGAGATTCAGGAGATTGCGATTGGAGATTATCAAGTAGTGAATGAATCCGATTGGACGAACTATATTAAAGGTGTCTTGTGGGCATTTGAAAAGAAAGAAATGGTACTGCCATTTGGCATGGATTTACTGTTGTTTGGCGACTTACCAAGCGGGGCGGGACTTTCTTCCTCAGCATCTTTGGAAGTGTTGATTGGATTTATCATGCGGGACTTGTATGGCTTTGATGTGACCAATGTAGATCTTGCATTAATTGGGCAGCAGGCAGAGCATGAATTTTGTGGTGTAAACTGTGGTATTATGGACCAGTTTGCCGTGGCAATGGGAAAAAAGGATCATGCACTTTTATTAAACACGAAAACTTTGGATTATGAGTATATTCCTATTACACTGTGCGGAGTAAAATTAATTATTGCGAACAGCAATAAAAAGCATAAACTTGGTGAGTCAAAGTATAATGAAAGACGGGAAGAATGTGAAACTGCTTTGGAAGAAATTTCACAGGCAATTGGAATTCATGCCCTTTGCGATTTGGATGAAAAAACATGGAATCTGTATCAGGTGACGGTTAAGGATGACGATAGAAAACGACGTGTGAAACATGCGGTCACGGAAAATGCCAGAACAAAGCAGGCGGCTGCAGCGTTAAAAAACGGTGAACTAAAAACATTCGGCGAGTTAATGAAAGCATCCCATCAGTCGTTATCCGAAGATTATGAAGTCACAGGAGATGAAATGGATGCGCTGGCAGAGGCAGCCTGGCAGCAGGATGGGGTTCTTGGCTCCCGCATGACCGGGGGCGGTTTTGGCGGCTCAACAATTAGTCTTGTAGAAGAGAATTTCGTGGATGAATTTATTCAGGAAACCGGAAGAATCTATACAGAAAAAACAGGGCTTAGCGCAGACTTCTATGTAGTTGAAATTGGTGATGGACCTGTGGTACAATAATAAAGGAAAACGAACGATTTCGAGCCCCTATGATAAAGGAAACAAAGCGTCGTGCTTGCACGTAAGAAGTGAGGCTCGAATCCGATTTTAGTAAAATGAAATGGAGGAAACAATTTTGAAAATTTTAGTAACAGGCGGAACCGGCTACATTGGTTCCCATACGTGTGTGGAGCTTTTAAACAAGGGATATGAAGTAGTTGTTTTTGATAATTTGTATAACTCAAAAATTGATGTGGTAGATAAGATTGAGAAAATCACAGGAAAGAAAATCACATTCTATAAAGCAGATATGTTAGACAAAGAGAGTATGCGTCCGATTTTTGAGGAGCATAAATTGGATGCTGTGATTCATTTTGCAGGTTTAAAAGCGGTTGGAGAGTCAGTGGCAAAACCGTTGATGTATTATCAGAATAATATCACCGGTACATTAAATCTTTGCGAATTAATGAAGGAATATGGCTGCAAGCGCATTATTTTCAGCTCTTCGGCAACAGTTTATGGTGATCCGGCGCAGATTCCGATTACGGAGGCGTGTCCGAAAGGAACCTGTACAAATCCGTATGGATGGACGAAGTCGATGTTAGAGCAGATTTTATCTGATTTTTATACATCAGACAATGAGTGGAGCGTTGTTCTTTTACGTTACTTTAATCCGATTGGAGCGCATGAGAGCGGTTTGCTTGGGGAAAGTCCGAATGGAATTCCGAATAATCTGATGCCGTACATTATGCAGGTAGCAGTTGGCAAACTTCCGGAACTTGGTGTGTTTGGTGATGATTATGATACACCGGATGGAACAGGTGTCCGCGATTACATTCATGTAGTTGATTTGGCAAAAGGACATGTGAATGCGATTCAGAAGGCTGTATCTGCAGAAGGTGTTAATATTTATAATTTAGGAACTGGAAATGGTTATAGTGTTTTAGATATTGTAAAGGCATTTGAGGCAGCAAATGGAGTGAAAATTCCATATACGATTAAGCCACGTCGTGCCGGCGATATTGCCACTTGTTACGCAGACCCGAAAAAGGCAAAAGAAGAACTTGGCTGGGAAGCACAGTACGATTTGAAACGGATGTGTGAAGATTCCTGGCGTTATGCACAGATGTGCGAGAAATAAAAAAAGAAACGGAGGGTATTTGAATGGATACAAAAAAGCAGATTGAAGAGGGAAAAGTGGTACTTGGTATTGAATTTGGTTCAACCAGAATCAAGGCGGTTTTGATTGATGGAAAACATCATCCGATTGCATCCGGAAGCCATGAATGGGAAAATCAGTTAGTGGATGGTGTCTGGACTTACAGCATCGATGCCATTTGGAATGGATTGCAGGACTGCTATCAGGATATGAAAAAAGATGTGCAGGAAAAATACGGTGTGAAAGTAACCAAATTAGCTGCGATTGGATTTAGTGCCATGATGCATGGATATATGGCATTTGATAAGGATGACAAAATTCTTGTTCCGTTCCGCACTTGGCGTAATGCGATTACCGAAGAAGCGTCGGAAAAATTGACAGATTTATTCCGGTATAATATTCCGCAGAGATGGAGTGTTGCCCATTTGTATCAGGCGATTTTAAATGGAGAAGAACACGTAAAAGATATTTGCTTCCAGACAACATTAGCCGGTTATATTCACTGGATGCTGACCGGCAAAAAAGTGCTTGGTGTAGGGGATGCATCCGGTATGTTCCCGATTGATATTGCAACAGGAAAATTTGATGCAAAAATGGTTTCTCAGTTTGATGAAGCGATTGCAGACAAAGGATATCCATGGAAATTAATGGACATTTTCCCGGAAGTATTGTCCGCCGGAGAGGATGCAGGAACACTTACACAAGAAGGCGCAAAACTTCTTGATACAGACGGTGATTTGGAGGCAGGAGTTCCACTTTGCCCGCCGGAGGGAGATGCAGGGACCGGTATGGTGGCAACGAATTCTGTTGCACGGCGCACAGGAAATGTGTCTGCCGGTACATCGGTATTTTCTATGGTAGTTCTCGAAAAAGAACTGAGTAAAGTTTATAAAGAACTGGATTTGGTTACAACACCGTCCGGTGATTTGGTTGCGATGGTGCACTGCAACAACTGTACATCCGATTTGAATGCGTGGGTAAATATTTTCCGCGAATTTGCAGAGAGTTTTGGCATGGATGTCGATATGAATCAGTTGTATGGCACATTGTACAAAAAAGCGATGGAAGGCGATGCAAACGGTGGAAATCTGTTGGCGTACAATTATATTTCCGGTGAAAATATTACAGAAATGGAAGAAGGACGTCCATTGTTTGTCCGTACCCCAAACAGTAAATTTAATTTAGCTAACTTTATGCGCGTGAATCTGTATTCAGCACTTGCTTCTTTGAAAATTGGTATGGATCTTCTTTTGAAAGAGGAAAAAGTAGCGGTAGATAAGCTTTTAGGTCATGGTGGTTTATTTAAAACCAAAGGTGTTGGTCAGCAGATTTTGGCAGACGCTGTAGATACACCAATTTCGGTTATGGAAACGGCCGGTGAAGGTGGTGCCTGGGGCATTGCTGTGTTAGCTGCTTATTTGATTCATAACAATGGAAAAAATCTTGGTGACTATTTGAATGAAGAGGTGTTTGCCGGTCAGGAAGGCAGTGAATTAAATCCGAATCAGGAAGGAGTCAAAGGATTTGATGAATTTATTCGGATTTATAAAGAAGGACTTCCGATTGAGCGGACAGCCGTTAATTCAATGAAATTATAAAATGGAGAACGAGTAGGGAGAAGGCATTTTTTATGATCAGTGTATTTCTTGTCGAAGATGAATTTATTGTCAGAGAGGGAATCAAGAATATAAATTGGGAGGCCCATGGTCTCTCGTTTGTTGGAGAGGCCAGTGATGGAGAACTGGCCTTTCCTCTTATAAAAAAGAAGCATCCGGATATTGTAATTACAGATATATGCATGCCTTTTATGGACGGATTGGAGTTAAGCCGTTTGATAAAAAAAGAGCTGCCACAGACAAAGATTTTGATTTTAAGTGGACATGAAGAATTTGAATATGCAAAGGATGCCATTCAAATTGGTGTGGAAGAATATTTGTTAAAACCGATTAACAGTGATGAATTACTACAGGTTGTCAGACGTGCAGCAGACAAAATTACAGAAGAAAGACAAGCGGGCAGGCGTGACAGAGAGGACGAGGCCGGAGAGAAAGAACGCAGAGAGCATGCTAAGAGCCTCTTTTTTTCCAATCTGATTGAGGGAAGACTTTCTATGGCAGAGCTTCTGGAAAAAGCGCGCAGTATTGGAATTGAATTGGCTGCGTCCTATTATCAGATAATGCTTGTGAAAATCGGACGAAGTACTTTTGATTCATATTCGGCAGCAGTTAATGAAATGAATGACAAATTGCAAAATTATATATCTTCAAAATCGGAACACATGGTGTGTTTTGACAGAGAACCGGAGGGCGAAATTATTCTTTTTATGGAAGAATCAAAAGAGAAGATGGAAGAAGATGTGCAGGATTTGGCAGATTTTTTAGAAAATATGTTATCGGAAAAACCGGAAATTGGCTATTTTGGAAGCGTAGGCAGTCCGGTGAGCCGTATTCGCGAAATCTCACAAGCGTATGAGACGGCAGCACATGCTTTTGCTTATCGTTTTCTGGTAGAAGGAAATCAGATTCTGCGATTTGAGCAGATTGATAGAAAGCCGGTTTTGATGGAAAGAGCCGATGGCGAGTATCATGTTGGAAAAATTAATTTTGGCGGACTTGATAAGACTCGGATTGAAGCTTTTTTGCGTGGAGGTGATTCGGAAGAAATTCCGATTTTTGTAGAGGAATATCTTGAAAATGCAGGGGATGCCTGCCAGAATTCATTGATTTTCCGTCAGTATCTTGTGATGGATATGTATGTTGCGGCGAGCCATTTTTTGGAGCAGCTTGGAGATTCAGAGGAGTTTTCCAGAAAGGAGCCGTTTGAAAGCCCAGCACAGATGGAACAGGTTTTACAGCAGTTAGATACAACTATTTCTTATGTAATTTCTTTGTTCCGTGAGGTGATGGAGATACGAGACTGCCACACGAAAGAGCATAACAGCGATATTGTCGAGCTTGCAAAAAAATATATCGACGAAAATTACAGTGATGAGGATTTGTCACTGAATACCGTTGCGGCAGAGGTGAATGTCAGTCCAAATCATCTCAGTGCGATTTTCAGCCAGAAGACAGGACATACTTTTATCCGTTATTTGACGGACGTACGTATGAATAGAGCCAAAGAACTTTTGAAATGCACAACGATGCGGAGTAGTGAAATAAGTGAAAAAGTTGGTTATAAAGATCCACATTATTTTTCGCACTTATTTAAGAAAAATCAGGGATGTACCCCAACACAGTACCGAGAGGGAGGGGCAAAAGGATGAAAAAATTATTTTTTCGTATTTTTAGGAAGAAAATAGATGAGTATCGTGATTTTTCGATTCAGAAAAAAATTTCAGTGGCATTTGTACTTCTTTTAGTGCCACTGATTTTGTTCGTCCTGATTTGGTTTGTGTGTGCGTTGGATGCAACTAACCGTTATGATAAGGTTGTAAGGAATACGTCCATTATCAGTGAATTTAATTTGGATTTTAAAAAGAATTATGATTATAAAATATATTTGATTACGACAGGAAACCGTACTTATGAGGATCAAAATCCGGAACAAGATATCCGTTATGCAAAAGATATTATCAGACGTGTAAAGGTAACGACGGAAAATAGCGAAAACAAGGAATGTATTGCCCAGATTGAACGTTATTTTCAAGTGCTTGAAAAATATACAAAAACGATTCTGGAAAATATACAGAAAGAAGGGAAATATGATGAAAATCGGGATTTGTGGGAAAATGGCGTGCAATTAGTCACCACAAATATTCAAAATAAGATGCTGCAGCTGCTTTATAATGAAAACAGACAAAGTGCACTTATTTATTCGGATATGCAGCACATCACCCGAAATATGATTATTATAAGTTTGTTCCTTGCTGCTTTTCTTGTTGTGGTTACCACGATGATGATTACAATTATTCCGAGAAGTATTTCTAAACCGGTTCGCTATCTGAGTAGTATTACGAAAGAGGTTGCCGATGGAAATCTTGAGGTGCGGGCACATATGGAACATGGTGTGGATGTAAAATTGTTAGCGGATTCATTAAATGTAATGATTGAAAAAATAAAGACGCTGATTGATAATGTGATGCTGGAACAGATGAGACTTCGAGAAGCTGAATTGGAAATCTTACAGATGCAGATTAATCCTCATTTCTTATACAATACGCTGGATACAATTGTTTGGCTGGCCGAAGCAGGTCAAAAAGAACAGGTTGTTAGTATGGTACAGACGTTGTCTGATTTTTTCCGTGCTTCCTTAAATAGTGGAAAAGACATTGTGTCTTTAGAAGGGGAATGTCGTCATATTACAAGTTATTTGCAGATTCAGCAAGTAAGATATCAGGATATTTTAACATATGATGTGGATATACCGGAGGAGATTGCTAACTGCAAAATACCAAAAATAACGTTACAGCCACTTGTGGAAAATGCACTTTATCATGGAATTAAGAATAAGAGAGGAAAGGGAAGGATAGTAGTTACCGGACGAAGGGAAAAAGACAAATGTGTTATCCGGGTGGAAGATAATGGAATTGGTATGACAAAAGAACGGTTGAATCAGGTTCGTGGCGGCTTGACGACGAAAATTGAAGACAGCAATGATTTTTATGGTTTGTATAATGTGAATGAAAGAATCCGGTTGAAGTTTGGAGAAGAATATGGACTTTCCATCGACAGCGTATTGCAGGAAGGAACATGTGTTGAGGTGTGGCTGCCATGGGAATCGTAAAAAAATCACCCTTGCCGTAATTTTTTCAATCATTTATGAAAAAAAGAATAGAAAAATCAAAAATAACCAAAAGAATATCCATTGGACTTTTGGTTATTTTTTATTATGATGGAGATACAAAAACGAGAACTCATACAGAAAAGGAGGAATTGAGTTATGAGAAAAAATTTCATGAAAAAGGTAGTAGCAGGAATGCTTACTGCAGTAATGGCGTTTTCCCTTACTGCATGTGGAGGTGGTGATGCTTCCACAAATGACACAGCGAAAGAAGAAGGATCTTCCGATGTAATTACGGTTGGATTTTCACAGGTAGGTGCAGAATCTGACTGGCGTACAGCAAACTCAGAATCAATGAAATCAACATTTACCAAAGACAATGGTTATGAATTGATTTTTGATGATGCACAGCAGAAACAGGAGAACCAGATTTCAGCCATCCGTAACTTTATCCAGCAGGATGTTGATTACATCGTACTTGCACCGGTTACTGAGACCGGATGGGATGCCGTTCTTGGTGAGGCAAAACAGGCAGGAATCCCGGTTATCATCGTTGACCGTATGGTAGATGTATCAGATGACAGTTTGTATACTGCATGGGTTGGCTCTAATTTTAAACTGGAAGGTCAAAAAGCGTGTGCTTGGTTGAAAGCATATCAGGATGCAAAGAAAATTGATAAGATTAACATTGTTGATATTCAGGGTACCATTGGTGCATCTGCTCAGATTGGACGTACAGAAGCTTTGAATGAAGCAGTGAAAGCAAATGGCTGGAATCTTCTTGCACAGCAGACCGGTGAATTTACACAGGCAAAAGGACAGGAAGTTATGGAGTCTATGCTGAAACAGTATGACAACATCAACGTAGTATACTGCGAGAATGATAACGAAGCATTCGGAGCAATCGATGCAATCGAAGCAGCAGGTAAGACAGTTGGATCTGATATCGCTAACGGCGAAATCATGGTAATTTCTTTCGATACAACACATGCAGGACTTCAGGATGTTCTTGATGGAAAGATCGAATGTGATGTAGAGTGTAACCCACTTCACGGACCACGTGCTGAAGAACTTATCAAAAAACTTGAAGCTGGCGAAGACGTTGATAAACAGAACTATGTAGATGAAGAAATCTTTGCTCATGATGACACAGTTAAATCTGTAAAAGCTACAAACAGCTTAGACGAAGAAAAAGATTTTGATGTAACACCACTTACACAGGATATTCTTGACAAACGTGCATACTAAAATGCATTAGGAAAGTCGGATATATAATTTGACAGACACATAAGGGTGGTTGAATAGAGAGGCGTGGTAGATAATAATCGGAATGTGCCGGATATTTATACTACGCCCTCTTTATTGAAAAAAGGAAAGCAGGTGGAAGAGTATGGAGGGTAATGTTGTACTTACAATACGG
>OLSQ01002440.1_pt1 | contig 13442 bp, 8 predicted proteins | sample 1672561 | NCBI WGS metagenome assembly OLSQ01 (sample SAMEA3136699, study PRJEB25190) | human gut metagenome | biome: human gut; feature: human-associated habitat; material: faeces | place: Austria | collected 2013 | reverse complement strand
GAAGTTACTGGCAACAAATGGTAAGAATCAGGATGATGGATTGGTACAGAGAATATGTTAGGAAACACACAAGGAAAACTTTTAAATGAATACATAGAAGATTATGTGGTATTTGATTTGGAGACAACCGGGGTTTCTCCATATAATGATGAAGTTATCGAGATTTCAGCGGTAAAAGCCAGAAAAGGGAAAGTAGTAGAAGAGTTTAGCGAATTGGTAAATCCGAAAAGAACGATTCCCTTTGCAGCAAGCAGGGTAAATAATATAACGGACGATATGGTTTCGGATGCACCGTTTTTTGATGAAGTGCTGAGACATTTTCTGGAATTTGTTGGAGAAGATGTGTTAGTTGGTCACAATATTCAAAGTTTTGATATGAAATTCATTTACAGGGATTGCGAGAGATATTTTCATCAGTTGATAACAAATGACTATGTGGATACGCTTATTCTTGCAAAAAGATGTTTCCCGGAATGGAGACATAGAAGACTGGGGGATTTGGCAGACTATTACGGAATATCAACACAAGGTGCACATAGGGCATTAGCGGATTGTAGAATGAATCAGCGTGTTTTTGAGTTACTTGGCAAAGAAATGAATACGGAGACAAAGAAAACGCTTGATTCCAATGTAAAGACGTGTCCGTTATGCAATCTGCCATTAAAGAAAAGAAATGGACGATATGGGGAATTCTGGGGTTGCACGGGATTTCCGAATTGCAGATATACTGAGAATATATAATCAATAAAAGGAGAATCGATCACATAAAGATGGAACGGTTAGATAAGATTATAGCGTTGAGAAAACATTTACATCAGATACCGGAAGCTTCTATGCATGAGGTGCAGACGAAGAAGGTGCTAATGCAATTTCTGAAAGAGAATACAGATTGTTTTGTTGTAGATAAAGGAGAGTGGTTCTATGCGGTGAGACGAGCAACTAGTGAACCGACACAGCCGCCAATCGCATTTCGGGCAGATATGGATGCGGTCTGCGGAGCGGATGGAAAGCCGGGACATTATTGCGGGCATGATGGACACAGTAGCATTTTGTGTGGAGTAGCCATGTATCTTGCAGAACAGAATCTATCTTTGACAAGAGATGTGTATCTGATCTTTCAACCGGCAGAGGAGATAGGGCAGGGTGCAAAATTATGCAAGACATTGATATGTGAGAAAAACATTGCAGAGATTTACGGTTTGCATAACATTCCGGGATATCCGTTACAGCAAATTTTGGTGCGCAAACAGACATTTGCATGTGCGTCGACAGGATTAGCAATACGCATGAAAGGAGTTCCAAGCCATGCTGCATATCCGGAAGCAGGACGGAATCCGGCAATTCCTTTTGCCAACCTTTTGTCAGCGTTAGAGCAACTTACGGATGATATACGGAAACAGAATGAATTTGTATTGATGACTGTGATTGGAATGGATATAGGAAGTGCTAATTATGGAGTATCTGCGTCAGAGGGAGAATTACGGCTTACGGTGAGAGCAGAGAGACAACATGTATTTGATGCTTATTTAGAAAGTATTCAGAGACTTGTTGAACAATATGCATGCAAGGGTGGATTTTCTTATACGATTGAGGAAATTGAACGATTTCCTGCAACAGAGAATTCGCAAAATGGTGTGGAGCGGATTTGTGATGCGGCAAAGAAGATGAATCTCAAAGTAAGCGAGTTAGAACAACCAATGCGATGGTCAGAGGATTTTGGATATTACTTACAGGAAACAACGGGTGCTTTTTTCGGAATTGGAGACGGCAAGGATCATGCACAGTTACATATGGCTGAGTATGAATTTCCGGATGCAATTATTGAAACGGGGATTCAGATGTTTTTGGCACTCATTTAGAGATAGCAGTTGATCGGAGATGATACACAGATGGCAGGCTGGGATAAAAAAGCAGGAATCATATTGAGTAATACTGTATCAGAGGATAAGATCTGGTCATTGTTTAATTATGTCTTTTCAAATGCTTGTAGTAAAAGAAATACATACAAGTTTGGATTGATCAAAGCGATATCAGATAATTTATTTAATTGTGAATGGACTGTTTCTGGGTATAAGCTATCTTTTAATGATCTGTTTTCTAAGTTTGCGGAAAATTATTGGAATTTGGTTGTAAAATATGGCTTGCGACAGATGCGTCCGGATGGAAAATCGGAATATTCCAAGATTGAACAAATATTTCTTGATATAGTACAGAAATATGATGTATTGAAAGAATTAACATTTTCTAGTTTAGCGCAAAATGATATGGATTGGGTCACAAGAGAAACAGCGAAGAATTGTAAGAAATATGTTTTGGGTGCGTTATACAATGATTTCGAGGGATTATTTTATGCATTTGATGTGAATCATCAGGATTATATAATTTTAAATCCTTCGGTATATGATTTTATGTTGCGTTACAAACCGGAGATTGAAAAATTGAATTATTTTGCTTGGGCAAAATTTTTGGAAACAATCAATGATGAGTCAGTGCTGATTAAACTTTTGGATAAACTGGAATTAGCAACACCACATAGAGAGGATTTATCCATATATCGCGAGATTCTTAGAAAAGAATTTGAAGAGAATACTTGTTTTTACTGTGGTAAGAAATTGACAGGTGTTGTTCATGTTGATCATTTTATTCCGTGGTCATATGTGAAAGATGATAAGATGTGGAATTTTGTTCTTTCTTGTTCATCATGTAATTTAAAGAAAAATAATAGAATTCCGGTGGAACGCTTCTTAATTAAGATTCAGAACAGAAATAGCAGAGCAAAGCAGATTCAGAATAGGATTGTATATGAGGATTTTAAGGAATATAATAATGATAGACTGCAAAGATTGTGGAAATACGCACAGTTGAGCGGATTGAAAGAATTTTCGTTATAATATTTTGCGTTAAGGAAAGGAGATTAACATGAGAGGTTGGAGAAAGATTTTATTTAGTATTGGTTGCATTAGTGTACTTGCTTTGCAAAGTATTTGTGTACATGCAACAGATGCTGCAATGAACAATCCGGACGTGAATAAAGAAGCGGTGAAAGAGAATCCGGACACGAAGGCTGCTTACGAAAAGGCAGGAATTATTTACGAAGGTGAGGATAAGAAAGAAGAGACGATTGCACAATATGGCGCTGCATCCGTTGCACAATCATTGGACTCTAATCTGTTTTCAACATCCTCCAGGTATGACCGTATTATATTTCAACCGGAGAAAAATGGTATTTATTTTATCAAGTATAATAAGAAGAATTATGGGTATTATGATGTGTTTTTTTATGATCTGAATACAAAGTCATATAAGAATGTATATACTTTTCGTACAGGTGACTGTCAGCTGTATACTACGAAGGATGCATTTTATTATATGACCGGAAAGGCGGGCTCCTTATCAGAAAAAGTTACAGTGGGAGATAAGACATATGGGAATACATATACTGTCACAATTACAAAATATGATCTTATCACAGGGAAGACATCAGAAACAACATTAGATGCAATATATTGTAATGGCTATTGGGGCAATTTTGTAAGTTGCATAGGAGTGGATACGAAAGGCAGAATGTATGTGGCAACGAATGAAGATGAATTGTTGTTGTATGATCGTCAGGGAAAATGTCTGAGTAAACAATCTTACACAGGAGAAATATATGAATTTTACGGTTTTGATGCAACCAATGGTAATTTCTATTATGAAGGGCAATATAATTGGAGATATTGGGGTTACGATCATTATATGGCATCTTTGATGGCAGGTAATGTGGATTCAAATAATAAGATTGCGTTACCGGAAGCAAATCTTTCTATTTTATATCAGATGGGATTTTTTACTCATCAACAGCCGGTAACTATGTTAAATGATAAATATTTAGCGGTGCTTACCACATTTTCTTCGGACACGTTGTTATTATTAGACTCCAACGTCTACGATTATACGGATCACACAAAACAGTCTACCAGTATCAATTTGCTCAATAGCGGTGTGTCAGTTTCCGTTTTAAATGTTGGCAATCCGAATGTTTCGAAATTAGCACTTCAGACATCACAATCTGAATATGAAAATGATATGGATACAAGTAGTATCGGTCCACGGTGTGCTTTGACATCGGACGGGAATAGATTAATTGTAAAGACGGATGACTGTTCTTTGACAGAGTATGATATAGCCGGGAAGACAAAGATATCAGAAGTAAAGACAACACATCCTGTATATACATTTGCAATAGCCAGCTTCATAGGTGCATTCCTGTCTATATTCGGAGACCTGGCTGCATCTGCTATTAAGAGAAATCATGATGTGAAAGACTATGGAAAGTTAATACCGGGACATGGTGGAATTATGGACAGATTCGACAGTGCAATATTCACTGCACCTGTTGTTTACTGGTCAATAGAGGTTATTAACAAAGTCTTTGGAGGTTGATAATGAAGAACGTTTCGATACTTGGTTCAACTGGTTCAATTGGAACACAGACATTAGATGTTATTAGAAGAAATGCTGATATTAACGTAGTTGCACTTGCAGCGGGCACAAGGGTTGCTGACCTTGCAGAACAGGTCCGTGAATTCAAGCCACAGCTTGTATGTATAGGTAAAGAAGAACTTGTTTCAGAGTTAAAGACTCTTATCGGTGATATGGATGTTAAGATTGTAAGTGGTGACGAAGGTCTTATTGAGGCTGCAACAATTGAGAGTGCAGAAATTGTTGTCACAGCGGTTGTAGGTATGATGGGAATTACACCTACAGTTGAAGCTATCAAAGCACATAAGGACATTGCACTTGCCAATAAAGAGACACTTGTGTGTGCAGGTCATATTATTATGAGTCTTGCTAAGGAATGTAATGTTAATATATATCCTGTTGACAGCGAACATTCAGCAATATTCCAGTGCCTTAACGGTGAGAACCGTGGTGAGATAGAGAAGATTCTTCTTACAGCTTCTGGTGGTCCATTCAGAGGAAAGAAAAGAGCTGACCTTGAAAATGTACAGTTAGAGGATGCACTTAAGCATCCTAACTGGGCTATGGGACGCAAGATAACAATAGATTCTTCTACTATGGTTAATAAAGGGCTTGAGGTGATGGAGGCACAGTGGCTTTTTGGAGTACCTGCCGAGAAGGTTCAGGTTATAGTCCAGCCACAGAGCATAATCCATTCAATGGTTGAATTCAAGGATGGAGCTGTTATGGCACAGCTTGGAAGTCCTGATATGAGACTTCCTATACAGTATGCTCTTTATTATCCTGAAAGAAGAGAGCTTAATACAGAAAGACTTGATTTCTATGAACTGGCTAAGATTACATTTGAAAAGCCGGATATGGAGACTTTCAAGGGACTTAAGCTTGCTTACGAGGCTGCAGCACGCGGGGGAAATATCCCGACTGCACTTAATGCAGCTAACGAAGTAGCTGTAGCAAGATTTTTAGACAGAAAGATAAAATATCTGGATATTCCGGATATTATAGAATACGCCATGAATGAAGTGGATTATATCAATAATCCAACAGTAGAGCAGATTCTCTCTACACAGAAGATAGTAACAGACATGATAGAAAGCAGGTGGTAGGAGTTGGTTCTTAATGTTATTCTGGCGATTCTTGTACTTAGTATAATTGTTATTGTCCATGAATTCGGACATTTTATAATAGCTAAGGCTAATGGCATAACTGTAGTTGAATTCTCAATCGGATTCGGACCGAAGCTGATACATTTCAGAAAAGGTGAGACGGAATATTGTATTAAAGCACTTCCTTTTGGTGGTGCATGTACGATGCTTGGTGATGAGTTTCTTGAGATGAGTGTTATACAGTCAGAAGAAGATGATGACGAAGAGCTTACGGATGAAGAGAAGGAAGCTAAGAAAAGGAAGCTTGCTATTGAAAATGGCTATGACATGGAAAAGTCATTTGCAAGTAAATCAGTCTGGGCAAGAATTGCTGTTATAGCAGCAGGTCCGGTATTTAATTTCCTTCTTGCTTTCGTGTGTGCAGTAGTTATTGTCGGAAGTCTTGGCTATGATCCATGTGACATTGACGTTGTTAAAGATAATTCGCCAGCCACAGAAGCAGGGCTTCAGGAAGGTGATGTCATAACTAAGGTTAATGGACATAAGGTAACATTTTACAGGGATTTTTATTTCTACAGGGCTTATAATGCAGATAAGACTCTTAACATAACATTTACAAGAGACGGTGAAAAGATGACAACAACTGTTACTCCGCAGCATATTAAGCAGCAGAAGTATCAGGTTGGAATTATGATGAATGAGAATTGTCTCATAAGTTCTGTTACCAAGGATTCTCCGGCTGAAAAGGCGGGACTTAAAGCTAATGATGTTATCAAAGCAGTTGATGGTACTGCAATGGAGAATAGTTCCAATGTGACAGAAGCTATTACATCAAGCGGCGGCAATAAGGTTGTATTCACGGTTGCAAGAGATGGAAAAAATGTTGATGTGACAGTTGAGCCTAAGATGGTTGAAGTTGAAAGCTATGATACAGGCTTTGTTGTATATGGAGACAGGGTAAAGACTTCTCCTATTGGTACGCTTAAGTATTCAGTGGAGGAAGTCGGATACAGTGTCAAGACAGTAATACAGAGTCTTGGAATGTTATTTACAGGAAAGATTGGGTTTGATTCATTGTTAGGACCTGTCGGAACTGTCAGCACAATGAGTGAGATTGTTGAAGAAAGTAAGGCAGATGGTGCATTTTATGTATTCCTTAATCTTATGAATCTTGCAGCACTTATCAGTGCCAACTTAGGAGTTATGAATCTGCTGCCAATTCCGGCACTTGACGGAGGCAGACTTGTATTCCTTATAATAGAGGCATTAAGAGGCAAGCCGGTTAAGAGAGAGCATGAAGGAATTGTTAATTTCATAGGTATGATACTTCTTGTTATACTTATGATTGTTGTATTGCTTAAAGATATAATGGCATTGTTCTAATACAGAAAGGACACAGGGGTTATGTACAGAGATAATACTAAGGTTGTTAAGATAGGAAACCGCATGATTGGCGGTGGCAATCCTATTCTTATCCAGTCAATGACTAATACACATACAGAAGATGTTGCGGCAACAGTAGCGCAGATTAAGGAGCTTACCAAAGCTGGTTGTGAAATCATCAGATGCACAGTTCCAACTAAGGAAGCTGCACTTGCAATCAAAGAGATAAAGAAGCAGATAGAGATACCTCTCGTTGCAGATATACATTTTGATTACAAGATGGCTATTATGGCAATGGAGAATGGGGCTGACAAGATTAGAATTAATCCGGGCAATATCGGCGGAACAGACAAGATAAAGGCTGTTGTTGATGTTGCAAGGGAAAGAAATATACCAATCAGGGTTGGTGTCAACAGCGGTTCACTTGAGAAAGACCTTATTGAGAAATATGGTGGAGTAACAGCAGAGGGAATCGTTGAGAGCGCACTTGACAAGGTTAAGATTATTGAAGACTTAGGTTATGATAATCTTGTTGTCAGCATCAAATCTTCTGATGTAATGATGTGTGTTAAAGCACATGAGCTTATTGCAAAACAGACTAATCATCCGCTTCATGTTGGAATTACTGAGTCTGGAACAATATTCTCAGGAAGCATTAAGTCATCAATCGGACTTGGTCTTATACTGAATCAGGGAATTGGCGACACAATAAGAGTTTCTCTTACAGATGATCCTGTAAGGGAAATAGAGGCTGCGAAACTGATACTTAAGACTCTTGGCTTAAGAAAAGGCGGAATAGAGGTTGTTTCATGCCCTACATGCGGAAGAACAAGAATTAATCTTATAGACCTTGCAGGAAAGGTTGAGAAAATGGTTTCAGGGTATGACCTTGACTTGAAGCTTGCTGTAATGGGATGTGTAGTTAACGGACCGGGAGAAGCAAAGGAAGCTGATCTTGGAATTGCAGGCGGTATTCATGAAGGGCTTCTGATTAAAAAGGGCGAGATCATCCGCAAGGTTCCGGAGGATCAGCTTTTATCCGTGCTTCGGGAGGAACTGGAGCATTGGGAATCGTAGGTTAGAAAGAAGAACGGGTATGGAAAAATCATTTTTTGATGTATTTCCCAAACTAAATCTGGATAAAAAAAGCAGTGAGCTGTTTGAACAGGTCACCGTATGTAAAGTCTCTGCAACCAAAAGCAGGGACTTTGTCCGTGTGAGCATTGTAAGTGATTATCTGATTCCGAAGGAGACAATCTATAAGGTTGAAAAGGAAATCAAACGGCAGTTTTTTGATAAGCATCCGGTGACGGTCAAGCTATATGAGAGCTTTCATCTGTCGGAGCAGTATACGCCGGAAAATCTGATGCGGGAGTATGAGTCCAGTATTTTGCTTGAGCTGCGGGAATACAGCCCGGTGGAATATAACATTTTCAAGATGGCAGATCTTTCCTATCCGAAGGAGAATCAGATCCTGATTATGGCAGAGGATACGGTTTTAGCCAGAAGTAAGTCACAGGAGCTTCTGCGGATCTTAGAGAAGATCATTGTGGAGCGGTGTGGACTTAAGGCAGAATGCCTGATGGAATATAAAGAGAAGAAAACAGGACGTCATAAGGAAGAGGATGACATCATGATTTCCCGGCAGATCCGGGAGATCACACTGCGTGCCTTTGGAAAGGCAGGAGCGGCCGCAGAGGAAGCTTCGGAAGAAATGGAGTCAGGTGCTGCAGGGCGTGCGGAAGGAGCAGGAGAAGGCTCATCCACAAATGCAGGAGCCATTGGAGGTACACCGGAGAAGCCGACAGAGCAGGGAAAAGGAACGGTCAGTAAGGGAGTCGGAGAGAAGCGCCCATTCGAGAAGCGCAGCTTTGGAAAGAGAGAGGATCGCGGCGATTTCCGCAGAGCCATTAAGAAATCGGATAATCCGGATGTTATTTACGGACGTGACTTTGAGGATGAGGTGATGCCCATGGAGGACATCATGGGAGAGATGGAGGTCACGGTAAAGGGGAAGATCATCCGTGAGGATTCCCGTGAAATCAAGAACGAACGTACCATTCTCATGTATGATATTACGGATTATACGGATACCATGACCTTTAAGATGTTCGTGCATAACGATCAGGTAGCGGAGGTAAAGGCAGATCTTAAGATGGGCGCATTCGTGAAGCTTAAGGGAATTGCGGCCATCGATGCATTCGATAAGGAGCTGACGATCGGTTCAGTAATCGGAATCAGGAAGATTGCAGACTTTACGACGTCCAGAAAGGATTTAAGCGTCCGGAAGAGAGTAGAGCTTCACTGCCATACGAAGATGAGTGATATGGATGGTGTTTCAGAGGCGAAGGACATTGTTAAACGTGCATATCAATGGGGACATCCGGCAATTGCCATTACGGATCATGGAGTGGTACAGGCATTCCCGGATGCGAACCATGTCTGGGAGGATCTGTGGAAAGCGGAGAAGGCAAAGCGTAAGGAAGCCGGAGATCCGAATCCGGATAAGCAGGATTTCTTTAAGATCATTTACGGCATGGAGGCTTATCTCGTTGATGATCTGCAGGAGCTTGTCGTGAATGAGCAGGGGCAGGATTTTACCCACGATTTTGTAGTATTTGATATTGAAACGACGGGATTTTCACCGGTAAGCAACCGGATTATTGAAATCGGAGCCGTGAAGGTGGTCAATGGTGAGATCGCAGACAAATTCTCGACCTTCGTAAACCCGCAGGTGCCGATTCCGTATCATATTGAAAAGCTTACCGGCATCAATGACAGTATGGTAATGGATGCACCGGTGATTGAAGAGGTTCTTCCTCAATTTATGGAGTTTTGCAAGGATGCGGTTATGGTGGCGCACAATGCGTCCTTTGATATGAGCTTTATCAAAGAAAATGTGATGCGGCAGCAGTTAAACAAGACCTTCACATATGCAGATACACTGGGAATTGCACGTGTGCTTTTCCCGAATCAGGCAAAGCATACATTGGATGCGGTCTGCAAGACCATGGGAATATCCCTTGAAAATCATCACCGTGCGGTAGATGATGCCGGTGCAACAGCAGAGATTTTCGTAAAGATGATCCCACTTTTAAAGGAGCAGGGAGTTACGAATTTAAAGCAGGTTAATGAATGGGGGGCTTCCAGTAAGGAGATTGTGAAGCGTCTTCCTTCTTATCATGCGATTATTTTAGCAGAGAACAATGTCGGAAGAGAGAATCTGTACCGGCTCGTTTCAGCGTCACATCTGGATTATTACAGTAAGCGTCCCCGTGTACCGAAAAGCTTTCTGATGAAGCACCGGGAAGGCCTGATTCTGGGAAGTGCCTGTGAGGCAGGAGAGCTTTACCGGGCTTTGCTTGAAGATAAGCCGGAAGCCGAGATTGCGCGGCTTGTGAACTTTTATGATTATCTGGAAATCCAGCCGCTTGGGAACAATGAGTTCATGATCGAATCCGAACGGGTTCCTTCCATTAACAGCATGGAAGATATCAGGAACATCAACCGCCGGATTGTGGAGCTTGGTGAAGAATACGGAAAGCCGGTGGTAGCAACGTGTGACGTACATTTTCTGGATCCCGAGGATGAGGTTTACCGCCGGATTATCATGGCAGGTAAGGGCTTTGAGGATGCAGACAATCAGGCCCCTCTTTATCTGCGGACAACAGAGGAGATGCTTGCAGAGTTTGAGTATCTTGGCAGTGACAAGGCAGAAGAGGTTGTTATTACCAATACGAATAAAATTGCGGACCGGATCGATGTCATGGCACCGGTTCGTCCGGATAAATGTCCGCCGGTCATTCCGGACAGTGATAAGACATTGACGGACATCTGTTACCGCCGTGCCCATGAGCTGTATGGGGATGAACTGCCCAAGATCGTCGAGGAGCGTCTGGAAAAGGAGCTTCACTCCATTATCAGCAATGGATTTGCCGTTATGTATATCATTGCACAGAAGCTGGTGTGGAAGTCAGTGGAGGATGGTTATCTGGTTGGTTCCCGAGGATCGGTAGGATCTTCCCTGGTGGCATTTATGGCAGGTATTACGGAGGTAAATTCCCTGGCAGCACATTACCGCTGTCCGAAGTGCCGGTACTACGACTTTGATGCACCGGAAATCAAGGAAAATGCCGGTATTTCCGGATGTGACCTTCCGGATAAAATCTGTCCGAGGTGCGGAGAGCCGCTGATGAAGGATGGATTTGACATCCCGTTTGAAACCTTCCTTGGATTTAAGGGAGATAAGGAGCCGGATATTGACCTGAACTTCTCCGGGGAATATCAGAGTAAGGCGCATAAATACACAGAAGTTATTTTCGGTGCCGGTCAGACGTACCGTGCCGGAACGATCGCTACACTGGCGGATAAGACGGCATTCGGTTATGTGAAGAATTATTACGAGGAACGTGGCAGGAAGAAGCGGACCTGTGAAATCAACCGTATCGTTTTAGGGTGTACCGGAATCCGGCGTAGTACCGGACAGCATCCCGGCGGTATCATCGTATTGCCGATGGGTGAGGACATCAATTCCTTTACACCGGTGCAGCATCCGGCAAATGATATGACAACCGATATTGTTACCACACATTTTGATTATCATTCCATTGACCATAACCTGTTAAAGCTTGATATTCTCGGGCATGATGATCCGACGATGATTCGTATGCTGCAGGATTTAACCGGAATTGACCCGACGAAGATTCCTTTGGATGATAAGCAGGTCATGTCCCTGTTCCAGAATACCTCGGCTCTTGGCATTACGCCGGATCAGATTGGCGGCTGTCCTGTGGGTTCCCTTGGAATTCCGGAATTTGGTACAGACTTCGTTATCCAGATGCTTCTGGACACAAAGCCGCAGAGCTTATCGGATCTGATCCGTATTTCGGGACTTGGCCACGGGACAGACGTATGGCTTGGAAACGCACAGACCCTGATTCTCGATGGAGTTGCAGATATCTCACACTGTATCTGCTGTCGTGATGATATTATGATTTACCTGATCAGTATGGGCGTGGACAGTGCATTATCCTTTACCATTATGGAAAGTGTCCGTAAGGGAAAGGGCCTGAAGCCGGAGTGGGAAGAGGCCATGACGGCGCAGGGTGTACCGGATTGGTACATTGCGTCCTGCAAGAAGATCAAGTACATGTTCCCGAAGGCCCATGCGGCGGCGTACGTTATGATGGCGTGGCGTATTGCCTACTGTAAGATCAACTATCCGCAGGCCTACTATGCTTCGTATTTTTCCATCCGTGCATCGGCGTTTTCCTATGAAATCATGTGTCAGGGACAGAAGCACTTAGAGGATGTGATGAAGGATTATAAGAGCCGGAGTGATTCCTTAAGTAAGAAGGAACAGGATACCCTGAAGGATATGAAGATTGTGCAGGAAATGTATGCCCGGGGCTTTGAATTTGAGCCAATCGATATTTTCCGGGCACATTCCCGGAACTTCCAGATTTTCGACGGAAAGATCATGCCGTCCTTAAGCAGTATTGACGGACTTGGTGAAAAAGCTGCTGATGCGATTGTCGAAGCAGCCAAGGACGGCCCGTTCCTTTCGAAGGATGATTTCCGGATGCGTACAAAGGCTTCAAAGACCATCATTGATCTGATGAGTGACCTCGGGATCCTCGGGGATCTGCCGGAATCGAACCAGATCAGCCTGTTTGATTTTGCGTTATCGTGAGAAGAGATATAAAACAAACAAAATAACAGATGTTATGCGACAGCAGAAAGCTGCTTGCATGACAGGAAGACAGACGGAAAGAACACAGGGTGCTCTTTCCGTCTTGTATTTTGGCTTTGAAAGCTGACTTTTGGATCGGACCGGTTTTCTACTTACACACTGGTTCCTCTGACAACTTCAAAGAACGATTATGTGATCCGTTATCCAAAGGGAAGTGGAAACAGCAGTATTTTGCAGGAAAATGGTGGAAAGCAGGAGGGAGGACACTCTCACCAGTTTGAATGGAAAACCATCACAACACCTACGGCAGAGGTGGATGGACTGGAAGCCTATGCATGTATCATTTGTGGATATTATACGGATAGTGTTCCGGTATCAGCATACAGTTATGCCTGTACCGAGGGAGCAAAACAGGTTCTTGCAGCAGGACAGAATGCCGAGATTACATTGAAAATGGGAAGATGGTGTTCTTATCCAAGGTGGTTTATGGAAAAGCTGGCACAGAGAAGGGATCAGACAGTTCATTTACAGTTTGAATATCTGCATAAACAATATGAAGTTCTGATTCCGGCAAAAATGCCGATGGATACGGAGTGTGAATGGTATGGACCATTAAAGCTTTGCAATCTGTATCCTTATACAATAAAATAAAAGCTTTTCATATACGAAATAAGAGCCTGTCTTTAATTGGACAGGCTTTTTACATTACATAAATTAAAATCCAGCAGTGCTGTGATACTATCGTAACAGTTCAGCCATGGCCATTCATAAGCTGCCGGATTGTACAGATTGGCTAA